>Ga0182004_10000001_pt1 | contig 89645 bp, 88 predicted proteins | sample Sormic07211540_1_FD_120479 | JGI IMG/M metagenome (GOLD analysis project Ga0182004, IMG submission 120479) | Endophyte microbial communities from Sorghum bicolor roots, Mead, Nebraska, USA - 072115-40_1 MetaG | ecosystem: Host-associated > Plants > Roots > Unclassified | place: USA: Nebraska...
AAACAAATTACATAGCTCGTCAGGAAACTGCAAGACAAATCTATTAAGCATAATTAATCTATTATTAGCACATGTGGGTTACTGTAGCACTTAAGGCTAATCATGGAGTAACTAGGCTTAAAAAAGATTCGTCTCGTGATTTTCAACCAAACTGTATAATTAGTTTATTTTTTTATGTATATTTAATATTCCATGCATGTGTTCGAAGATTCGATGGGACGGACGAAAAAATTTTGTGTGGGAAACTAAACAGGGCCTTAATAAGATTTATAATAATACCAACATAGAACGCCATGGATCGAGATGTATAAAAATACCAACATAACATAGAACTCTACTATAGTACTACGTACAGTAGAATTGTAGTATTCTCATGCCAAAATGTTCATGAAGGGGAACTATAATGTCTTGTTTAGTTCACGAAAATTTTTAGATTCGGCTATTGTAGCATTTTCGTTTGTAAGGGGAACTAATTAGGTTTAAAAGATTCGTCTTATAAATTACAGACAAACTATGTAATTAATTATTTTTTAATATATATTTATGTCAAAGATTCGATGTGACAGAAAATCTTGAAAATTTTTGCGAACTAAATAAGGCCTAATGTTCTTAATTAACAAGCCTCTTTTTACGTGTGCAGAGCACTAGCTTCCACATGATCTGCTCAGAAAAAAAAAGCTGGAGCTGGAAGCTGATGCTGGGTGATTATCCTGCTAACGAAGCAGTGAGCAGTGGCACGTCCCAATCATCATCACGGCTTTTGGGAAAGGCAGCAGCAGGCCGGGGGGTCCTTGATTCGCTAGCTTTCTCTTGACAGCGCCACTGCCCACTGGCCGGCCGGCCAGCCTCGCGGACCGTGCATTTGCACCGTCCTGGCCCGGCCCGATCCAGCACGACCGCCCCATCCCATCCCATCCCATTCCCATCCCATGCATGCTCAGGCACATCTGATCTGGAGAAAGGCACAGGAAGGTTCACCCACCTGGCCTGGATTATTTCTCGTGACAGGACAAGGACATCCCCCCGCAAGTCACTCTCTGACTGACAAGTGTATACAGTAAGCCTGAAGCGACTACTGGATCTGTGTTAATTAAGGCTTATACGATGGCAGATAATAATCAGAATCAGCCACTAGAGCATGGTGTTTATATCCATCGTCGGCGTGGTGCTGATATGCAGGAACGAAGATGATGCTTAATTTGTTCCTCATCTATCATGCATCTCGAAATTTTTTTTAAAAAATGTTATGCATAAAGAGATAAATATACATAGCAGATCATAAAAAAAAATGTTCAGACATGCGAAAGTGCTTGATCACATCCGAAATGCTCCAGCATATGACAAGTCATTGATCGTGATCATAGATTTCAGTGGCAAATCCATGTTGTTACTTCTCTTTCCCCTCTTCTTTTCTCTCTTTCTCTTCATCCTCTTCTATTGTGTTTCTTCTTCTTCTTCTTCTTCTTCTTCTTCTTCCATGCATATTTATATAGGAAATGTGGCGGTGCTATATGTGTGTGGTGGGTTGACGGGGCTCCATTTTTTGCGCTGCCCTAGGGACCTCATGGATCCACCATTGAATGAAATACTTCCGTTCCTCCTTCCCTCACTGCATGAAAACACACAAAGATGAATGTGACGAATGACCTGTTACTTTGGGTGGGACGACCTAACAATGGCCAGTCACTAATAATGAACAACTCTGGAGAAAACCCCCCATTTATATCAGACTCATAAGTAACTATTGTTCGCAAAGAAACCATCGATCACTTGTATCAGGTTCATAAGTGATAAGTCTTTCTAGGTAATTTATAAGTGATGGGTCTTAGTGTGGCCTGACATTTTTTTTGCTAACTCAAAGGTACATGACCATCTTGGTCTCAGACCATTAATTTTTGCCGAGCACTTCTTATTACAGGGAATGAGGGCGGGCAATATCTAGTCAAAACCTTGTAGCTATGATTTCAGACTTAGTACATGGCATTTTTTAGTTGAACCTAGCGTGATTTGGATCCTTTTCCTTGCAGCAATATGCTCTTTTGCAATTTTATGATTTTTAAGCTTTTTTTCTCAAGAATTTCAGTCTATCCTAGTTGATTGCATACATTGGACCAAATTTATCTGGTGTTAGGACATGCTAGAACTCATCTACTCCATCTAGTTCGAATTGTTAGTCGTTCTATTTATAATTAATATTATAAATATTAATATTCTTTTATACTCCTATGTAATTAGTCAAAGTTAAAAAATGTTGACTTCTCATTGAAAGTGAGAATGACTTCTATTTTAGGACTGAGGGAGCAAGTTGCTTGCTTGATCCCAGATTGGATCGGAGTGTTAATTAATTAATGGTGAATTTTGGGTGCAAAGGATCACGTCTAGTGGAATTCCGTAACCATTTCTTGATCCATGCTCTAGACGAGCATCGCGAGTATTTAGCGATGGCAGGGATTCACAAGCACCAGGTCGTCGGTGGACAGCTGGACGGACGCATGCAGGAACACTCTGGCGGACTACCGGAGTGGCACCTCGTCGTTGGTACACGGTGCTGACGCGAACGTCGCGGGCTTAATTTGCTCGTCCTGCAGACGGCGGCCACGGCGGTGCGCCGATCTAAGCAATCCCAGGTCGCGACCAGCCGGCGGCGTTATCGGATGGAAGAGAGGAGACATCCCCGCGATCCCTTGAAGTGAAGCATCGCGGGGCAGGAGAGCTTCTCGATGGCCATCAACCAGCTTGGGGCTAGAGATCATTAGGGTGGTTCATGATGTGGTTCGACGCGCGTTGGTTGCATTATTGTTCCGATGGATCGGGTTCCTTCTTTCTGACGTGGCGTGGAGTAGGTCATCCACGTGGCAGGTACGGGCCCGCCCGCGGCCCCAGGTGCACCGCGCCGTACGACAGGGGCCGCCGCGAGCTACCCTGCCGAGCCCGATGGCGCGCTTCGCCTGCATGCTCCGCCGGCCGGCAGTTCCTGCCGCTAGGTCGCGGCGTGGACAAGATCGTGGGTGTGGACAGGCACCGGCACACCGTCATCTTCGACACGCGCACGGCCGCCGTGCGCGCCGGGCCCGACGTGCGGCACGTCAAGTGGCACTACCACGGGTCCACGTGGGCCGAGGCCGGCGGCAGGCTCTTCCACCTCGGCCGCGGCCCCGGGTACGAGGTGCAGGAGTGCCTCGACTTCGAGGCCCTGACCTACGACCACCACCGCGAGGACTGGTTCTGGAGCCTCCTACCCTCGCCGCCGTTCGAGAGGTACACGAATGTGCCCATAGAGTCGTTCGCGGATGCCGGTGCCGGCGAAGCAGGCGCGGGGGACGCCTCGGCAATCAGGATCTCGGCGTGGAACAGCACGTACGCGTTCGACGCGGCGCGCGCGTCGTGGCGCAAGGAAGGCGACTGATGGGCGCTGCCCTTTAGTGGACGCGCGCAGTACGTCGACGACTACGGCATGTGATTCGGCTTCACCGATGTACGAGCGTCGGACCTGTGCGCGGCCGACCTGAACGCCGCCGGCAAACCGGCCGGCGTGCCGTCACGTCTGGGCCAACGTCGACGGCGCCCACGGAGGAAACCACGCCGAGTTCTCCTACCTCTCGTACCTGGGCAGCGGCAGGTTCTGCGTGACCAGGTTTTTGGAGACGTACAACGACAAGCGCTTCATCATGAAGGCCGTCGTGACGGCGGTGGAGGCCACGCACGCTGCCGCCGCCTCTGCCACCGGGGAGATACATATGGTCAGCCGAGCGTCCGTGTGCTACCACGTCCCCAAGTGCAATTTCCCTTGTCATTGGGCGCCTTGTTGGGCGTATTGATGTGTGCACGCCTAGCTTGTTTGGAAAGTCGTGTGCACATTGTAAGAAAGCAATTTGCGAAGAATGACCACAACTTGTATTACAATCGTTGGGCTACTTGTACAAGAGTGAGAGCTCAGGCCAGCCACTCAAGAATACATGCAAATCCGGCCTACAAAGGAGGAACATGTAGATCCTACAAATGAGGGACTGACCATTACAAGAATGAAAGGTACAGAGCTACTATAGCTATCCTGTACATGTTTGCTTACATCCCCCGCAGTTTGAGCATCGGTTGTGCAAATACACAAGCTGAACTTGAACTCTGTAAATAGCGGCGTTGGCAATCTCTTGGTCATGATGTCAGCTAGCTGATGCCGAGTTGGAATCTGCACAACTCTGAATTAGCCAAGTGAGACAGGTGTTGGAGCACGTCCCCGGGGTGACCTAGTTAGCTGTGCCAGAGGTCAGCAGCTGTTGAAGAAAGGAGGGCCTGTGCTGATTCCGAAGATGACGTGCGCAGAGCAGTGCACAAGGAGTAGAGCTCTCCACAGGAGTCACATTGGAGGATAGTGAAAGTCCTAGTTTGGTTTTGGATAATTGATGGAACCACAGTACTAACCTTTATACCAAGTGTGTAGACTTAATGAGGTTGGTACATGCCAAGTGATGGAGCAAGAGATGATCATGGTGATGATGATGATGACCACAAGATGATCAAGTGCTCAACTTGGAAAAGAAGAAAGAGAAAAACAAAACTATATGGAGATCAAGGCAAAGGTATTGCTTAGAGTTTTGGTTTTGGTGATCAAGACACCATAGAGGGTGTGATCACATTTAGGATAGATAGCCGTACTATAAAGAGAGGAATTCTTTGGCTAAGCGGTTATCAAGTGACACTAGGTGTCATGGTTCATGTGCATGCATTTAGAACCTAATGAGCTAACTTAACCTCTTCGAAGAAAATGATTGTGAAAATACTAACACACGTGCACATGTTGGTTTACACACTGTGGTGTTGGCACACTTTGAGAAGGTGGAATTTTAAGGGCAGAGAGAGGATGGGTTCCTCTCGGATTCGGCGCTTTTGAGAAAATAAAGTGCATATTTTCTATTGCACCGGTGAGAACTTTGGAGAAGTCGCGGGAGTGTTTCTTGCTGAGAAACACTCACCGGACGCTGGCCGTTGAGGCACCGGACGCAGAGGTTGTGCGTCCGGTGTGCTGTGGTGCTAGGGTTAAGCACCAGACGGTGAGCACCGGACGCAGGGTAGCTCCTGTTCGTGCGTCCGGTGCTATCTGACTTCTGCGAGTAAAGCTGTCTAGAAGCACCGGACGCTAAGGGAGCGTCCGGTGGTGTGCGTCCGGTGACCTGCGCGTTTTGCAGACATCTCTGCGTTCAAGACCGGTGTGCACCGGACGCGTCCGGTGGCAACTTGCTCAGCGTCCGGTGCTCTGCAGGTTACCATTAGACTCTGACACGTGGCTGACTTTGGAGCACCGGACGCAGATGTTGAGCGTCCGGTGCCCCTTTAAGAGCGTCCGGTGACCCCGAGTTCGACCCAGTGAGAGAGCCAACGGCTTTATTTGTTTGAGGGGCTTATAAATACGTGTTGGCCGGCTTAGGGCACTGACTCTTGGCATTCTAACATACTTGACATCCTTGTGAGCCTAAGCAAACACCTCCCACTCATCTCCTTCATAGATTATTCATCTTTGTGAGATTGGTGTGATTCCAAGTGCATTTGCTTGAGTGATTACATCTAGTGGCACTTGGGGATCGTTCTAGCTGCGGTTTTCTTGTTACTCTTGGTGGTTGCCGCCACCTAGACGGATTGGAGCAGCGGAGAAGCATTGGCACGAGTTGGTGATTGTTCGTGGCCATCTCCTGGTGATTGTGAGGGGTCTTGTACCTTCCCCGGCGGAGAGCCGAAAGGTAACTTTAGTAAAGTGCTCGTGTCATTGAGTTACCTCACTTGTGGGTGGGTTCTTGTGGTGTCCTAGTGAGGCCGAGGTTCGTGCTACACCTCTTAGTCAAGTGTTGGTCGACACAACGGGGACGTAGCGTGCCGGCAAGCACGTGAACCTCGGGAGAAAAATTGGTGTCTCAATTGTGTTTGATTGGCATTCTTCCGGTGCTTGATTGTTTATATCGGTGATTGGTTCATCCCTTACACGGCGGTATAAATATATCATCCTATCTTTACTTACCGCAAACTAGTGTAATTAGTTTAGTTGCTCACTTTGCCTTGTGTAGTTTAGTTCACTAGTGTTACTTGTAGAGACTTAAGTCTTGTGTGCATAGTAATCATAGCTACTAGAATTGTTGGGTAGGTGGCTTGCAAACACCCACTTAGAGCTAGAGCTTACTAACCTCTTGCTCTAGTGAGTTTGTGGATTTTTTTTAAATAGGCTATTCACCCCCCTCTAGCCATATTAGGACCTTTCAGATAGACATCCTGGTTCGTAGATCCTTGATGGTGAATCCACGAGGATCAAATTCAACATACACAGAATTGTCACGGGCTAGTGCACGAACAGAGATAAGTTTCTTCACCAATTGAGAAACAATCAAAATACTATTAAGACGCAGGGAAGAAGAAGTGGTGGGAATAATAGAGTTGCCAGTGCAGGATGTCGTCAAATGGCTACCGTTGACAACAACAATATGACGAGGAATAATAGATGATGTGCAAGATGACAGAGGCCTAGTTTATCCAAAAAACTAAAAACTTTTTAAGATTCCCAGCCATATTGAATCTTGCAGCAAATGCATGGAGCATTAAATATAGACGAAAACAAAAACTAATTACACATTTTGCCTGTAAATCGCGAGATGAATCTTTTGAGCCTAATTAGTCTATGATTGGATAATAATTACCAAATAACAACGAAAGTGCTACAGTATCCAAACCAAAAAATTTTGGAAACTGAACAAGGCCAAAAATTTTGGGAACTGAACAAGGATAGAACACCCAAAACTCCTTGTTTTGCAAAACGAAAATTGCAAAACTGTTGGAGATGCTCTAAGTTGACAAAACTACTTGGCAATTTTGTGAGCTTGACAAAATTCTCCCTTCACTTGGCAAATATGCAAGTCCTCCATCGCTTGACATCACGTGTATCCCAATTTGCCAACTCGTTGGAGACTCAATTTTGTGATTTTGAAAAAAAAAATCCTCGGATGCCAAGCTCTTTTGCCAAGTCCAAATAGCACATTGTTGAAAAATGCTTTTTTTTTCACTTGGCATTTGATTTTGAGACTTGACAAAACTATACATTTGCTAAGTGAGTTTTAGCAAATTGTTGGAGTTGTCTCCATCAGATGCATATGCATGGGGCTGTCGATCTCAAGCCCTGAACTTGTGTTGTGTTTTGTGTAATTTATGAACGAATGTGTTTGCTTTTGAGGTAGCAATAGCAAAGCATAGCCTGTTACAGCAACGTCGTCAAAAGCAACGTACGTACGGGAGCACAAGGGTGAATCTACAGCATCGCCGTGTGGCGCCAGCGGTTGAGGCGTCCGTCGATCGAGCTCATCAAAATGAGCGTTTAGCACTTCTACAAAACACATATATACTAACAAATATGACCCTAACTTATGAACAAGGTCATCCTTTACAATCAGAGTAGGATATTGGCACATTGCTTGCACCTTAATTGGAGCTTCAACATACACGTCAGCACACAGTTCGCCCGTAGCAGACCGAGGAAATATACAGGTTCTTCACCCATTTTTCCTGAAATTGTTTTGACCCGTGTCAGATTGGTAGATTAAATAGAAACAAGGCACTAGAAAATCTGTTCCTAAATAAACTGCATGAATAATGTAATGGATGCAAATATAGATACATACCTTTACATGGCTGCTGGGGAAGGCGGAAGTACGGAGAATTTCTTGCGTCTCGTCCATGGGCTTCCTCTTTGGGATGCTCAAGATAAAAGCAGCTTGGTCAGGTGTTGCTGCAATCGAAGTTATCCTGTAACCAGTCTCCCATCGCCGATGGATACCTTCACTAGGATACAGGAAGTCCAGCTCCACCACCTGTATGTTTCAAGGCAGATTCAGCTCCGTTGTTTACGGATTGGGTGTTCTGCATGCAATGCTAAAAATGGAAGAGAAGTTTGCTGTCATCCGAATTATAGAATTAAAATAAAATGCATATTCATATGCAGTAATGTAGCATAGATTGTTTTTACGACAAATAACTCTTGCTGATGGATAAGTAACTCTTCAGAATGATGAGCAAGGGGAGTTCTCTTCATAGAGGATACATTTCTATCAGAATTCAGAGCCTAACTTTGGGAGCGTTGGGTGTGAAGGGCCACAACTGAATTGCAGGCAGCATATTTTTTTTTTAAAAAAAAACAAGAAATAAATTTGAAAGAAGAACTAGTCCTACAAATGACTCAGGGTTTGTAGTTCAAGTTATTCTTACAATCTAGAGGAAAGCACTTCAGATTATTATGTAGTTTCATGAGGTGCCTCAGAGGACTCACGGACAAGGTTGACAACTTGACATTGCTGACCAAAAGAAATAACAATAATACAAAAAGACTCATCAAATTAATTTCCAGAGGAAAAAAAGATCAGACGTGAGGAATTGATGCTCAGTCAACTCCAAATGTAAATAAAGACGAAAAATACAGCACAAATTAACCTACCTGACACATGATAAACCACATAATTCATGAAAAACACGATCACCGTTCCATATGATGTATTGCAGAAAAAAAGGAATAAAGAAATGGTAAATACAGCTTGTATTCTAAAGAAAAACTGATAGATACAAGTAGATATGTAACCTGAGTAGAATAGCCTGCATTCCTTGACACGATCACTCCCCAACGATTCCCTGCTGTAGCCATAGATGTCACATGAAAACCTTCTTTCCATTTTTTATTAATCCATTTATAAGGAAATGATTCACTGACTTTGTATGACTGCTGTGTGTAAGGAGTTCCTGTAGTGATGATGCATACAAAGTCAGAACAATACTTTATATGTTTGAAAAGACGCTTAACAGTTCACAAGGAACACACAGTACACAGACATCCTGTCAATGCTCAGCAACAGAAAACTGCTCACGAGTCACACCATCAACTTATCACTAGTATACCAGAACTATAACCAATAGTAAAACTAACATTAGCAAGTCGTTTATCAGAACTATGGCCGGTGGCACAATAAAAATGTTAGTAAGAACAGGTAGATAATATGGGGGCATATTATGTTTCTCATCATGCTTTGGCTGACACAATCATTGGCTGATGACACCATATATATCGTGGAAATATAGAGTCCATGCAGCGATTTTAGTGTACCCGAACCTGCATTACTTGGAAGCCTAGGCCTAAACATCATCAAAAAACAAGAAAAGATATCTGATTATTTGCATTCCACACAATAGAATGAGAACGACTACATTACTTGCCAAGAGCCATGGCTTTAAAATATATCAATGGCATTCAGCATAGCGCTTGCTGCAACAAAACAAAAATAGTTATGTCATAGTTAACAAGAAATACCAGTCAATATCCCAGAAAATAATAAAGGGGATTCATGTACACAGGATCTATTGTACCTACAAGACCATGCTTTTATATAGCGAAGACTTCGATACCTTATCCCTTTTTTTTAGAACTCCTTGGGATGTAATTCAAGACCCCTCATCTAAACATCCCCTAAATGGCTACAACAGATGCCTCATTGTTGTATCACTGAGTCATCAAGTATGCAAAGCAGATAACTTTGGTGCACAATAGGTTATGCTTAACACTTCTTTCATAGTAACTGCCCATTTTCCACAAAAGAAACCAGGCCTAATGAGAAAACTGTTTAGTAGAGAGAAAAACTAATCTACAGACCTTTAGACATTACAATCAAGGAACTTCCATTGGTTGCACCAGCAATTGCTGTTATGTAATAATTCTTCTCCCACTGCTCTGTAATCCACTCCTACAAATATACGCAACCTAGAATCAGGAGATGGGGTGATGGAGGGAGTGACAGAGGGAAAAAAAGAGATCATAGTGCACCTTGTGCAGAAACACTTGTGAGAGGTCATAAACTTGAGAACAAAATCCAGTCCCAGCATCCATGATGACAGCCCAAAAGTTTGCTGAAGAAGCCACACAACTTATATACAAACCATCTTGATTACCTTTTTCTATATGCTGGTGCAGCCTTGAATCAGCTACATTATAATGATATCTGAAGACAAAAGAAGCAATGCCTTTTGCAGTGAATTTTTTAAAATTATACTTAAATAGGGGGGAAGCATAAACAATTATGAATAAGTAGCTGAGAAATCAGAGCTACATAAGCTTAAATTTCACAGTACTAGAAATAGTATGAAATGCTTTATTTTTGAATTGTAAAACAATGTTGAATGCTTCCTTTTTTTGAACGTAATTAGGTCGACTGCTGCTTTTGCAAGGCATTATGCAAAACTAGGTTCATGCAAGATGTATGACTGTTAGAGGGGAGTTCACACTGGCACTATCCCAAGCATGACCAAAAAGATATCCTGCTTAATTCGGCTACATTTATCCAATGCTTAAGGATGTAGTTCCATGAATCCCGTCATATCCTTGGTACCATCTAAAGAAGTTCTTAGTATCAGGAATGAAAATGCCAGCTCTTGTTTTATCATGTGTTTATGTTATGTCTAGAAAGCATGTTGATTACAATTACAATTTGACAAAGTGAAAAGAAGGACCACAGGGGCACAAAAAAACTTCTTTCTCAGAGAGAGAACCATGGTCGTAACAAGATTTTTTTTTTGGTAGCTAAATTTCAATACTGCTGAAACGGTAGGAAGCCCCATGAGATACCAAGTGTCTATTCAAAGAAATCACATAAAGATAAACAAACAAACAAATCATCATTCAGAACCCTAGTGATACCGTGTGCTGTGAGAAAAGGAAACGCTTAGTCTTGACTCTAGAGTATGTCATTTTAAAGAGCAAGGGAAATACGACATCATAGCCAATAGAGTCTTACTGTGTTTGGATACACAAATATAAAAGAAGAGCAATTTATGCGACTGTCATATTTGAATGCAATTACCTCTGCTTCATGGGCCACCTAGCATTATACACTGAAATCCATTGAGTTACTGGGCTCCCCAATCTAACTTTCTTCTTCGGTTGTTCACTGACCTCAAGGTTTACATGTGCTCTTCCACGTTTCTGTCCAACCTATAGTATGCACAACAAATTCATGACCAAAACTAAAAGAAGCAGAATAAACTAACGATTGGACTTTTCCAAATGAATAACTAGTTGGAACTTTGGAAATGGTAATATGTTGTGTGCATGGAAGATCAGACCTTTAGAGCTCCATCAATTCTGATGGGTCTTGAAGCAGGCTCTTCAATCAAACCATCAAAAAGAGAAATAAGTTTAGAGTAATTTGGCTCTTCATCAAATTTCATATTGGTGACCATCTCAAGAAAATATTTGAATGGAGCTGGACAGGAGGAACAAAGCATCTCTGGAGAAGTGGTCATTTTCTTCTTACAAACAAGAAAACTCTTGTTATCTCCCTACATTATTAAGTCATTATTAGCAAAAACAGGTCCAAGACCAAACAGAACATGTTACACAGAAACAGGTAAAAATGTCTAAGGCTACCTGATAGCCTTGCCAAGGCAATCTTCCTCTTATTAAAAAAATAAGGGTGTATGCTAGTGACTCCAGATCATCCCTCCTACTACCAGTACGACCTAAATGAGCATGGACACTAGCATATCTAATTGTTCCCCTGCAAAATGTAAAGAGGAGATAGTTAATGTTAAGAGGTGACACAATTTTATACTGAGAAGCTAGTACAGTAACATGCACCACAAGATGTAACTAACCTAAAGATATCTGGTCTCTGATCGTATTCAACATGCTTATCAGATATTGCTTCTTTCCACCTGGATGCTGCATAATTTTAAAATTCACAGAACAGTGTATAAAAGGTCAGTGGGGGCATAAAACACATGTGTTTATCCTTAGAAGCCAACGCCAACTAGCGAAGGCCATAGTATCTCAACAATGTGAGACAAAGTATCTTACTATCTTCACATATAGATTAAGTTATTTTGAACAAGATACCTAAGACTGTCTACCTCTGCCGAAAAGCAGAACGAGACCCCCGACCCCTGAGCGCTCCCTTCGAGCGACTCGGGGGGCTCGCCGGCGCCGCCCGCCTCCCCCCACCTCCTCGCCGCCTCCCTGGCTGCCGTCGCCACCTCCCGCACGCGGCGGCGGTGGCGGCCCGCCTCCTGCTCCTTCCCCCCTCCCCAACCCTAACTCTACGACAACTTGGCGGTGGGCCCTGCCAACTGGCTGGCAGGGCAGATCCACGTCCCTAGTGGCCGGATCTTGCCTCTGGCGGTTGGTGGCACCCGGCCGCGCCTTGGAGACCCGTCGGCGCCATGGCCGGCATCCGAGTTCGGCGGCGCTCCGCTGGACTGGCCTCGCCGACCCCCTGCGGGGCCAGTCCGTCGCCGAGCTCACGGCCACCTGCCATCCTCTCCTGCCCTGTCCATGGCGACTGACGGCGCACCTGAGGGACCCTAAGCTGCCAGGCAGCGCTTCCGCGGCAGCGCTGTGGCGGGGTGTGGGTGACGTGGTGAAGGCTGCAACTTTGGTGCCCGAGCCGCGGCTTTGACCGTTCGTCGTCGCTGCTTCGGTCGCCATGAGTGGCCTGTTTCCGCGGCGAGAATATGGATGAAAACCCCGCCCGTTTGTTCCAGGCCGGCGGCGGTGGCGCAGAGCGCGTCATCTACCTTCCTGGAGGCATCGCTGAAGCTTCTTCGTCTACGGCAGGGCTGAGGATGAAAATCCTACTCAGCCCTTTGCCCTCTACCGTGGGTGGTGTCTTGGTGCCCGTCGCTTCTCCCGCGTGGTCTCCCGGGTCGCCGTGCTGCACCTAATTGGGCTTCATGTTTCTCCTCACCTTGGTGCTTCTAGCCGGTGTTTGTTGCAGCCACAGTTGTGGTCGTTTTCCGGTGGATGCTTTGCCGCCGAGGTGTTCCGACGGATGCTTTGCCGCCAAGGTCGCGTTTCCGGCGATGCTTTGCCGCCGAGGGGCTTTCGGCGGATGCTTTGCTGCTGAGGTGTTAGGTCGCGTTTCCGACGGATGCTTTGCCGCTGAGGTCGCTGACGTTTCAGGCAGATGGTTTACCGCCGAGGTCATTGGCATTTCCGGTAGATGCTATGCTGCCGAGGTTGCCGAGATTGGTTGAACGGATGCTTTGCCGTCTGAAGCTCTAGCGGATGCTTTGCCGCTGTTATCTTTATGGCTCCTCTCACTGTTGGCTACCATAGTGTTGAAATTTTGTATTAGGTTCGGTTTGCTGGGGTTGTTAGGTGGAGGGTCCCCCGCCCCTCATGTTTCTTGCTTATCATTTTTGGTGTTGAGGACTTCGTTGATAATCCATGGATTACCTGCGAATCCTTTTATCTCAACTATGTGTAGTGTAGGTCTATTGACCATTCTCGTCTGCTTAATGAAAAATGGGCTATATCCCCGATCTCAAAAAAAAAAACAAGATACCTAAACCAAGATCAATCAGGAAAAGCTTCTTCTCATCAAGTGAACCAGGCTGACCAAGCAAAAGGTTCTCTGGTTTCACATCACCATGTACAAAGCTGGCAACGATAGGAAACCATGTCATTGTTAGCATCAAAATTATACTAAAATTCATTCATATTACTGTAATTATCGAATGCCTTTTGGTTTACCCTTTTGAGTGAAGTTTCTCAAGAATTGATATGGCTTCAACAGCAATGCAAGCAGCCATATGAGGAGCCATCCTATTGGAGACGTTGATATCAGTAGGGAGTAAAAAAGCATACGGATAAAGTAAACAGTTTCCCAAGATGCTTACGCCTGTCCTACAGAATTCCAAACATCCCAGAGGCTGGAACCAAGCATATCCATTACCTGAAATTTGGAATGCTGGTTGAGTTAAATATCCAGTTAAGTTTGGATACATTTTGCAATTAATAACTAACTTTAAACTCACAAGAATGTAGTAGTCTCCCTGGCGACCCTTGTAGTGGACTGATGGAATGCCATAACAACCATTGAGAGTGCTGGTCAGACAAGATAATGGATCATTATCCACAGAGAATAATTGAATAACAGGAGGAGGATTATGCAGGTTCGTACTGATAAACATGCCACTCGCATGGGGGGGCATAGTTGCATCCCTTACTGCTTCGGTGCTCAAATTTTAGTGCAACCTACAGGACATTAATTCACCCAGATATTCGAACGGTGTACCAAGTAGAACTTTAGCGTTCGATTGAATAAAAGAGATAAAAGAAGGAACCTCATATGCATCAGGACCCATACGAGAAGATCCACCAGATACTCTTCTTCCAACATAAACCTGGCCAAAGCCACCTTTGCCTAACTTTTTACCAGTTAAATATTCTGGGGAATTACCTACTTGAACCTGCAACGATTGGATAACGTATAGGCACTTATAATTCATAGCTGCAGAACTATACATATAGGCAAGTTACAATATGAATCAGCAAGAAATGGCAAACTAAGATTATAATAAAAAAATAGAAACCTATTTAAACAATAAAGTTTTGCTTAAAAAAATAAACAATAAAGACTTTATCTTGCCAAGTGAATGTGTCTTTAGTGCCCATTCCTAAAAATGTAAATGCAGTGCACTAAACGTTCCAGCAAATTCTTCACAATGTTTGTCCCAAATGGGGGATACAATCTATCTGCTATCTCTGTTCTCTAAAGATCTTAAACTTGAGTCCGTGAGTTTGCGTGAGTGTGTGGTTTCTTGCATGGGTTCTTTTGCCCTTTCTCATTATTAAATCTTAATATATAGATACGACACTCTTCTGCGTGTTCGATAAAAAGATTAACACCTACTGTAAGCATGTTCCCACTTCCCAGTGGAAAATTTTTGTATCTAACACAAGCACAATAGGGCACGTGTGAAATTCAATGAATAACACAAGCTATACATGATGGAACTACCAAACCAAACAAAACAAAACAAAGAGAAAACAGCACAAGAAAGGCTTTGTAATAACAGGTCAAAGGACAACACTTGATCGATCGATCTACAAAATTGCACACCATGTAAAGGAACACATCAGGAAAAGAGAAATCATACCCTCTCAGGCACTGGGGAGGTTGTGGCATCATCCTCTGCCACTGCAAATTTATCCATATCACCCACCATTCTTAAGATGGCAGCACGGTCAGCTGCCTTGCCCAAACAAAGGTCCTTGTGGGCTGTGCAAATAACTGCCTCGCCGGCAACAACAGGTTCAGGGAGGTTGTTGTAAGGCAGATGAATCTGCAAATCAATAGCCTCGAGCCCCTTTCCTCTGTGTTTCGAAGCTGACCTCCCTCTACCCTTAGCAGCTGCCTTGTTACCTCTACCACTACCAGGCACAACACCTCCACGCCTTCTAGCCCTGCCCTGAGGAGGCAGCACTGCAGGGCTCCCAACTGGGTCTGCAGCCTTGTCGACCTTCTTAGACCTCAGACAAGCTCTCCGAGCACCACTCCGCAACTGTGGCATTATCCCTCCATGCAACTCAGGCTGGCGTTACATCCTTCCAATCTCCACATGCAATGCAAGAATACCCAACAGACAAGAATAAATTCACCGATCAAAGAAAAACCATGAGAGGAACCCAATGAGCAAGCAGCATCGGAGTTTCAGCTCAACTGCGCAAGAAGTGTCCCTCCCTTGGCCCGGCCCGTTGTGACAAGAAAAGAACGACCAGTTCAGGTGGACAAAAGCGGGAGAGGACGGCCGGAGGAATAAAACTGGGGCCTTCATCATCGCCATCGCGAACCGCCTTAAAGACACGCCCTGCTTCCCAATCACCAAGGTCCTTTAGAGCGGAATCGAATGCCACCGGCGATGAGGCGATGACATCTCCATCACCCGATGCCCGCCTCCCACGGGGGTGTCCACCGAGGAAAATCCCACCTTTTACAGAGCCAGACAGATTACCGCCAATCCCGAGCTAAATCACCTCCAGACTGGTCAATGGAAGCCGTCTCAAGGCGCCAATCCCACCCAAACCGGAATCCGCATTGAAGCACCGCGCGACAGGCATCTTATCATCAGCGCCGAAGCATTTCCCGGCCCGAATCCGCCGCGTCAGGCCGAATCAGGCCGGGGGGTAACCCCATCAGATCGCGCCGACGTACCAGCGGACGCACGGCGAACGATTCGATCGTGCGGAACCAGGGAGTCGCCGCCGCCAACACCGCCACGCGCGCGGATCAAAAAGGAAAAAGAAAACAGCCGGAGAAACAGTGGGGGCGCGAAATGGAGAGCGCGCAGCGCTGGAGCAGCAAGCAGCAGCACCGAAGAGAGATTTACATTAGTACATCACCGGCAGCGTCTCAGCAGCGCAGCGATGGCGATGGCGACGGTGGAGAGGAGTCTCGGGAGCCGTGCAGCGGGGCGGGCGCGACCGGGGGCAGAAACCGCGGAACGGAGCGCTCGCTCGCTCTGTGTCGCGTGGCGTGGTGGGAGCAGAGCAGCGCTTGGGGTGTGTCGCAGTGTCGGAAGCCGCAGCAACCCAACGCAGGCGGAGGTGGTTCCACTGCGCAGGGAGAAGCTGGCCTGCCGCGTGCACTGCGCTCATGCCCGACTGCCAATGCACATCTGAAGCCGACGGTGACGATGGCGACCGACTTTTTCTGGACCTGTCACGCAGATAAACATGTAAGGAGTATGCCGAGTCGGCTGGTTCATAGCATGTCCATGTCCATCTGAAAAGGATAGTACATGGTTCAGCAGTGGTTGTCCACCTGGGAACCGTATTCTCTGCCGTTGTTCGTAGTCGTATTCGTACACGAACTCGGAGATGAATAGATCATGTCCCAGTACGTGCCGCTGGGCAGCCAGATCAACGAGAACCAGCCTCTGCCGCCGCTGCTGCAGCACGAATCCGAAGCTCTGAGGTAACTTGGACCCTGCCGCTTAAGTTCAGGACGAACGAACGAATGGCCCTGAATTCTGATACTGAAATGCATTTCAGCCTTTCAGGCACCAGAAGGGCTCGCCTGAACATGCCTGGCAGCAAACATCTGCGATTTCATGTTTTCAACGATATATATTTGCTTCACGTTCGTACAGCGTACAAAGAAAGATGATGGTTTGTACCGAGCAGGAGCACAGAGTTGAGCTCTAGAGCTTAGACAGGTTGCCATTTCGGCTCTCTTTTGGATCAAGAGCCGTTTAAAGTACACACACACACACACACCGGATTTTGAGATGGCATCCACAGGCTGCTAGCCTGCTATACATGTACATTGCACGGTATTGAAAAACCGCACGGGCAATTCGATACTGGCATACTGTCATACTGGTATGTGAGTGTTTCACCATATGATTCTGGTATCCTTACTTCCACTCCCAGAACCAGAAGGCCATAACAGAGCATTCCAGGGTCCACTCAGGCTTGCAAAGTGACTGCAGAAAATAACTGGTCCAGAAATGGGAATGTGGCCCAAAGCACAAGAGAACACATTAAACATGATCGATCCAAACCATAAGGCCATAGCACGAGAAAAGATAATTTGATTAGCTCTTAACAAATCTATATATGTTGATTAGCTCTTCCCAAAACAACATATTTCGATAAGCACTTCAGTAAGCGTGAGTAAAGAATGGGAGTTTCATATGATGGGACAGAATGGCGGCAATGCTCCCGCTTCACAGAACCAAATTGTCAGGGAGAGAAATCACGCAAAAAAACCATGTTTATCAGCAATTTTATTTATCAAACTAGCATCCCAGTGAACAAGAAAAAAAATCATTGCATGGATTAGATATGGGCATCACATCTTCTCTCAAAACAAAGAGCACCCTTCAAATCTCCTTTGAGGATAAATAAGGTGGTTACTGCAACAGAGTATAAGAGGCCTTTCTACTTGTATTGCTCTGAAACTATGCGAGTAAACTTGTCCATGAATTGGCATTTCTTGTCAAAACCCCAGCCAGGATTGTTCTGCAATGAACAGAAATTTTAAAAACAATCATAATATTATGACATCAGCAACCCTATTGTAAAAGGAAGAAAAAGGGGAGTGGCAATAAGTAGGAAGAAACTAAAAGGCAGCACTTGAAGATACAACAGAACACCTCTTGCATTGTCATTTGAATATCTCTATCCACATAAGGTATGCTCCAGAAAAGGGTTATACAAGACTACCACACCAGACTAATGAACATTAATGATACTCATAACAGGCAAAACATTTGAGATGTTATATGCAAAACAAAACACCAAGTAAATACTCCCTCCGTTCCAAATTGTAAGTCGTTTTGGCATTTTTAGATTCAAAGATAGCAAAAGCTATGTACCTAGAAAAGTCAAAACAACTTACAATTTGGAACGGGGGGATTAATTGTTTATTGCAGTTGAACTTTAATAAGTTTAATAAATATGCCAACAGAAGCCGTCTCAATTTTTTAAAAAAGGAACCTGGCTACTGGTTGCCGTATGTCAGGTTAACCACAAATCATGTTACTCATCACCAAAGGGAGATTCAGAAGTTGAATGATTGAAAATGCAAGCATATCAAATCGATCCAATGGAACTAAGGAATGTTCAGAACACAAGTTCTCACAAGAAGGCAAACCTTAAGAGAGAGTAGAGTTTTGTCAGTAAACCGCTTTACTGAAGAAGGGATGCTTTCTGGCAGAGTGTTTGCAACTCTTTGCAGCTCTTCCTCTTGTTGTTTTGCAGTCACAACATCAGGTCCACTGCACATATCTATGAGTTCTTTCATATGGGGGGCTCTAGCCATTACATCTTTCACAGATTCCTGATAGTGACACAGTAGAATACATTGAGTCAGTTAAAATACTCCGCCACAAAATATATCGTATTAGAATACAACCATTAATGTATGCATGCACTAGTTGCTATATGAATTTAATGATCTGACACAAAATGTAATGTGATGTTGTAAGGAGTTCCATAAGTGCAGTAAAAGCTGAATTATAGCATCTAACAAAATTGATCTGTATATAAGCTTATGGTGCGTAAAGTTATGTCAGTAAGCTTATGGTGCGTAAAGTTATGTCAGTATATCTGAACAGAAAACTACTAATATACCTAAAGATAAGAGGCCAATCTGGATAAATTTATGTATAGTAGTCAGCAGAGTTATGACAGCAGGACTAGATTGGGCACCAAAATTGTAGAATGTAGACATTTGTAGACAAGAGTAATGTCATGATTGCAGCTTATGTTGTTCACATGTTCTATCTGTTCTCAAGATTTTCTAGAGCAGGTAATGATCATCTAATATTACCCAACTATCGACCCATTTTGTATTGTAATTGTAGCTGTACATAAATGGATTTTTACCACTGGTATGAAGGCTTGGGATTTTGTAATACATACCTAATTTAAGTGACAACAGAAACAGTATACATATGATATGAGCAGAAACATTTTCGAGGGTAAACATAAAACTGTGCAACCAATTGAAGAAATTACCTCCCATTCTTCCTGGTTCTGGATGCCCTCAAATGCAACTATAAAGGGCTTCACCTTCTGAAGCATCTCCTCCAAGGACATTGGTGGTTTCTCATCAATATCAGGATTACCAAAATTCACATGGTACTCTGGCTCAAACTCGATCTGCATGAACAAACCCACAGCAACAAAAACTTTCAGGAAAGTCACAAGCACATCCAGATTGGAAAATACTACAAAATCCACTGTGGCTCCGTACACACCATGCTATTTGTGTGAAAAGCCTCGAGGTAACCATCCTCGACTGGATCTGGCAGCGCATTATCTGCTGCCTCCATGAACGCCTGCTCCAGAATCTCCATCTTGTCCTTGCCAAGCCGCTTCTCTAGCCTATCGCCATCAGCATTGTCTCCCAAGTAGATCGCTTGCCGGTCGTCTTCCACGTCAACGGACCTGTCGTCGCTGCGCCCGCGCCCCCTGAACCGACCGCGGCCAGGGCCACGGCCACGGAAGCCGCGACCCCTGCCACCACGCCCTCCGCCATCTTCGCCGCTGCGGTCCCCGCCGCCCAGGAGTTCAACCGCCCGATCCACGGCTTCCTGTTGCGACAACTTCGGTTGCTGCGCGGCGGGAGCCTGTTTCGCCGGCACTGCGGCAGCCTGTTTCGCCGCCTCGCGGCGCCGGATGAACCGGTTCTCTTCCTGAGGCTTATCCGGCGCAGGCTGCTGCATCCTGGGGACCCCGCGGCCGGCGCCGGAGAACGGGAGCGTGCGGGGCAGCGGCGGCGCGGAGGAGGAAGCATCGAGACTCGGCGGCTCCGGATCGGGGCGCTGAGGAGCGTTGTCGAAGCGCTTGGTCAAGGTCGGCTGCTTGGGGGCGTCCTCGGGGGGTGGCGGCGGGGGCAGTGGGGATCCGCGGCCGCGACCGACGCCAGAGAACACGGCGAAGGACGGGATGCTGGGGGACGAGGGAACCGCAGGCTCCCCGCGGCCGCGGCCGACGGATGCTGTGGCGGAGAAGGGATCCGCGCCATCGTCGTCGGAAATGGGCCTCCCGGGAGCGCGCGGCTGCCCTGAGGCCGGCAGGCCGCGCCCGCGCCCGTGCCCGAAACCGCCATCACCGCCCCCGCTTCCAGAGGAGGAGGAGAAGGCGGGGGCGCAGGAGTACGGGAGTGGAGTGTGCCGCCTGGCGGCGGCGGCGGCGGCGGCAGCGCCGATGCTTCTTCGCATGGTGGCGATGATGGGTTTAGCGCGGGGGGGCTGCTTAGGGTTGGGTCAACTTGTCCGGCGAAGGGAACGGTGGACTGGTGAGATACGGCGCGCAGGTGTCCGGCCGTTGGATCGGCTTCACGGCTCAAGATCTACGGTTGCTGATTTTTTTTTTTTTTGAGATATACAAAATCTAAAATTTATAGTTTCTGTTCTAAAACATATTTTTAAAATTATAGATTATTTTGACTTTTTGGCATACTCCAGTGTCACATATTCAGATATATAGAAATATATTTTGATTTTTTGGCATACTCCAGTGGCTAGAATGTGTGGATTTAAGGTGTCAATGGTAGACAAACTAGTTTTCTACTCCGAGTTTGTTTCTTTATCTAGCTTTGACTTCTTATTCACATAGTATGGAGGCAGCTACATCAATAAGTCAAGTATTATTATAGGACATTTTGTTCTTTCTAGACCCTAAGTATTCTCACATAAACTTATGTACATAAGCCGAAATTTACAAGCATGACGGATCCAAAGGCCTAGTGTGCATTCTTTGGAGGTAAATCGCTACCGTAGTTTTTTAGTGATACAATGTACTATTCCCTTTATTGCTTAGGTCAGTCTCAATGCATGTTTTATCGGAGTGTCATGCACATTAAATAGGGTGCCACATAAGCAAAATTGTTGACTTGGCAGGGTCATTAAAGAAGGAGTTTCATCCCCATAAAACTCATGTGGCTCGGTTACCTAGTCTATAGTCTTAGTAATTGTGCCATAAAACTATGCATTAAGACTGACCTTAGCCACATAATATCTAAAGTGAATCTAGAACATCAGACAATAAACGAAAAGTTCAGAAGGTCCTAGAACATAAAATAAAAAAATGCCAAGTCCAAGAAATAAAAGTCGCCCCCTAAAATAGAAAAAATAGGGTGAATAGGTGAGGAATCCATGGTCTACCGAAGCAATAAGGTTATAGTACGAGAGAGAAAGGGAAGTTAACTTAAAGCTGGATGTGGTATGATAAATAGTCACAATAAACATGGTTCTTATGTATAAACTTGCAAAAATTGTCATGCTTTGCAACGGGATACATGGTTTTATTGTATGATTTTTGGACATCACTATCTATGTTTATCGAATTTATTAATTAGGTTTAATCCAACCTTAAGTGAATTAAATAAATTTTAAGACTCGCTGCTCTCGAATTACAAGTTTGTTTGGTGGAGATGCATAGAGAAGAGAGGTGAGTCTGTCCGCTCAAATTACAAGAACATACACATATAGCCCAACTACCGAACAATTCCATCACAATTAGAACAAATGATTCAACTTCGTGTGGTTATTCGTTTCCTATAAATCAAAGGAATCGACGTGTTTAAACGTCAACCGGAGAAATATGTTAGGAAACCTCTTAAAAAGGTATAAACAAACTAATTTAGTCATGCACCCAAAATTTTGAATTTAAATTATTTGTTATATATTTTTAAACTAAAATTGATGCATTTGTGCAGTCGAAAAGATACACTAAGATAAACCTATAATATAGAGAAAAGGCATTGTTGTTGAATGAAGCATAATAGATCAGAATCTGCTCACAAAAATCAGACACTAAATCTTTCTGGAAATTTTTTGTACTGAAAACTGATTTGTATTGTCATCTAAAGTAATTTTAATATAGTAGTATTTTTTGTGAAAACGAAATACTTAAAATATTATTTTAAAGTAGTCTATAATCCGATGAAGGTCTATTTATAGTTCACTACTATAAATGAGAGAGGTAGTTGACTAGTTCTATCAGGCTCAAAGAATAGCTTAGTACGTGGGTATATAGAATAAATATAGGGGCTAGATTGAGAAATGGGCAAGCACCATGCTACGCACACCACAAATTGTGTCCATCTCGAAAGGTTATGGGTTTTTTTAATCGTGGCCATAGATCTTAGGATGGATAGGTAAGGAAGCCTTTATTTATATTTGTATTTAGATGGTATATCTTGATTTTTTTTAAAAAAAAGGAAAACAGACATAGTATTTAGGTATGACATAAGCATGATGCCATCAAGCTAATATGGAGCATTGGAGCAAGGCACAAACGGGCTGCGCGCGTGCAATGGGCGGCGGTGTGCGCGTGCGGCCTACGAGTGGGCTGGATTTCTCGCACGAAGAGAGGCAGATGGGCCCAACACGAATATAGAAGAAAGAAAATATAAAACATGTGTCAAATTTTTTTTGCCTTTTTATTATTAAGAAGGTATAGATTATATTATTTAAATTTTTATTAAAACTTAAATTATATAATAATTGTTTATTTTTTATGAACTTATGTAATAGTGATGTTGTGAACATCATGTTTGAAATATTGTTTTTTAGGCAACAATACAACACATGTTCATATTACATTTTAGTTTTTTTTCCTCGTTGCAACACATGCATATCTATCTAGTCTAAATTATAAGATGTTTGGTTCTTTCTAAATATATATCATTTTACTATGTATTCCCTTGCTCCAAATTGTAAGATCTTTTGCCTTTTTTGGTTAAATTTTACTCTAAATAGATCCAAATAGAGAAGGTATAAATTTTACTATGTCTAGATGCAAAGTAAATACAAGGTATGTATTTCTAGATGCAAAGTAAACACAAGGTCTTATAAAAAGACAAAACGTCGTATAAATACTTAGATATACATCGTTTCTAGGCTAGATATATAATAGACTCAATATATCTAAAAAAGCCTAAAAGTTTTGTAGTTTCTAGATATATAACGGAGAAAGTAAAAAGTAGTGATTGCTTCAACTTTTTCAAGAAAAAAAAAATAGAACGGGGAAAGTACATTTTAGCTACCGTGTGGTGCCGGATGAGGCCGAAGCTCTGTGTCCCAGTTGACAGTTTAGGCTCTTTATGGAATTCCGGATCCGGATTTTTCTCTGCCTTTGGAAAGTGTTAAGAGCAATCTTTAAAGCTTTCCTAATTGTAGGAAGATATTTTGATGAAAAAAATACTCTTCAACGGACTCTTTAATTGATGTCTAAATATATCTATATTATATTTCAGATTTCTTGTTAGCCAAAGAAAAAAATCGTGAATGACTCTAAAGTGCAAATAAGATATAGAAAAAAAAAATCTTGGAGAGTGGAAAGATATAAAAAATGATTTTTATGCAAGTAACTCTCTGAATAATAATATAGAGAGTAAATTTAAAAAAAAACTCTTGGAGATACTTTAAACATGCAGAAATCTTCGTGCTTGCATGTGAGAAAAGTTTTAAATGCTTTTTTTCTCACTCTAAATGACTTCTCTCTCTAAATGACCGCCAGGAGTTTTTGATGCTTTATACACTCTGTTCAAACTTCATAAATCATAAGTAAAAAGTAAAGTCAAAATTCTATACGCATAGCACTATAGCAGCATCTAAAATTTGGCTTATGCTAATTTATCATCAGAGAAAAATATTTTTCGTTTGCTGGAAAATAATGTTAACGAGGCGTAAACTTCAGATAACGTACCAATACAAGAGAATTTCTAACAAACGACGGTGCTTAGAAAGCCATGTCAAAGCTAAGTGTCTAGGCTTCACACTTAAAAACTTTTCACCCCATCGTATTGAATATTTAGACACATGCATGAAACATTAAATATAGATAAAAAATAACTAATTATACAGTTTGCATGTAGTTTACGAGACGAATTTTTAAAGCTAATCTATGATTATATGCTAATTGCTATAGTTAGTAATGTGCTAGAGTATCCAAAACTTTTCTTTTCATGACTACAAGACCTAAAGTTCTAAACATTTATATACATGCAAACATCTGGACATGTGTTCGGTTCGGGTTGTCGAGTATTTACAGTTCAGCGTTTTTAACCGGCCGGTCAACTTACTCAACTATAGTCATAATCGAATCGATGATCACACCAAGCCAAGCCTGCGACGATCCGAGCCGTGAACCATGGAATCTGAGGATCCTTTGCATCTCCAAGCGAAACAAAGTACAAGGTGACAAGGTACACGTATAATCCTTATTATTATAAATAAAAAGGCACAGTACAACTCTACATTAATTTTTTCATAATTTAAACAAATTTAACAAGGTGACAAGGCACACGTATAACTCTACATTCTTATTTTAAATAATTTAAACCGGTTTAACAAGGCATGGAATGATGTTATTTAAACAAGAAGCTATGCAGCTCATTCCAGAATTATTCGAGGCGGGAAGCGAAACCCAGCACCTCACAGCTCGCTCACACTCGTGCCACACTCCCGGCGCCGTGGGACGATCTGCAGCGCCCCCAACTCCTGCTCATCGTTCCTGACCTCGCCATCGAGCAGGTGCACGTGCCTCAGCAACGGCGACCTCTTCATGATCAGCCTGGCAAAACCTATTTGCCACCCAAATCCTTCGAAGCCTGCCACAACGAGCTCCTTCAGGCGACAGTTCTGATGCTGCTGCACATCGGCGTCCAGACTGTCACAAAGATCACCCGAGCTTCGCTGCTCCGATTTGTTGTCAATCTGTCAGATTTCAGAACAGTTGGGGTTTACAATTAGCATTTTCCAACATCCATGCGCACATGTTTTCAGTAAGTTTGGTCAAGAAAAAAACGTACTCCTACATGAATATGGAACGATTCCAAGGCTGGTGCTGCTGCACCAAGCAGTAGGAGAATCCACAGTACGTCCCCGTTCACTGGGACATTTGCGATGAACAGTTTTTTTGAGCTGACCACTAGGAACAACAAAAGGTTCGATCCACATCTGTATACATAAATATACAAAGGTTTTTACATGACACGGCAATGTCATTATACAATTACTTATGTATAAGAGATAAGAGATAATTACTCACCCCGGCCCCTTTGAACTATAGAGCAAGGGAATCTAGCAGTGGGATCCTTTTGAAGACTTTGCTAGGTGGATATGTCCTGCTAGTACCAGATTCATCGTCGATGTCGTTATCTTCAGTCTGTAAGTAGTCCAAGCTCACATGCCTAAGGCGAGGCACCTCACTATAGGATAACTTGGTTGGGCGACCACGGCAAACGAAGGTCTCAAGACAAGGCAGAGACATCAGATATATTTTCCCAAAGCAGCACCAATCCACTTGCAGACTCTTTATCTTCTACGCCGGCACAAAGAATCGTAGAGCAGCCTGGCAAACACGAGAAGATGTGATTCTGAAATCCCTTAGCTCTATGCAGTTCCTAAGAATATCACTGATGATTCCCATATATGAACCTGTACCCAATGTGAGTTTGGTGAGCCTCTGTATTGTCAGGCAGTTCCATGCACAAAGAGGCTGGCAGTTGGATAGCACAAGACGCTCCAGACGAATGTTCTGGTACCGATCCCGCTGCTTGAGGTTATATAGCATCCGCAATAGCCATCAATAATAAGCTCAAACTCCTCAACACCCCCACTTGGCAATGGCTGCAGTGACCCATTCATCAATGTTTTCATGCCAATGTCCCAGCTTTTGTAGCCTCAGGCCCTCAGCTTATGGACAGCAGGCCGGTGCTGACGCACATTCTTTGGGGCCAGAAGGAATGCGTTCACCTGCTTGACATAGCGTGGTAGCGCCTCTTGGGCAGGCGCTCGTAGCGTTCAAGGATGGCTGTGAGAGGCCTGATCGTGGCCATCCAACGCTCACGCCGAGCCTTGATGGCATAGATGTCGGTAAGCTTGTGCATGTTCTTCTCTGCCACACATGCTGCGCTAGCCTCCATGTTAAAGCATTTCAAGTGATGATAGCGTGGTGGGAGGATGTCATCGACAACGAGGTTATACGATGTTGGCAAACGCCGAGGAAGATCACGCCATCGCTTGGAAAGGATGATGGTCGTTATTGTTGTGCGTGTGTCTAGTCTAGCTTTTCAATAATCAAGATGAGTAACTCGTCAGGTAAACTGCTGATCCTGTCCTCATGACTGGTGCATCTGTCGCCCATGCGCACCTGAAATTTTGTTTTGACAAGGAACAACATGGAATAAAGTCAAGGTACAAAATTCAGATCAATACATCAGTCACATATTTTCCTGTTTCCAGGTAAACTCTCAACGATAACAGGATCAAGGTCGCGCACAACAGATGTCCTAATTGACCAATTTTAACACATAGTGATACTACACTAGCAAGTAGCAACCTTTGCAGTTAAATAGAAAATGTTTTATAAAACAAAAAACTAAAAATAAACACGAGCTACATTGTGTCTGTTCACAGACGAGCAAAGTAGTAAACTAGTAATGAAATAAAAAATAAAAAAGTGTCATGCCTGCAGGCTGATTATTATTCCGTGAATCTAAAACATCATGCATGACCTACGAACACATAGGCCTTGTTTAGTTGACAAAAATTTTAGATTTTAGCTACTGTAGCACTTTTGTTTGTTTGTGGTAAATATTATTCAATCATAGATCGATCAAAAGATTCATCTCACGATTTACAGACAAACTGTATAATTAATTTTTATTTTTATTTAAATTTAATACTCCATATATGTGCCGTAAGATTTGATGTGACGGAGAATCTTGAATTTTTTAAACTAAACAAAGCCATAGTTGAAGACACCCAAAACGTGGACGAGGGCAGAAAGAGGGGGGCGACTGGCGAGGGAGTACTCGTTTCGAGGGCGCGACGGCGCTGACGGAGGAGACGTCAGAGGCCTTCTGGAGCCGGCGGTAGCAGCGAGGAGGCGCCTCCGCGGCCATCGGAATCGAGCGGTGTAGCTGCGGCTGCTCCCTGGACGCCGGCCGCCCTATGTGGTGTGGTCGTGTGGATGTCAATACGGAGGAGGCGATGATCGTTATCAGGGCTCGAACTCCAATTCCCCCATCTGCAAAAGCCCATCCAGCCTACCGGCCCAGGCCCACAACCTCGTCGCCGAAAAGAAAAATCCAAATGGTACCGAACCCCTCGCCGCGCGATTCACTACCGTCGCGGGCGGCTCCACCTCTTCTTTCCATTCTTTCTTTTTTCCCACGGTCGTGGGCGACTCCACTTCTCCGGTTCTCTCCCTCACACCCATACCATCCGCCCCCGCTCCGCCTCGTTAGGGTTTCTCTGGGTTTTTGGACCGTGCCGCCACGCTCCCCGCGTCCGCCGGATCGACACCATGGCCTTCGTCGCGCCCGCTGCCGTACGTATCCTTGAGAACCCTTGCAGCTCTGCGCTTCCCCTGTTTTGGTTGCGTTTTTTGGGGCGATTTTCCGAAGTTTTTTTGTGCGTTTTTCTGGGACCAGCGAAAACCAGCGAATAGCTTGGTTTCTTAGCCGCAGGCGATTTGTTGGTGAAAGCACATGATTATGAACTTTTTTTTGGTGGTTTCGTGTGGCTTACAAGTGCCGACTGTGGAGTACGTCGTGTTCTATTTTTTGTTATGAATTTTGTTCTGCGCTGCTGTGCCTCGATCCTAGTTTTAGCTCTGTGGGTTGGAATTCCCTGCTGATTGCTGAATCCGTGATCTTCTGGTCTCTGTATTTGGAAGCTCCTGGATCAGAGTTTTCCCTTGACTTTGATTTGCTCCAGATGTTGCGGATTTACTGCAGACGCTCTCCCTGGTGGATCCCAAGAGCGAAGGCGGCAAGGGCCCAAAGACGAATGACAAGGTATGTTCCGCTTGCCTCCCCGTGCAATTCTAGTGAATCAGGCTCTGGCGCTACAGCAGCACTCCATAGTCGGAATCCCTTGTGCAGGCGTCGGGAGGGCGGAATGGTGTGTCCAAGGGTGAGGTGGTGTCTCTGAACCCTCTAGCGTCCTCCACAGAGCCATGGGCGCAGCAGGATTACAAGGATGCTGCCATGTACTATGGTGCCTACCCTGGAGCTTACTACTGTGGAGGTGAAGCAGTCAAGCAGAGCTGTTTATTAGTCTATTAATAATTTAATATTAATATGCCTGTTTCTAGTGGATTAGTAGTAGAAATTGCAACTGCGTAGTTACATGTTGATGCTGAACTCAGAGTACTTACCTTTAACTCTGTCTTTGCAGGTTGGGGTGATTATTCCATCTACGTGAGCCAGGATGGAGGGGATGCACTTTCCCCTGTGAGTACTCATCCCCTTCTTCACATCTCATTAAGCTTGCAGACACTCGTCTCCATAGTTCAATACTTGTCCACCCATTGGACACAGCAAATGGAAGTCACGCTCACAATTTTAGTCTGTAAAAAGTGTACTTGGATTAACTGCTCTTGTTTGTTTCTCCTCAGGGTGTTTATGGGGACATGTACTGCTATCCTCATTATGGTATTGCCGATGGTCAGATTTATGGATCACAGCATTGCCAGTATCCATCCACATACTACCAGCCAAAGACTACTGCCAGCAAACCAGTATACAAGGCTAAAACTGGCAAATCATCTCCTTTGATACAAGAAGATGTTTCTACTGTGACTACTGCTGATCAGCAGCCTGTGTTGTTGGATTCCTCCAAAACCACTCTGAAAAGCATTGATGGTGTAAAAGGTCTGAAGAAGGAAACTTTGCCTCTGAAACCAAATGGCTGTTTTGGTAATTACCAGAATCAAGGTAGCAAAACAGCTTACCCAGGGTCTGGTGGCCGTACCTCTTCAGAAAAGTATCTGAAATTCTCAGGTGGGAGTCCTACATCGACGGTCTCTAATAATAAGGTATAATCAGAATATGAAAGTACGTGGACTTTGTCATCTATTATTGAGCTTACTCCACAAATTGTGTTACTCAATAGTGAATACTGATCGTTGATAATGATCCATGTACCACATAATTGTATTGTTTGTTGTGACCTGTCAAAGGACATCCTTATTAAATTTCTGTTCTGTCAAGACCCATGTGTCATTTAAATTTCATGTGTCACTTAAATTTCTGATTAGTATCTGGGAAAGAAATATAGATAAACCAGCACTACAATTTTTTGCGTTATAATCAACTTATCGATAGGTTTTGTGTTATTTTGGAACAATGTAAGCTATGTTCAGTTGCATTTTTAAGTGAAATTTACATACCCTGCATACTTTCTTAGTTTACTGTATGGGCACCAACTGCTTCTGAACATGGGCATTCTTGCAGGGCTTGCATGGGCAGAACTCTTCGATGGGGCTACCATCTGCTGGGTTCACGAGTTCAGTGTACTCTGGTAGTGGAATGTACAACACAAACACTTATGCACCTAGCTTTTGGTATGGTTCTCATGTCTATGGTCCTGGGTTGTATGGTGGGTGGAATGCGTTTTCGAATGGGAAGTACAGGCCAAGAGGAAAAACCTACGGATCTTATGGTTTTGGCAATGAAAACTTGGATAGTTTGGATGAGTTGAAGCGTGGACCGAGAAGTAGTCTGTTTAAAAAACAACAGGGTTCTGGAGCAGCTGTTGATTCCAAAGGACAGGAGCCTCCCAACAGTGATGGCTCTAATGCTGTTAAGCAGGAACAGTACAACCTTGCTGATTTTTGTGAAACCTACTCAGATGCCAAATTTTTTATTATTAAATCATACAGTGAGGATAATGTTCACAAGAGCATTAAGTACAATGTTTGGGCAAGCACCCCTAGTGGAAATAAAAAGCTGGATGCTGCTTATCAAGAGGCTAAGGAAAAATCAAGCAGTTGTCCTGTGTTCCTGTTGTTTTCTGTAAGTCTGATCCTTATCCTCTAGTAAAGAGCATTTCCCCCCCTTTTGTGAACCTGTAAGTTTGGATGTTGATGTTACTTGTCTTCCTCGATTTTTCAGGTTAACACCAGCGGACAGTTTGTTGGTCTGGCTGAGATGGTGGGTCAGGTTGATTTTAACAAGACAGTTGAATATTGGCAGCAGGACAAGTGGGCTGGTTGCTTTCCTGTCAAGTGGCACATTGTGAAGGACATTCCTAACAGCTCATTGAAGCACATCATTCTTGAGTATAATGAAAACAAACCAGTTACAAACAGCAGAGATACGCAGGAGGTGAGTTAAGTTGCTTTGAGTTTTTCTCTTGTTTTGGCAGTTCTCTCCACTGATTGTTGATGATAACACATTGTAGCCGAAATTCTTGGTATGCATGAATCAGGAAGCCAACGCTCTCTTAAGAGAAATCGAAAATTGCTGTTCAGATTTTTATGTTCTCTTTTAATGTCGAGGTAGCCAAGTTTTCCCATACTTTTTTCATGGTGTCTGCAGGTTAAGCTTGACCAAGGCCTTCAGGTTTTAAAGATTTTCAAGGATCATGCCAGCAAGACATCCATCTTGGATGACTTTAGCTTTTATGATGACCGTGAAAAGATAATGCAGGAGAAGAAATCAAAGCATCAGCATCCAGTTGAGGTGTGTGAGTGACTACCAATCTACTTTGTGTAATGAGCCCCCTTCTACTGCTGTTGTATGAATGCTAGCACTTGTAGTTTCCCTCGTTAACATGAGAACTACGAAAATCTAGCTTCTATTCCCTAATATTTCCTTTGAACATGTACAAGATCATAGCCTTGTTGCTGTGGGTTATACTCCCTCCGTATAGGATTTAGGCCAGTCTAAATGGAGTTTCATGTACATTAAATATGCTGATGTGGCACTGTATTAATAAAGAGAGAGATGATAAGAGTTTCATCCCATGAAACTCTTGTGCACTGTTTCCAAAATATAGATGTGTTGGAAACTGAGTCATGAAACCCTCATTGAGGATGGCCTTAGAAGTCATTTTGGACAAGGTTTCGGTCAAACATTGGGAATATAAATCATCAATAACTTTTAAATTGTTGAGTTTACAAATGTGGAAATTATATGAATAGATTTGTCTTTAAAAATACTTTCATAAAAGTATACATATATCATTTTTTTCCTAAATATTTTATAAAAATAAGAGGTCAAAGTTGTATTTTGGATACCGTGTCGCTGTCCTAAACGACTTCTAAATCCTATATGGAGGGAGTATGCAGCAATGGAGCCATGGAGGTTCTCTAGAATGGGTTTGAGCATTTTTCCTATTATAAGCTCACGTGGATTGGCAATTTGGCACTATTCAACCCGTTTCGTGGTATCCATCAGTAGTGTTCCCTTATTTGGATGTTGAGAAACTATTTCAACTGCCATTTTTCACCCTGCAGGTCATGAATAGAAAGTTGGCAGCCACCAACATTGCTGAAAATCAAGCTACTGATGGGAAGCAGAGTGTGTAGAAACCTGAGGCCGTAGGGGAACAAAACGCCGTGGTGGAGAATGGTGTGGAGGCAATAGCTGTTAATGGTGTCGCCCCCAGAAGATATTAAGCCAACAGCTGAAGAGGCGGCCATTGCAAATGGCTGTTAATTTTCACTGCATGCCATCAGCTATTGGAGCCTGGTCCAAGGAGACACCTTTTGTGCCACAGAAGCGTTGGTGTTCAAGTCATTCAAGATTCTGCTATGTTTTTTTCTCTCTTTGTTTTTCCTTTGCAATGATGCTTGGTTGCAGAAGGGTGCAGTCTAAGGCAATTCTGTATCCTGCTAGGTTTCTCGATGCATTGTCATTTAAGGTGGTTAGATGGATATTAGCTGTTCTTATTCCATCGAGTTCTGTCCTTTGTCTTGTCGTTTGGAGTTGTACTTAGGCGTGGAGATGTGAAAGGCCCTGGTTCGTGGGCTCATGGCATTGGATTAGATGAACTGAATTGGAGCTCCAATTCAAACACATGTGGAAATAGAAATGAGGTCCAGTTGTGGATTTTGAAGCGAATGGTAATGGTTTTGATCTTTTGGGCTAGTTGTTATCTGAATTTTGGAAACACCGATCTTTTTCTGTCATAAATGTTACTGTACAGCACATTGGCCGTGGTTTAGGTTACTTCCAGTTCTCTATTGCTTTGCCAATGTCCACCATAGCCTGCAATCTGTTGATGGTCAAGTAGTGAAATAGGCTTCGAACCAGTATCCATATTCGATTCTGGCTGTTGCAATTGGTGCCATGTCAATATTCAGACAGATCACTTCAGGTCCAAGTGCTTTACTTATGGCAAAGACGAATAATCAAATCCATTCAAAAGCGCAGCAAAAAGGATCCAATACAAATAATGCAATTTATATCAGTATAACATACTTCACAGCAAGAATACAGCAGGCATTACAATTTACAACCTGTGTTTGGAAGAACAAGTCAGTTTTACATGCACACAGCGGTAGAAGTATACTCCAAAGTCACGCACACAGCACCGGCAACGGTGATGGCACTTCTTTCTTTGGCAGCTACATCTTGGTGAACCATGGGTGCTTGAGCGCGGCAGCTGCCGTGAGCCGCTTGTCGGGGTTGCATGTGAGCAGCCCGCTGAGTACTTGGAATCCTTCCTCGGACAGCTTCGTCTTGGGGAACACCTCGCGCAGTAGGCTGCGTTGCTTCACGCATGTCACCACCTGGACCTGGGTGGCGAACGGTGTGGACGAGAACCACGGCCACGTCGTTTCATCTGGCACGCCGAGGACGTCGAAGATGGCGGCGAGCTGGCCTGCTGCATTGCTGTGCACGAACAGAGGTGACCCATTGATGAGCTCCGCCATCACGCAGCCGAGCGACCAGGTGTCAACGAGGGCGTCGTAGTCGGGCTTCCCCAGCAGCATCTCGGGCGCCATGTACCACAGCGTGCCGACGGGCTCGTACGGCGGCGGCGACGCGTCCATGCGCATGGCGAGCCCAAAGTCGCAGATCTTGACGGTGATGTCGTCGTCGCCGACGAGGATGTTGTTCGTCTTGATGTCCCGGTGGACGACGTGGGCGTCGTGCATCTTCTTGGCTCCCGTGAGCAGCTGCCACATGACGGCGCGCACGATCGCCTCGGGTGGCGGCGGTATCCCAGCGCAGTGGCGCTGGCGGAGGAGGTCGTGGAGGCTCGGGCCGACGCACTCCATGACAAGGGAGAGGTCCATGGTGGCCGGGTTGCGGGCGAGGCCGTGGAAGCCGACGACGAACGGGTTGTCGCGGCCGCTCACCTCGAGCAAGCAGGCCTCCCGCAGCAGCTTCATCTCGCTGCAGATGTCAGCAGCAGCGGCGAGGCGCTTGATGGCGACGGTCTGGCCGGTGGCACGGTGGCGCGCCTTGACGACGGCGCCGAAGGAGCCCATCCCGAGGCAGCACGTCTCCTCGTAGTCATCGGTGGTGCCGATGATGCGCGCCCTGTTGTTGCGGGTCGATCGCGCGGCGCTCGGGTCGCGGACGGCGGTGGCTGCTGCCTGTACGCAGGCGGCCATTAGGGCGACTGCTTGTTGCAGGCAGGAGGATCGCGGGAGGTTGGGGAGAGGCAGTTGGAAGACGGTGGTGAGGATGCGAGCGGCGGCCATTCCGCCATTATATAGACTGGGAGCGACGAGTTGAACTCGAATTATCGTATCCGACTTGGGCGAGCCGCGGAAGCGTATAGGCGAAGCTAATCGATCGTACGCGCCAAGGCTCCGAAATTCTCTTGTTTTGGCCTTGTAATAGTTCTAAAAAATTTTGCAAAATTTTTCAGATTTTTCCTCACATTGAATCTTGCAGCATATGCATAAAACACTAAATATAGATAAAAGAAATAACTAATTGCACAGTTTATTTGTAATTTGTGAAATGAATCTTTTGAGCATAATTAGTCCATGATTAAATAATATTTGTCAAATATAAACAAAAATGCTACAGTGCTCATTTTGTAAAAATGTTTGAAACTAAACAAGGCCTTAGTTCAAAAAAAAACTTTTCAAGATTCTCCGTCACCTTTGTCAATTTTCTCCACTAATTGTTGATGGTACGGTGACACATTTTAGGCCGTTAGAGCATTAAATATATATCAAAAATTAATTAATTATACAGTTTGTATATATTTTACAAGATAAATTTTTTAAGTTTAAATAGTTTATAATTAAACACTAATTATTATAGTTATAAATATGCTACAATATAAAAAAACCCCTTTCTTTTCATGATTCTTGGTATGCATGAATCAGGAAGCTAGGAGATCCGTAGTTACCCACCCACTCGAGTACTTAGTCTCAATAAAGTTTTGATAGAGTTTGGCATAGCTCAATTTCACTAGGAAAGCTGTTTTTTAGAGAATAGCTTCATGAGCAACTTCCTAAATGAAGCTAGGCTATTTTGGAAAAAGTGTTTGCCAACTACTTCTTGTATAGATGGGAGAAAGAAATGAGGGAGAGAGCTGCAATAAGCTACTTTTTTCAGCTTCATACCACTCATGTTTTTGTGAGAGGAGAAGAAAAACAGCTTCACCCATGAAGCTGTTTTGAAAATAAGTGTTTGTAAAAAAAAAACAGCTCATAAAGCTGTTGTGAGCTGTACCAAACAACCTCTAAATATGTTGATGTGCATCATATTAATAAAAAGAGATGATAAGAGTTTTATGAGAGTAGAAAGAGTTTTATAGGAATAAAATTCTTCTTTTCAAAATATAAATATATATTGGAAACTGGATCGCCTATGCTCTTCCAGCCCCAGCCGCTGGGCTGCTAGCTCCTGCTGGCTGCTGGTGTGCAGTGGCTACAGGTCCACCGTCCACATGATGCCGACGTAAGCCTTGCAAAATTTTTTAATTCTCCGTCACATCAAATTTTTAGACGTATGCATGGAGTATTAAATATAGACGAAAATAAAAACTAATTACACAGTTTGGTCGGAATTGACGAGACGAATCTTTTAAGTCTAGTTAGTTTATGATTTGACAATATTTGTCAAATATAAACGAAAATACTACTATTCCTATTTTGCAAAAAATTTTGGAACTAAACAAGGCCTAAAAAAATTTTCATCCATCCCATCGAATCTTTGGATACATGCATGGAACATTAAATGTAGATAAAAGAATAAACTAATTACACAGTTTGGTTGAAAATCGCGAGACGAATCTTTTAAGCCTAGTTGGTCCATGATTAGCCTTAAGTGCTACAGTAACTCACATGTGCTAATGACAGATTAATTATGCTTAATAGATTTGTCTTACCGTTTCCTTACGAACTATGTAATTTGTTTTTTATTAGTTTCTAAAAATAACTCCAAACATCATTCCGACATATCCGATCTGACATCCAAATAATTTTTATCTCCGATCAAGTGCAAGCTCCAGGCTCCAGCCACGGCTTGAACGGCCTAGGCCATGGCGCCATCCTCCAAGGCTGCAATGCCTTTCGCCAGCGTTGGCTCCACTGCCTACAAGGTATTTGGAAAAATGTGCAGCCCGCTGACTACACGCTGTCTCCAACAGCAGATGCAAAAGGTCACCTAAACCCAAAATACATAACAGTGAAAAAAACTCCTCCAACAGAGTAGGCAACCAGAGTACCCATTTTGGGTGGGAGGAGAGAGAAGTAAGCACGACCCAAATCTTCGGGCGTTGTGGGCGTCGCCGTCCTCGCTCGCGATGACGGTGCGTGGTGGCTTCCTTGTCCTCCCTCTCGGCAGTGGATGCGGCCAAGCAAGACCATGGCAGGGAGCCGCCAACACGGGCAGGCCCACGCGCTCGGAGCCGGCGGCGTGGCCACGGCGGGGATCCGCCGGCACGGGCAGACAGGCCCGCCGCCCGCGTGCAGGGAGCCGCCGGCACGGCCAGGCAAGGCCACGGCGGGGAGCTGCCGGCACAGGCAGGCAGGCCCGCGCGCGGGGACCGGGGAGCCACCGGCGCGGCTAGGTAGGCCCGTGCGCGGGGTCCGGGGAGCCACCGGCGCGGCTAGGCAGGCCCGCGGCGGGGAGCTCTCATCTGGCGGCTCTCGCGAGTCGGCGGACGAAGGGGCCGGACGCGGGGAAGACGAAGGGGCCGGCTCTTTTTTGCGTTGGGCCGTTGGCTGTTGGAGAAGGAAATATTTTGGGTGACCGACTCTTTCCCTGTACGTGACTCAAATGAAGGAATGGATTTTGGGTTTGCCTACTCCCTGTTGGAGACAGTCAGGTGTTTACATGCTAGACATTTGACGCACTAGATGGCTCGACCATCATAGCAGAGTTGGCAGCTGCTTGTCGCTGTCTACTACTCCACAAATTGCTACCTGCTCCAAGTGCAGAGCATGCCATGGCCATCGCATATATTGACCGGCCATGCACGCCTTCAGGGTCACCAACATCTTAGGAGGATGGATGCAGATTATCCTTGTCTCTTGGTGTTTGACTGCCTCTGTAAAAGGTATGAGAATGTGCTGAAGAAGATATCACGAATACTTTTAGATCAAAATTTAATTTCAACCTATTTAAACAACTAGGGATGATAACGGTAGAAGCAAGATTTCCTGAAATCCTGCAAAAGGGTGATTATTTGTTGCGTTGGAGTATGTTATAATCCAACATAATCAAATTATTTTTAGTTTCCACTCTGGAACTATAAGTAGTGTTTTTCTTTAACAAACAGGAGGGGCAAGCCTCCTACTGAATATCATATATATGAAAATAACACTTAGAAACTGCAAATAATGTTAGCATTAAAAATGTAGCTGAAGATTGAACTATGTCTCCCAGAGCTGTCAACATACCCACTGCAGCAGTTGGAGGGGTTCCCCCAAGCTGTTCAATAAAAAAATTACTGCAATTTATCGTCAACTTTTTCTTCACAGTTCTCTAATTTCAACTTTGCCAACACAACTAGCTTCAAGTTGTCTGCAGGCTTAATTTTGCTAATAAGAAACTTGATTACCACTAATTATTTCGGTCTTGGATACCACTAATATTTATACCGTTTTCATGTCATTTGTCAGTAAAAACCAAATCCATAGTGCCTTTTAAAGTAGCATATCAGAGTTTCATTTCATAAATATTGAATTCCTTGTTCATGTATTAGATAATTGAGTGTTTTACCAACTGTGGCAGTGTTAGGGACTCTAGTGTGCCGGTGTCGGATAGCTGTAGTGGGGCTGTAAGAGAAGAGCCCAGGCACTGGGGTATAAGAGCTGAGAGGGAGGCGTGTGTTTGGTGACCGAAGAACATTTCCCTGTCTCGTGGAACTCAGTCGCGTTCCTCTTTTTTTTTTAACGGGGGGTGGGGCGTTACCCACCTGATTTTATTGGCATTTCATTGCAATCGGCTTTGGCAGCCTACATCATTTGGATGCTTAAGGAGAGGGGAAATTGGGGAATTAGAATTTACAATGCGGTTTACATAGATCTTTGCATAGCTTCATGAAACAGACTACACCAAGCGTCGGCAATAGGTTTTTGCCTCCTCGGCAGCCTTGCTTTCCACTGTTTGCTTCGGTTGAACAGGCGATGAGTAGCTGTCTTAAGGAAGTCATCTCATCTCGGAACAAAGCTCCATTTCTTCTCTTCCATAGCTGCCAACAGCATAATGCTACCAACATGTTATGCTGCTGCTGGGGAACCGCTCTGATCTTTGATGTTAGAGGGAATGTCGTGTGCAGCAAACCCGGCCAGCTAAAATTTCCCAGAATTCTGCAGCCTTTGCACACTAGAACAGCAGTCCACGATGTGTTTCCTGAAGAGGTTGGCTCTGCGCCTCTGCACTGAATTCTGCCTTTGACAACTAGCTACATGAACAACTGCACCCGAGGAGGCGAAGCATTCCTCCAAACAAACTCTGATGCTGGGTAAGAATTTTGTCCTCGTGCCTTTGGTAGCTTATAGATTGCCGAGGTGTCAGTTTTCCCCTGACCACAGCTGAAAGGTGACTGCCTCGTGTCCTCACTGGTTTCAACTAGTCTTTTTTGTTGGATGATCATGTGCACCTGACCGAGTTCAGCAGCTGCCTGCACCGTCATTCTGTTAACAAAAGCATTATGAAAATTTGAGGTGATTGCAATACTGACCGAAGCCTCTTTTTGAGTGCAGTGAGAAAAGAGGGTTGGGAAACGATCTGCTAATGCGTCGTCGCCAACCCAGACATCATTCCCGAACGAAGTTGATTTTCCATTTCCTAATGTCACAGTGGTGATAGCCTGATAAAGCGGCAGCTGTTGCAAATGGCTATTAATTTTCACTGCATGCATCAGCTATTCGAGCCCGGTCCAGGGAGACATCTTTTGTGCCGCAGAAGCTGCTGGTGTTCAAGTCATTCAAGATCCAGCTATGTTTCTTTTCCTCTGTTTTTCCTTTGCAATGTTGCTTGGTTGCAGAAGGGTGCAGTCTAAGGCGTATCCTGCTAGGTTACTCCTGTTGGTTTGTTCGATTGTACCATTTTCGCAGTGGTTGGTTGCGTTGTCATCTAAGGTGGTTAGATAGATATTAGCTGTTCTTATTCCATCCAGTTTTGTACTTTGTCTTGTGGTTTGGAGTTGTGCCTAGGCGTGGAGATTTGGAAGGCCCTGGTTCATGGGCTCATGACATTGGATTAGATGAATTGAATTGGAGCTCCAATTCAAATACATGTGGAAATAGAAATGAGGTCTTGTGGATTTTGAAGCAAATGGTAATGGTTTTGATCTTTTGGGCTAGGTGTTATCTGAATTTGGGAAACACCGATCTTTTTCTGTCATACATGTTACAGCGCGTTGGCATTGACTTAGGTTTACTTCTATTTCTCTATTGCTTTGCCAATTTCCTCCATAGCCCGCAATCTGTCGATGGTCACGTAGTGAAATTCTTGATACGCCTGAACAAAGAATGTTGGGAGACTCATGGGCTTTGAACCATGTATCCATATTCCATTCTGGCATGTATACACACTGTTCCAATTGCTGCCATATCAATATTCAGAGAGATCACTTCAGGGTTTAGTGCTTTATTTGTGGCAAGACAGATCAGTTCAGAGTTTAGTGCCTTACTTGTGGCAAGACGAATAACCAAATTCATTCAAAAGAGCAGGAAAAAAAGGATCCAATTCAAATAATGCAATTTATATCAGTATATATCACAGTTTCCACAACAACAATACAGCAGGCATTAGAACCTGTATTGAGAAGACCAAGGTAGTTTTACATGCACACAACGGTGGTGGAAGCATACATCAAAATCATGCACAGATCAGCACCGGTGATGACACTTCTTTCTCTGGCAGCAGCTACGGTGCGTTCATCTTCTTGAACCATGGGTGCTTGAGCGCGGCAGCTGCCGTGAGCCGCTTGTCGGGGTTGCAAGTAAGCAGACCGCTGAGTAGCTGGAATCCTTCCTCGGACAGCTTCGTCTTGGGAAACTCCTCCCGCAGTAGGTTGCTCCGCTTCATGTGTAGCTCCGGCATCATCTGGACCAGGGCGGCGAACGGCGTGGACGAGAACCATGGCCACGTCGTTTGATCTGGCGCGCCGAGGACTTCGAAGATGGCGGCGAGCTGGCCAGCATCATCGGAGGCCATGAACAGAGGTGACCCGCTGATGAGCTCCGCCATCACGCAGCCGAGCGACCAGGTGTCGACGAGGGCGTCGTAGTCGGGCTTCCCCAGCAGCATCTCGGGCGCCATATACCAGAGCGTGCCGACGTGCTCGTACGGCGGCGACTCGTCCATGCGTATGGCGAGCCCAAAATCGCAGATCTTGACGGTGCTGCCTTCGCCGCCGACGAGGATGTTTTCGGGCTTGATGTCCCGGTGGACGACGTGGGCGTCGTGCATCTTCTTGGCTCCCGTGAGCAGCTGCCACATGACGGCGCGCACGATCGCCTCGGGTGGCGGCGGCATCCCAGCGCAGCGGCTTTGGTAGAGGAGGTCGTTGAGGCTCGGACCGACACACTCCATGACGAGGCAGAGGTCCATGGTGGGCGGGTTGCGGGCGACGCCGTGGAAGCCGACGACGAACGGGTTGTCACGGCCGCTCGCCTCGAGTAAGCACGCCTCCCGCAACAGCTTCATCTCGCCGCAGATGTCGGCGGCGGCGAGGCGCTTGATGGCGACGGTCTGGCCGGTGCCGCGGTGGCGCGCCTTGACGACGGCGCCGAAGGCGCCCATCCCGAGGCAGCAGATCTCCTCGTAGTCATCGGTGGTGCCCACGGCGATGCGCGCCCGGGCCCTGTTGTTGCGCGCGGCGCCGGGGTCGCGGACGCCGGTGGCTGCTGCCTCGACGCAGGCGGCCATTAGGGCTTGTGGATGATTCCGCGGACTGCTTGCTGGTGGCAGGGGCAGGATCGCGGGAGGTGGGGGAGAGGCGCGGCGCGGCAGGAAGTTGGTGATGAGGATGCGTGCCATGCCCAGGTAGCGGCGGCCTTTATATACAGCGAGTCCGACTCCGATTTTTCGAATTCGACTCGGTTCCGCATCCGTATGCATGTATGAGAGAAAACGAAAAGCATCAGAAATTCATGCGTCGAACACACGCACGTACGGGTCCTACAAATTTTATTATTACACCATGCCAAAGTCCGATCGACGTGAGTCCGGTACAAAGGGCTCGATCGACGCAGAATTGAAAATACGACGGCCAGCTACTCTGGCATGGAGGGCTTGCATTGCCTGCATCCATCAGACCATCACCAATTCGATCACCAGTTGGAGAGCGCGCGCCGAGACAACTGAGCCTGAGACGGCGCCGGCGCCGGCGCCGGTGCCGGCAGTGGGGTCGGCGTGGTGGCCGGAAGAATGGTGACGTTGAGCTTCATGCCAAGCTTGCAGTGGCTGCCCACCGTGCAGATGGACCACCACCTCCGGCCCGGCTTGTCGAGGCTGAGCCGGTCGTCGCCGGAGTTCCAGACGCAGGTGGCCGCCGTCTTGTTGTTGTTGCACGCCTTGAAGTCCGGCCCGCGCGCTCACCTCCGCCACGTTGTGGGAGCTGGAGGCGTACTTGAACGCTGCAAAGTAGAAGTGTCGCCGGATCAGGGAGCGAGGCCTGTACGTCGCATATAGTATAAGGCTTTTGATCGATCCAGCTGCGAGCACCTAGTGTGTCGCCGACGGTGAACTGCTTGCTCTCGGCCCAGGCGGCGTAGTCGAACCCGAGGTCCCGAGCGTGCAGCCATGGTCGTCGCCCACGATGTGATCCGTGGAGGAGGCGAGCGTGGGCAGGAAGACGAGGGCCATCGAGGCAGCCACCACTGCAGCTAGCATTTGCTTGGAAGCCATGGAGACGGATGCTTGCCGGACTCTCTTTTTTTCCCCTTGGCTGTGCGTATGCGATGGCCTGAGCTAGAGTTCACAGTTCAGAAGCACGAATTCAGTGCATTCTTATATATAGAGGACGATCGAGATCTTGTTTGTTTGTTTGGTTCCCAGGATGTTGGAGAATCGGTCAGTGCTGCACTGCTGCGACGGGCTCCAAAGCAGGCTCAGGGCGGCAGGAGTCACGAGCCAAATCAAAAGTTTGTGGCTGCATGGACACGACCAACTATAGCCTGATGATGTTCGACCGGCATTTAATTTGACTCTTTAGTGCTTCTTGTTACTTGGAATATGTGGAAAGAGAGGCTTTTGTGATGCTTCATTGTTGTACGGGTTGTGTTGATGTCTTAACCTAACCGTCTGATGTAGTCTCTGTGGTTTTTAATTGTTAGCTAATTGTTGATTTTGTTGTCGTGGTCACAGTGCTCCGTTGTATTTCTGCTGTTTTACCCAGTCTTGATTCATTTTTTTAATATATACTCCCTTCCCTCCAAATTATAAGTTATTTCAAGAATCTTGAAAAGTTAAAATATTTTCAAGTTTAATTAAAATTATAGAAAGAAATACTAAGATTTGTAACATAAAAGCGAGTATACTATGAAAATATAATTAAGAAAGAATCTAATAATACTTAGTTGGTATTATAATAATTATTATTTTATCATATGAATTTAGTTAAACTTAAGATAATTTGACTCCTTAAGATCCTTAGAGTGACTTACAATTTGGGATGGAGGGAGTAATTGACAGCTTATCTGCCTGGTTTGTTTTTAAAAAAAAACATAACATATGCAAAATCTGGACGAGCTCATTGCCGCCCTAAGTTTGGCTCTCTGCAACCAGCATTATATGTTCGCCAAAACTGTTTACTCTAGGACGCTACCAGTTCAAAAAAAAAATCACTTTATTTTTTTTAAACGTGAAATACTCACTTTGAACTACGGAGCCCATGCAAACAGCTGGTGGCATCCATGCTCGTGGGCAAGAGCACCTCCCTGCTGCAAGGAGCAGAGACACTGCAGCTACTAGTTTTGGCATTTGAGCGCTGTTTATTTTGAAACACGATTAAAACCATCTAGTTCCAACCGAGTTTTACAAACTGAAATATGTGTTACATTACACGGTTGCAGAGATGTGTGACTTGCCATGTTGAAACTTGAACTATACTTGCCGCGCAAACAACTGCAAAACACATTTGGTACACCATATACATATATACAAGATGGAGCCATCTCATCTCATCAAGAAGTAAACATATATAGTGGGAGATTAAACATGTAGGTGCAGTGCCCAAGTGGGTTTAATTAGTTTAATCATCATTGCCATAGTTTAAAAGAATATTGGAAAATTTTAAATACAACATGAAGTTTTCCCTCGAGAAATTAAGAAAAGTACACAATGAGCGGCCCCAAACACAGTTCTGACCCTACAATCTGACATACATAGAAGACGAAGATAAGAAGGCAGCCTAGAGCACGAGCACGGCCGCGACCGCCGCGACGGCGAGCACGGCCAGCGCGAGGCGCGCCTGGACGTTGGACGCGGGGCCGGAAGGCGCCGGAGCCGCGGGAGACACGGCGTTGTCGTCAGCGGCGAGGACGTCGATCCTGACCTTCATGCCGTTGAGGCAGTGCGCGCCGACGCTGCAGACGAACCACCGCCGGCCGGGGCTGTCGAGCGCGACCTTGTCCTGGCCGGTGGTCAGCACCTTGGCGGTCTCCGGCGGGCTGCACGCCGCGAAGTCGGCGCCGCTGACCTCCACCACGGTGTGGCTGGGTTTGTTGTACTTGAACACTGCAATTATGCATGAACTCAGGTCCTGGTATCTCGTATCGCCGAATCGGAGAACGAGTTTTTTTTTTTTTTGGGCACAAAAGTATGATCGATGCCGATGAGGATGCATGCTGAGCTGAGAGTGCTTATAGTTACCTAGCGTGTCGCCGACCTTGAACTGCTTTGTCTGGGCCCATGCAGTGTAGTTGAAGCCGAGCATCCAGCCCTTGCCGTCGCCCACCCAGTGCTCCGTGGCGGCGTCGAGCGCCGGGAGGAACGCGACGGCGACGGCGACGGCGACGGCGAGCAGGAGCATCTGCTTGGAAGCCATTATTAGGTGTCTTTCCACTTGATTTTGAGCTTTCAGAATGCGGGTAATTTGCTAGCTTGTGCTCTGGTTCTTGGCTCCGGTTGGACTGGCAAGAAAAGCTGCATCTGCATGTGTGTGTATATATAGATAGACAAGGAGCAGGGCTGCTGAGCAAGAAGCAGTCAGTACTACTAGTAGCATGGCCAGGACAGAGGGTCGTCTCGTCTCCGTCTCCGAGAGCGGGGCCATGCCATGCGTTGCAGCTTGAGCACAGGCTGCAGGCCGGTGGCGGCATCCATGGAGCTGCCGGTGTGGCGCCAAATGTTACGACACCGACGCTCTGTCCGACTTCAGAGCCTGCGTGAACAACAAGCACGCTTCAATATCATCGCCAGATGTCGGCGCTAGCTTGTGCCGCCGCCGAGACCGAGTCTCAGGACGTGACACTCACTCGTGTTCAGTTGCCACGGAGACTCGTGTTCTGCGGGAATCATAGCCGTCCAATCCTTGGCGTTTGGCAGGGAGAAAGTGCAGGCCGGCTGTGAGCATTTGCATGATTAGGATTAGGAAAACGTGCGGGGTGCCAGTGGTACGGTAGAAAAAGAAAAGATCGTTTCATCAACCAATAATTGCGCGCAATATGAAGGAGATGCTTCACCAATCACGCCATCGATCTGCTGGTACTAGTGTAGTACTAGACTAGTCGAATTTGCGATTGGTAGAATTTTTTTTTTTATGGCGATTGATAGATGGCATGGTAGTAGGCAGCAGCAAAGCAACCCAAGGCCAAAACCGGAACCCATGATGATCCGCAGCGCAATTTTGCAGTGACATGAGTCAACGAGGAGAGTCGTCTCGTCGGTCGTCGCAATCAAGCAAAGCAGAGGACAGGAAAGGGAGGAGGAGGCAAGGACGGTTACGATTGCGATCACGATCCATGATAAGAGGAGAGAAACGGGCCCGTGCGGCGTGCGCCCACCCAACCCAACAACTCCAAATCCCGAAGCCCCCACAGCGCAGGCGTATAGGCGACGCGGGCAGGGCAGGGCAGGGCCGGACCGACCGGAGGCGGGCAGTTGGCGGGGGCGCTCTGCGTGCGCAGGGAGATGTGCGAGGGGAGGCGGCCGGCGGACGCGAGTCGGGCGAGGTGGGCGGCGGCGGCGGAGCTGCGGCGGAGGGAGGCGGCGGCCGACGCGCAGCTGGCGGCGGCGCGGGCGCGCCTGGCGGAGGCGCTGGCGGAGCTGGAGCGGGCGCGGGCGCGCGCCGCCGAGCTGCAGCGGCGCCTGGAGCAGACCTACGGCAAACGCCGGCGACTCGTCGAGGAGGCCCAAGGCCGGATCCACGAGATCCGCGCGCGCCTCCGCCACCACCAGGACCAGGACCGGGATCGGGAGCACGAGCAGGAGCAGCAGCAGCCCCCCGCGGGCGGCACTCCGTCCTCGTCCTCGTAGGTGCGTGCGGCTCTCGATCGATCATCAACTCTGCCGATCCTGCTGCTTTGCTCATCACGCGCTGGGAATCACTGAATTGAGATGATGAGCGCTTCGTGGCGGTGATTGACTGCTTCCCGACTCTGATGATCGAGCGGCAGTAGCTGGCCGATTCCTTTTCTCGATTTGTCCCCTGTTTGCATCTGAATGATCCAACAGTAATGGCTACTGACAATTTACTTTTCCCCTTCCTCCGATTGTCTTGTTCAGGGAGACAGGGACAAGAAAGTTGGCGTTGGATGATCGGTGGTGCCAGCTGCTACTTCTCGCCTCTTCCCCATTGCCTGTTCTTATTAGCTTGCCATCTTGGCTACATGTACTGTAGTGCTCGTATATACACATACGAGTGTCTCTGACCTACAGAGCGTCAGAAAGCTGCTAATTGGATTGAGAGTTAGTTTCTAGAAACATTCTGAATGCCACAGCAGATTAATAAGATCAGCCTACTCTGCGTTCCCTGCTGTGTTGACTGGTGACTGATTTCGTCACGACAGCATAATCCTAACTTTCTCTAAAAATTTCCCCACGGTCAGTAATCTCTCTCGGAGAAGAAAGAGGCTGGGCGGAACAGTGTGAGAAAGCACATGCATCGTCCAACAATCGCATACAGTAGTCGTGGTCATGCTGAAAGGCAACATGCCCTCAATGGCAAGGAAAGAATATCCATGACGCCGCCAGCCAACTAACAATCTTCACTTTGACTTTGGCCATTACTTCCATCTAAAATTTTTCAAGATTTCCTATCATATCGAATCTTTAGACGCATATATAAAATATTAAATATAAATAAACGAAAGTGCTACAGTGTCACAGTTTGGTCGAAATTTACGAAACGAATCTTTTGAGCCTAGTTAGTCCATAGTTGGGCAATAATTATCACAAACAAACGAAAGCGCTACATTGTCGCAAAATTTTTTCCACAAGGAACTAAACACACCCTTTGTTTAGTTACACCCAAATCTAAAAACTTTTCAAAGTTCTCCGTTTTTCTAAGATTTTCCATCACAATATGTATAGAGTATTCAATATAGATAAAAAATAATTAATTACACAATTTATATTCAATTATAGATAAAAATATAACTAATTATATAATTTACCTGTAATGTACGAAACAAATCTTTTAAACCTAATTAATCCAAGGTTACCAAATACAAACAAAATTGCTACGTTACCCAAAAACTTTTCAAAAAACTAAACATGATTGCTACGTTACCCAAAAACTTTTCAAAAAACTAAACATGGCCTTACACAAACGTCACCGCCTACGCCTGTTGACTTCAAACATCGTGACAAACCAACAACAATCTGCAGATGTCAGCGCTGAGTTGCGCAAAGGGTAAAGGCAGCACAAGTCTTTAGCAACTAGCTCATGCTCACACACTGTACGAACACTTGGGTAAAACATGGTACATTGGGCAAGATAAGCGCGCCCAAGTGAAGTCAACTCATCAGATCAGTCTGAATCCTTACATTGAGTTCAGCCAGAAAAATTACAACCCCGCTGTCGTAAAGTCAACTCTACAGAGCTCTTGTATTTACGAGTTCCACGGATGCACAAAATCTGAGTTTCTTATAAGGTCTGCACTACAACGAATTCACTTTAATATACTAGCTTATAGGGAGGAGCAAAGGGCAGCTCAAGTACTCGCTTGAATGGGCAGATACGGGATACAAGTCACCAAAGCATCTTTTTTTTCCAGAATCGAACTGGTTTTTTTCTCCATCTGTTCTTCTCCGGTGTTGTAACAGGGCCCAGTTTCCTTCATATTGTACAATCACCATATCTTGTTCTTGAGCCAAAACAGCATCAATACTACCCCAATGACAATGGCGACGGGAGCATACTTCCGAATCAACGCCTGGTATTTGAATTTTTTTGTCAGCAAAAATGATATGGTCAGAACAGCTAGGGTAATGCTGGACGTGTAGGACATGCAATTCATAAAAAAAACCCACGGTTCTCAAATTCAAAATATTCTGAAACTTGTAGTTCTAGCTCAAATTCAAAATATTCTAAACTTGTAGTTCTATCACGCAGGTAGCAATGATAACTGAGGTCACAACTTGTAACTTAATCCAACATTAAAGTTATAGTATATGCAACCAAACAATTTAATTACCTGAAAGGTTAGATTCTAATAAAACCAACTATAGTTATGAAACTACAAATAAGGCTAGCACGATACTACTATCCAACAAGCACTATATGGATCTGATATTCCATCTAGATTGAGGGAGAATTCTAAACTCGGCTCATCTGGCAAATGTAAACCATGAATTTTATGCAATTAAGCATGTGGGTACCTGCCGGTTGAGGTCCTTTGCCTTATCTGCATATATTCTTGTATCAGAAGTCAACCTACTTGACATTTCACTGACCTCTGCATAAATGAATAGAATGAAAGTTGTTATTAATGCAGACAAGAGTTGCAATGCGGTGAAAAGATGAAATATAAATGGGGGCCATCAGAAAATGGCAGTTGAAAATGCAACAGGCATTCAGGCTAACAAAGAAAACAAAAAAGAAAGCTGAGACTTGAAAAAGGCAATAGGGTGAATATACTTCTTATAAAGAAAAGAAGAGAAGGTCAGTTTAAAGAAAAAGCACCTTGGATATTATACTAACAATTTAGTCTTTGGATTCATGTCACAAACAAGTATAGTAGTTTAATAACTTGCAAATAATGAAACGCTGGCAGGAAATGATTTGAGATCTTACGGTCTAGCTTTTCACCAACACCCAGAACCTCTTGAACATTGCGAGTCATAATTTGATGCACCTCATAGAGTTCATCATTCAGTTTTGCGAGGTTTCTTTGAGTTCTTGTATCCAAATACAGTTTCTTAGTCTTCTGGATGAATGTATCTAAACAGAAAGAGGCATAAGTTGTAAAGCAGTAGAATTTGAAATGATAAACAAAAACAATGCTGTCAAGTGAACTCAGGTACCATACCAAACTTGATAAAAGCATACGGCCTTGCAGCAGTTTCAATTTGGTTGCCATTGACCCTCTCAAATTCATTTTTCAAATCTTCTAGGTACTGGAATGCGAGTTTCTTCGGATAAGAGCGGTCACACATAGTCAGATAACATACTCGGCCCTCAATGATGTAGCTATACATTTGAATCAAGGCACAACAAGACTTTCACAAAATGATTAGAACAGGAGGGGATAAACCACAAGCATGATTGATGAGTGCCGATTGGTGTCTTTTTATAACTATTTTTATAATTATAATAAAATAAACCACTAATGAGAAAAATGGTGTAAATGGTCTTGTTAATATAGCCATTTCTGAAGCCATTGCAGGGAAATCATGCAAATCCCTTTGACACATGAGTTCTTTTATTATTGTTTAACTGCAGTCAGTTCTCCATTTCTATTTATGCTGATATACAATATATTGGTCATCAATCATCAGAACAATATAAATAGAAATATGCAATGCCTTGATGTTCATCAATGCATCATATATAAATCATATGGCTTCCACGGGCATGCAGAAGCAAGCCTAGTTCAAAATATATATAAAAAAGGACCATAAATGGCACAAGGATACTGGAAATAGTAGGGCCCTGTCTCAATTGACATCCGTGAAGCTTCGTGATGCCCTTTTGACAAGTTCTTGAAAAGAAGTTTAGCTTGCTGCTTGTAGAAATCAGCATCCTTCAAATCTCGCCCATCATCCAACCCTTCTGCCAGTGGAAGGCCATCAGTGACACGGGCTATCATTGTCAGCTTCACCATTGTGTCAAGACGGCCAGAACCACTAGAAAGTATAGTACAAAAAACCTACAGAGCTGCAATGAAAAACATAAAATGGGTGCTCAGAATCAGTTCCACTTTATTTATGCCACTGCACATCACATGCCAATTTTTAAGCAATATCATGCCATCAGCATAAATAGCAATAGCTAAAAAAAAGACATGAAACCACCAAAAAACTACTGTGTCATTTACAAGAGATGCTACAGTCATTGAGTAATATGTGTTCATTGCAAAACACCATACCTATAATCCTAAGTGCTCCTGTATTCATAAACAGACTGCCCATTCAGATAATACAGGTAACATTGCACATACAAGAACTACCCATTGTTTGAACCTAAACCTTTTTACCATAGAATGTCACTGTAAAATATACTGATATACCTAAAAACTGCACAAATGCAACCTATATATGTAGCATAGTGCTCAAAAGACTCAGCAATACCACCTAAATATTTCTCACTGCCGAGACAAAATGTCTCCAATGATAACATCAATCTAATGCAAACGCAGAACCACCCATTCCCTTTTTCCCCCACTTAGTACCCAAAACAGTTCATTCCCAGATCATATATTTACTTATGACAAACACAGCAGTATGATCCATAATCCTCCGAGCTAAGAGATTCACACTGTGTGCATAATCAAATCTGTCCGATACTAGTGGATGCAATTTTCCTAACATTGATCATACTGCGATCGGGATCCATGCACATCCCTCGCCAGCCTCTCTAGCGATGCAGAGAAGGGAGGGATTCATCCATAGCCCACCGGCGGAGCCAAGGCCCGGCCACCCTGGGCAGCTGGCCGGGCTCCCACGGTACAGCAGAGGCGGGAGGGGAGAGGGAGGTTCGTACGCAGGGTCGCCGGCCGGTGCGCGGAGGACGGAGGCGAGGGCGCGAGGCGACTGGCGAGAGGCGGGAGGGGGAGCCGCCGACGGCGCCGCCGAGCCTAGGACTGCCCCTCCGTCGCTGGACGCCGCCGAGGGGGAGCCGCCGACGCGCGGAAGATCCAATCCCTGCGACCGAGCCTGAGCGCGAGTGGGGAAGGAGATCTGCGTTGAGGGACCGAGCCTGAGCGGCGCTGCGCTGGAGGGAGCCAGCGGTGCGTGGGTTTGATGAAATAAAAGCCTATACAAGTTTTTTTTCTTTGCTTTTTCATTTCTTTTTTTTTAGCAACTTCTATTTTTTTCTAACATCTTTTGACAATTTAGCACCTACATAATTAATATCTATATATTTAAAATAATATATGTTACGGATTATAGTAGTGTCTCTACGACCCAATCACATAACATAATGATTCCTTTAAAAATATTTTTTTTTAAAATATAAACCCTATTAGGAGAAATTATGAAAAATTTTCCTCACACCTTTCCTATAAAAAGTAAAGAGGTGAAATAGACAAAGACTTATGTATTCATTTTTTTTCTTTTTCAATTGCTCTCCACTCTCTTATTACGATCAAAATTGTAATGTCTACTACATTACAAAACTCTTAAAGAATTAGGAACGCTTAAGCATGCTTAAACTTAGTTAAAGAGTCACTGCTCGCTTGGCATTTAACCCCTCTTATAATCTTACGTTATGTTTATCTTGTTAGTATTAGTATGACATTACGCTCAGACTTAATAAAAATTTTTGGCTCCACCACTACGATAGTCCATCACCTCTAGGAACTCAGTGGCGGATCCAGTATAGGACATGTGTGTATACGTACAACCGACAACTTTATGCAAGAAGATTGAAGTCAGCGCACGCATATTCATGTAATCCGGATCAGATCCTGATCGAGGTGCACGGTTTCGCACCGCAGCAAGGAAGATAAGGGAAGGGATGTGCATACCACGTGGATGCTCGTCGCCGTTGAATGGCCCGACGAAGAAGGCGGTTGCTCACCCAACCGTTGCCATAACCAGTAGGAAAGAGGCTACAAGAGAGAGCGAGAGGGAGGTAAACGGGAAGAGAGGGGAGGTGAACGTGAACTATGAGATCTATGTCGGTCCAACAGACAGCAGGACTGTAGCCTGCGGGAGAGTGACCGGCCCATATAGGCTCAGGAAGCAATGGAGCAGCCCAGCTCATGGGAAAGAATCAACCAATTTTCTTTTATTCTGGTTTCTGTGTAATTTTTGTAGGGTTATTTTACAATCTTCATGGTTGGAGTAGGTTTTTTTTCGGTGAGACCTCTCACAAACACGAGCGTATACTCAAATCTATGAACACACGCACACACACCTTACTTCTATGAGCACCTCCGAAGAAGTTGAACTGACAAACCTCAAGATTGACGAAGTTACCACAGGCGCATCGTTGTCGACAGGCATGTCACCTACCACTGAAAGCATGTCACCTACCACTGAAAAGCATGACGCCGTTAAATCCTAGAATAAATCTAGGAAAAATGCGAGCACCAATATCAAGTAGAAGACTTGAACCCGAGTGGGCAAGTTCCACCACAAAAAACTCAACCAACTGATTTATGATCAGTTCGCTTGTAGTTGGGGTAGTTTAGATTTGAACTTTTCTAAATACATAGGTTTTATTATGCATTTAGATTTACATTATGTCTAGATATTTGATAAAAACAATGTATCTACGAAAGTCAAAACGTCTCAAAATTTAAAATTGAGGATTTCTTCTAACATTTTTTTGGCAAATCACAACGTTCATACATATGTATAGGATCACCCTTTATGAACACACATGCATGTATACTCTCTCTCTATGAGCACCTCCAAAAAAAACTAAGCCCATAGATTTTGAGAATGACGTAGTTGACACATATGACATTGGAAGAATGATGTCATTAATTTATGAAATCAATCAACAAAACACTCAATGTATCATAATGTTTTATTTAACTTAGCTAATTCAATATACATATTTGAGTCTTTAAAATAAGCTGCCGAATAAAAAGCATGTTTTAGGTTCCAAATGCACAAGAAAAAAATGTCCCACCTTAAATGAGAAAAGTATTCTCAAAATACACGTGATTTGTTCTATAGAATGTATTATTATGTCTTCATAATAAAATCATTCCAGAATCATCCCAGTTTCACAAGAAATGTTCTAGCTTTATCAATACAAATATATATCTTTTTTATATTCTTCTATCTTAGTTTTCCAACATGCCTCTTGTTCGTTGGCTGATAAGTTATAGCAGAAAGTATTGTTGGCTGACTTGTTACGAGAGAAAAACACTGTTAAATGTCTGACAGATTCGACTAGCCTACTAAGTCTAAGCCACACCATACCAGTGTGAACTTGCCCTGATAGGGGGTTCCTCTTGGACGAGCATTTGTAGGTTTCTACGGTGAATATACCGAAACCGGATAAACCGGTTAGGGATTTTGTCCATGCTAGCTTTCCAAGGCTTGGCTACAAAAATTGATCTTCGAGCGATCCTCCACTGATTTGGACATGCTAGCCCTTTGAGCATGGGACTAGATTTGCGTCAACACGCCTGGTCAGGAAACGATGAGGAGAGGCAGTGGGGCCTTAGTTTTGATCCAAAGTTCATGCCACTATGATGAGGCAAAAGCACAGCCTTCAAGCCCATGTTTGCCTGAAGTTCAAACTTTCAATGCATGGTCCATTATTCCTCCTTTAATCTGGTTGTCATCGTTATCGTCATATGGAGTTTCGACATGGACCATAAGCAGCTGAAGTAGTATTTGCCAGCCCGGCCTACACTGATGAAGTGATGAGGCACCAACATGGGCCAGATTGCCATAATGTCCAAAGTTAATTAAAGATCCTTATTTACATTTGGCGTTTCCTCTACGTTTACAATGTGATTAATCTTCGCATCGTCTTTGCCTGTAGAGTACTACAGTACCGTTTTCTTCACTCAATAATGTAGCCATTGCATACCGTGTACTGTAGCTGCATGCTGCTGAAACTCGATCTGTCGCATTATATAACTGCATAATGAAACTGGTCGTAAATGCACCACAACAGCATCACATTCTGCCCGATTTTCTCTTGATTTGTTCTGGTGCAAGGAGTCTCCTTTGTGATTTCCCAACAGCAGACACAGCGCAGCGACGAACCAAACAATCCATCCGCGGTATGTGCGTGTTCCAGCAAAATTTGCGTCCTGATCTGAACGTCAATGGCAGTATAGATGCATGGCGCTCTCGGACCGGAAACCATGCGATGCAAGCACTTATGTTTTTTTGTTTGGTTCACTGCGCGATGAACCATAAGATTGTTATAAATGTCTAAATCGGGCGTTATTGATTTATTGAAGCATGAGATTAGCTAGGCCAATTTTAATGGAATTTCATGATGTGAGGTTTTATACACATTTAATAGGGTGTCACATCAGCAAAGTGCATGAAATGAAGATGAGAGAGAGAGAAGAAATTCGTTTTATGGCCACGAAACGACTGGGGCGGCGTTTTCAACACCACAAAATGAGAATGAAACACGCGTTGAGGAGCTCAGATGTTTCAGCTGACATTAGGCGGGTCTTTGCAGTCGTGAGCTGACCGCGTGCAGGGCTCCTCCCTCACCTCGCCGCCGTGAGTAGGCCGCCGACCGCGGGTGGGGCTCCTCCCTTGCCTTGCCACCGCGAGAAGCTCCTCCCTTGCCTCGCCTCTGTCGGGTGAGCCCCGTGCGGGAGCGCTGCTAGAAAGCCACGCCGCGCGAGCCCTGCCAGGTCGCCGCACGAGCTCCGCCCTACTCGGCCTTCATGCGGCCTCGAGCGGCGGCCGCCTTGCTCGGCTTTCATGCAGAAAGAGAGGGATGAGAGGTAAGATAGGGTCAAATAGAATCCATTAAATAGTAAAATAAGTTATGAAACCGTGCAATGAAACTTTGTATTGTAAGAAAACCTCGTTTCGTGTCAAATTTTCTCGTGTTAAAAAGTGAGAGGTGAAACTCCCCGTTGAGACAGGCTATCTTCTCCCGCCACTAACACAAGTGAAACAAACAGAAAGTAGCGCTATCAGCTCACGGTGTGATCAGGTCACACCGAAGCATGCATGCTCGAACCAAACAGCATCAACATATATGAACCAAACAGCATCAACATCTATAGACTATAGATAGATGACACTCTGAATTCTGCAACGACATTCTGTACGACAGATGCGAGAGTTAAAAACCCATCAGGCAAATGAGCCGCCCTTAGTTAGGCCGACCATATTGTGACCGCCCGCCGTACGTAGCGTACGTACGCCGGCGATCTGGAGCGGAACACGCGGCCCATGCATCATATCGAGCGAGCGACGGCGCATGCCGGTCGACGGGGCGGGCCTGGAAGGCTTGATGGCCGTGTCGGGGCGGCACGGGCGCGGGGCGCGTGTGCGTACGAGGGCGGTTGCTGCGGCCGAATTTACTCCGCGCTCCCGGGAATTAGTCGGTCATGCATGGCGTCGTCGTCCGTTCACGGCCCGGCCGGCGGCACCTTGGATTGGATGCTACGAACGAAAGCTAGCTCACGGTCGGCTGGCATGCATGGCATGGCCTCCGGGTCCTGGCGGGGCTCCATGGCATGCATGGATCACCGGCGGATGGAGTAGTAATGGCGCGGGGGCGGATCGACACCAACCGCGCGCGCGCGCGCGGCGAGCGAGAGTAATGGCGCTCGTACGGTGTACCGTGTACTACGTGTGTGCCGACTGACGGATGGGCCGAGGCCGATGGCGATGGACTCGCGCGGGTGGGCACAGGGCACTCACGTAATTGTACGTCTCGACAAACCAGCACTCACTCACCAGTCACACTACCAGTCTTCACTCACTCACACATGCATGGAACAACAGAAGGGCTCCGATCCGGCCGCCTTTGCTTGCATCGCAAACTTTGGTGGTGTGGTGTAGACGTGTAGTGCAGAGCTGTAGGCCATTGGTTGTGCTTGTCTTTTACTATGTGTGTAAAGTAGTGATAACAGGTTTAACAGAGAGAAACGTTGGCAGCTAGTAGCAATTAAACAAAGCATGGTAGGCTGGTCTGGTCGATGAGAATTTATCAGGATAGTAATGCTTGAGATTAAAGATCTATATCATCCGGTAGTTGTACATGGTGAATTCGTGATGTTTCCTCTTCCTTTTTTTCTTTGTATCTGTAGGCCATAGATGCCGTTGCCTTTGGGGTTTTGGTGCTCCTAAAATTGGGAAAGGCAGACATTCATGGCATGCGAAAAAGGTTGATTCAGGTTTCTCTGCAAAAGATAGTCAATCTGGCTGGCATTTCGCTTTTTCTTTCCACTACTCTTTGATTGAGAACTACTGATAAAAATGTATAGTACACATTAGTAGTAAATACTAGCTAAGTATTTTTATACAACGAACGAACGTAGTACAGTAAATGATAATGCTATCATATTCGCTACAAAAAAAATGTTGGTAAATGCTACTGACAATTTTCACTCTGATTTGTCCCGGCGTATATTAACAAGTGCACATGCACGTTGCTCCATCGCAAGTCCACAAGGCCCACAAGTTCCGTGATGACCACAGTTCCAAGAACAACACTCGCTCCTGATCTGCAGCATCCTGTCTGAACTGATCTGAAGAGGAGAGTTTCTGTTTCTATGTTGCCCAAGGAGGAGCTAGAGTTTCTGTTTCTATGGTGTCATCTGTCATGACGAGCATTCATTCCACATTCACCTCCACAAATGAATGTTTCAGCGCAGCCCATGCAACTGCATTCTGCCCGTGTGCTTGCAGTGGTCTCTTGAATTGCATTCTGCGTTGCGTGGCGAGGCAGGGGAACCCACCCTTGTTTTCTCCCTTGCATCCTGCATCCTCCCACGGCGTGAATATGGGCACGCTTTTGGTCTCTTCGCTTTCGGCAAAGCGGCGAAGACTGGAAGCTCGGCAGCTCCTGGTGTAGTGTAAAGACGAAAAAGAGCGCCCGGCCAAGGAAGCGGATTGAATCGGAGCGTACGAAGAAAAGAGGGGAAAAGCACGAGAAAAATACAGGCCATGCTCATCATACAGCTCAGGAAAGTATGGTGTCTTACCGTGCAATAATGGCGTCATGTCGGTCCAAACGTCTAATAGTACTGTCCCAGTTCTTACTAGTCAGGAAGGAGTTCAGGACTAGCTAGCTGGCTTATCATCATCATTCATCAGTAATCAGTAAGTAAAAAAGGACACGTTGTGAGACGCAGTACGTAAATCATTGCGATCCTGGTTCCTGAGAGCATGCATGGCAAAGGGCGACATCGGTGTCATTGTCAAAGTAAAAGTTTGCTACAATAATACTACTTGAAACCTCGCTAAAGCAGCAGGGATTAAAAGAAGGGAATCTAATCCCAAAAAAGCAGAGAAGCATCACACAATCTGCTTCTTTGTGTTTTTTTTTTCTTCTTAAATTTTCGCTGCCAACATAAAGACAGTGATAAATAGTACATGTGTGTCTGTGAGAGGGAAAGCACTGAGCACTATCACTACTGGACTCCCTGACTGCCATACCATCCCTTGTCCGTTGCCTGCTCCCTTCTCCGGCTCTCCCCGTGTCCAGCTCAGGCTTTGGAGACACCACCTGTCCGTTGCTCCAGGCGCCTCTTCCTCTGCCACCCCCCGTGATGCTCTGCGCCGCACCACTACTAGGCGACACTCGCCGAGTGAGCGAGCTCTACAAGTCTACAACAGCACAAATAACATCGGCAAGCGAGCATAAACAGCAGCAAGGAGGGGCACAAAGCCCGTTCTTCGAACGGTTCATCTATCCGTTGTTGTTCTGATGCCTTCACCATTGATTTGAGCTCTGAAGAAGGTTTCCCTGGCTGGCGCTCCTTCATCGCTGCTCCGGCGACTGCACTGCAAGGTGACATTCACTTTCGTTTCATGGTTTTCTTGTGACAGTACTACTGATGATCTTGGCGCCAAGTGGTAGCGACTAGCGAGTATTCTGTGAGATTCTTTGCAACGGGTAGCAGCAGAGGGTTCTACGCATTTGGAGGAACTGCTTGTTTACTCGCGAGTCAGTTGTGCTCTTGTCCTTAGAGATTTGATAAGTCCACTTAGCTCACTGTTTTCTGCTGTCCGATAGCTGTCTCAAGTCTCAACTTCCAAAGCAGCTTTGCTCGGCTTCTCTTTTTCTTTGCCTCCTTAACCTTTAAACCTCTGAACTTTAGCTCCTCTCATTTCTACAATTTTACTGCTGCTTACCAAGGGGGAGATGAGCTCGTTATCGTTACTTTTGCTTCCACATGATGTTTTATTCTCCTCCTATTTACCCAAGTTTGGCTATTCATTCTGCTGATGCTGTCACTGTTCTTGGTCACAGAAGGAGAAACCAATCCAAGATCAGGCAAAGACAGGCCTAGCTTCACCGATAAGCTTTTCGTGCTCCACTGCATAGTGTTTCGTGTTTCGATCAAGAGCATAGTGAAGCAGTAACCACACTCCACACAGTGTTTTCTTGATCGAGAAATCTTCTCCAATGGCGACGCCGAGCCATCTCCTGCTCATCTTCTTCTCGGCGTTTCTTGCATTGATCCCGGAGACCACGCAGCTCCAGCCTTCGCAGGTATGGACTCTGATCAAGATCCAGCAGCTCCTGAACAACCCTCCAATGGTCAGCCACTGGCGCCACAGCACCGACTTCTGCGGCGGCGCCGGCGGCTCCATGGGTCCGGCGGGCACGGCGGCCGTCCTGTGCTACGGGGACACTGTGACGCAGCTCCACATCGCCGGCGCAGCGGGCGCGCCGCCTCTGCCCCGGAACTTCTCCATCGGGGCCGTCGTCACGACGCTGTCCAGGTTCCCCGACCTCAAGGTGCTCACGCTGTCCGGGCTCGGCCTCTGGGGGCCCTTGCCGGGCAAGCTCGGTCGGCTCGCCTCGCTGGAGATCGTCAACATGAGCGGGAACTACCTCTTTGGCGCGGTCCCGCGGGGAATGTCGCGCCTCGTCGGCCTCCAGACGCTGGTCCTCGACGACAACATGCTGGGCGGCGAGGTACCCGCCTGGATCGGCGCGCTGCCGTCGCTGGCCGTGCTGAGCCTGCGGAACAACACGTTCCAGGGCGCCGTGCCGGAGTCCCTCGGGACCGCGCCGTCGCTGCGGTCGCTCGTGCTCGCGTCCAACAACCTGTCCGGGAACCTGCCGGACATGAGCCGGCAGAGCAACCTCCAGGTGCTCGACGTCGGCGGCAACTCGCTCGGGCCGGCGTTCCCCAGGCTTGGGAGGAAGGTGGTCACCGTGGTCCTGAGCAGGAACAGGTTCGGCGGCGGCCTCCCGCCAGAGCTGGGCTCGTTTTACCTCCTGGAGCATCTGGACGTGTCGTGGAACCGCTTCGTCGGGCCGTTCGCGCCGGCGCTGCTCTCCCTGCCGTCCATCCGGTACCTGAACATCGCCGGCAACAGGTTCACCGGGACTCTGTCCGACAAGGCGCCGTGCGGAGACAACCTCCGGTTCGTCGACCTGTCGCTGAACCTCCTCATGGGGAGCGTGCCGACCTGCTTGAGGTCACCGGACAGGAAGCCTGACACGGTGGTGCTCGTGTCCACCAACTGCCTGGATGACAGCGACGGTTCGCAACACCCGTCACCGTTCTGCCAGAACCAGGCCTTGGCCGTGGGGATAGTGCCCGGCGGCAAGGAGAGGAAGAAGATCGCAAGCCAGGCAGGCTTCGTGGCCGGCATTGTGATGGCGATCCTTGTCGCCATTTCTGCTGTCGGTCTCATCGTCTTCTTCGCTGTGAGGAGGGCAGCCATGAAAGGTTCTGAGTCGAGGGCTCCCACAACTTCGGAGGAGGAAAATTCTTCGACTGGTTACCCTTCCAAGCTGCTCGCTGATGCACGTATGATCTCGAGTTCTTGTGCACAAAATTGGTTATCTTCTTTAACATTTCATTCTGATGCTGCAATCGCTAATAACTTCAGTTTTTCTCTGGTAATTTGAAACAAAAAAGGATACATATCACAGACGGTGAAACTAGGAGCCCTGGGAATCCCGTCATACAGATCATTCTCTTTGGTCGAACTTGAAGCTGCAACCAATGACTTTGAAAACTCTCACCTGCTGGGACAAGACTCTCACGGCGAGGTATGATGTCGTCTTCTTGGTTGCTCAATTCACTGTCAGCTCAAAACTAGGACATCTGATGCATCCAGTTTACCGTCACCTGCTCCAATCATGTTCATCAGCTACCTAAAGCGAAAACGTGATCATTAAGTTTTCTTTGGAAGAACTTTCAAAAAGATTTATTTGGAACACTATGGAAGCACATGTAACATAAACATCTCTTGTTTTTACTGACAGATGTACCGAGGAAGGTTAGGCAATGGCACGCCAGTGACGATCAGGACTCTGAAGATGAAGAGGAGCCAGACTACCCAGAGCATCAACCGCCACATCGAGATGATCTCCAGGCTCAGGCATCAGAACCTGGTCAGCGCTCTGGGACACTGCTTTGAGTACGATCTCCATGAGTCCACTGTGACCCAGCTGTACATCGTGTTCGAGTACGTGCAGAATGGGAACCTGAGGAGCAGGATCTCGCGTAAGCTGCCGGCTCCTCTCGCTTTCGTTTCACTTGCTCTGACAGACAGTGCAATCACTGAATGATAGTAGGTTACTACTATGTTGCTTTCTGAACTGAATTTCTTTCAACAGAAGGGACTGAAGGGTGCAGACTTACCTGGTCACAGAGGATATCGGCCGTCATAGGTGTCGCCAAGGGTATCCAGTTCCTGCACGGAGGGATCATACCTAGCCTAGTTGGAAACGATCTGAGTATCACGAACATCCTTCTGGATCAGAACCATGTCGCCAAAATCGGCAGCTACAACATCCCGATCCTAGCAGAGGCCATGAAATCCGAGCAGGGAGGAGCTGGAAACAAGTCCCAAACCGACAGGTATAGGCACTCAAAATGGACATCTTACGCTACCGTCGACGTCCAGCTGGTTTCAATCAGTGTGATATGGGACTAATCACACCATGATTTTCTTTTTACAGTCGGATGAAGAGCGATAAGGCAGACATCTTTGACTTCGGGGTGATCCTACTTGAGGTTGTGTCTGGGAAGACCATCACGTCCATGTATGAAGTGGAGATCCTGAAAGAGCTGGTACCATCACTCTCTCTCTACCTGACAATGTAACCTAGTAACCTGCACATTTGCACGAATGAGCCTCCCTCCCTCAATGCGACTGCAGCTTGCATGGGCGATTGCCGACGAGGACCGGGTGAGAAAGAGGAGCTTCGCAGACCCCGCGGTGAGCAAAGGGTGCTCAGACGAATCGCTGAGGACGGTCATGGAGATCTGCCAGAGGTGCCTGGCCAAGGAGGCGTCGCAGCGGCCGTCGGTGGAGGACGTGCTATGGAACCTGCAGTTCGCCGCCCAGGTGCAGGACGACTGGGAGCTGGATGCCTGGAGCAGCAGCGGAGGAAGCCCAGTGTCGTCGTCGTCCAGGGCCACCAGGTCGAGCCGGCTACAATTGAGCAGATGATCAGGTGGTTCTTCAGTAAAGCAGTCGCATGATCTGAAGATGGAAACGCTGGCCAGCCTACAGCATCTGCCTCTGATTGAATGCTGAAGCAGGATCCGCTCAACTGAAAGTTCTTTCTTTCTGCCACTGTAGAGTTCTTTTTTGGCTCCTTTTTATCAAATCATATCCCTATCTAAGAGTACAATAATGGTGTGCCTTTTTTCGATTTTGTCTCCAATTGGTAGCACAATAATGATGTAATAGGCATTTCCTTCTACGTTCTGAATTTTGTGGTCATCATGTAACTACTGCTGACAACAAGGACAGGAACAGGATGAACAGCCTCCACAGGAGCACCCTCGTGAGAGGTCGTTCGTGCAGCGAGAAAGAAGCATATGAGGTTATTACTGCAAACCTAGCAACAACTTGGCTTTACATACGCACCAATACTCCAGTCCACGAAACCATTCACTACATTAGGAAACCGGCAGGCAACAGTACAACAGGGGACTGAACCACAAGAACACAACAGTAGCTGAGGATATTTAACGGTTTAAGACGATAATACAGACTGACAAAGCAGGAAAGGCAGGTGCTTATTTGCACCATCTGGTGGAGCGGATAAAGTTTTAGTCGGCTGTCCAGCTCTGCTCCACAACCTCGCGAACTTTGCGGTTGTACTCACGCTTGTTCTCACTGAACATTCTGGCTGCTTCAGAGTTAGCAGGAGAATTTGGGTTTGGGTCACACAGCAGGGACTGCAAAGGAAAGACAATAAGAAATAAGTACAGCATTTTGATACGTTCAGGAGAGTACCCATGGCCCAAAACCACCTTATGGAACCGGTGTGACCAATATAAATTCACACAACAGCCATAGAATGGACAAGAGGTCCTACTTCCATACCACAACCGAGCAATGGAAAGCACTTGCACTCACTGCAGGCATGTTACATGTTACCCATGTGGACATATAACGGTGGTTTGGTCAACTATTTTAACTTCGGAATCAATAAAATCTACATGGCTTGGGACCATCCTTTTTCTACTGACATCAGGTAATGGGGGAAATCATTTTCTATCTTTCACGTTTCTATGGAACTGAGTATTTATTCCAAGACCATATGACAGACTGAAATTATAGCAATGTCAATTCAGTTAGATGTTACCAACGCATGAGTTTCTACTGGATACAATAATCCATTAGAGCAATACAACAGATACGCAGTGATAGAACAAAATGGGAATACTTCAACATGATAGGTTGAGTGACAAAATGAGCGATACCTGAATAGAGGTCAGTATTGCCGCAACATCATATATAGGGCTCCACTGATTTTGTAGGATGTCCAAACAGATGCTTCCATCCGCGTAGACTGGAAAAAAATGGTGTTAACTATTAAACCACTTATTGCCATGTATTCAGGTTTCAACATATGAGGATATTTTAGTTCTTACAAGGCAACAAATATGGACCAAAAATAACATCTAAAGAGAACATACTGTTTGGGTGAAACATCCTCGAAACAAACCGAACAGTTGGAGGTTTGTTGGGGTAATCTTCTGTAAATTGCAGAGTCAGCTTGAACGTGCCTACAAGTGTAAAGTTCACATATGTTAGCGAACTGGCAGTTAAAATCAGAAAGCAGCCAGTTTGTTCTGCTGCCAAAAAAAGATATGAGGTGAACCATGTCTACTGTTATAGCATACTACAAACTACATTATGATTGATGATCACCTATAAAAGCCCCAAATAAGTGATTGAACTAAACCAGTCAATTGTGGCCTTGATAAAACCGAGATCAAAATATATGTACAGTGGAAGGAATATGCTGAAAGATGTAGTCAAGAAATGACAATCCAAATCACACAAGAGAAAAACTGAGTCTTAGTTTGTTTGTTTTTTGTTGAAAAAAGGCTACTTGACCCGGCCTTCTTTGGAGGCCATTGTAGGAACAGGGGATCGAGCCCTGGCTGGCCAGCTCCCACCCTTGGGGCTTAGCTCTATGAGAAGTTCCTAAAACTGTCTTAGTCCTTCAGGCAACGGAAGGTCGGTAGACTGACAGATGGGGAAAGGTCCATATAAACTTCCACTGGGGAAAGGTCCAATCACTTAGGTGCTTTTATATTCCTGGCAAATGGTTTATCTAACTTCTATACTGACATTGCTTGCATTGTGATATCACATAACTCTAATGAGTGGAATCAACTGTTTTCTACTCCAACATCAACAGAAATATTGACCAAATAGAGGTTAACACTTCACACATTCATGCTCATGCAATACCAATGTGGAACATCCTGGTACTATGTACTGGAAAACTGAAGCCATGGGCCATTGCTATTGACTAGGCTAGTAATGATTTACACTTTTACAGTAGGTGCAGGGCTGAAGGGTGCAGGTTGTCCTCATTAGCTATTGTGGAAGTCAATATCTCAGTGATTCAATTTACAATCCCAAGTGCTATGATGCTTGCTCTGTTATTGGATACATAATGAAGGACAGAGACATACATAATTCCAAGTGGTATGATGCCTGTTCTTTCATTGGCTGAATAATTAAGGGCACAAGTTGTACCGATATGCTTGGCCAAAATGTACATATCCATGTTGACTATATAATTTTCACGCCAATCGTACAGCCCTTCCCTTTAGTAGCATGTGACAACCCTTACCAATAAAGAAGGAAACACAACCATTAAGATCAATCTCTTTACTTTTTTGGTAAATGGTACGGTGACATGACTGTAGAATTTCAACATCAGGGAAGTATGCAAATGAAGCACGGACCCCAAATAGGCAGCTTAAAGGGGGTAAATATTTCCAGTTACATTTGTTTGCATGTTATCACACTCAATTATGGAATCTATCACACTCAATTATTCAAAACTGTCGTTGTCCAAAACAACAGGAACTATGGAACCAGAGGGAGGAGCTCAGTGACTCAATTTACAATCCCAACTTCCCAAGTGCTATAATGCATGTTCTTTTATTGCAGTATAATTAAGGAATAAGGACAGAGATGTACCAATATGCTTGGCTAAAATGCACATACCAAGAGAGAAAATAATTTCCATGCCAATCAGACACGCTTCCCTTTGGTAGCTTGTCACAACCATTAACATTTGAAGAGAAAAATAAAGGCGTTACAGATCAAGTTCTTTATTTTTTTGGTCAACGATATACAAGAGATGACACAATTCTAAGGTTCCTACATCAGGAAAGCATGCAAATAAACGCACAAATCCTAAGTAGGCAGCTTGTTCTTAGGGGTAAATATTCGCACACGTCTCCATTTGTTTGCATCTACACTTCCCAAAGCTCCACAAGGCCAACAAAAAGAGTAATAAGACAACAAGCAATCTTGAGATTCCAAATCAAACGAGAAATATGGCACCTATTCCATGCAATTATTGAATACCGACAGACCGCGTTAATGTCGAAAACGACAAGACTTATGGAACCAGATGGAGTGGCTCAGTTTACAATTCCAACTTCCCAAGTGCTACTATGCTTGCTCTTCATTGGCTGTATAAGAAAGATAAGGATGTAGCAATATGCTTGGCCAAAACACACATACTCAGGACAATTAATAACATTCATGCCAATCAGACATGCCTTCCCTTTGGTAGTTTGTGATGACCATTAGCATTAAAGAACAGAAAAAGGCGTTACAGATCAAGCTCTTTCCTTTTTTGCTAAACGGTACGTAAGAGATGACACAACTGCAAGATTCCTACATCAGGAAAGCATGCAAACTAAGCATGGATCCTAAGTAGGCAGCTTGTTCTTAAGCTCGTGCAGGTTAATATCCGCAGATCGCGGATTGTTTGCATCTATGCTTCGAGAGCCAAATCAAACGAGATATATGGAACCCATCGTGCACAATTATTGAACAATCGGGATAACGTAGAATTCAGTATTTCAGTCAACTAATCACCAACTAACGAAATTGGCAGTACCCAGAGTGCAGACACCAGCTATTGAGCAAATTACAGATCGAGGCAAACTAAATCGGATGGGTCTCACCTCCATCCCACGGCGTGTCATCCGGCCTGCAGAATCGCAACAAAAAACAAGAGCAAAAGCACAGTCAGCACCAAAATCCACCAAATGTATCGCGGCCTCACACCTCACTAGATCCTTTAGGCTAGCAAACATAACAGCACAGAAATAGGGGGCGGCCTGATTACCCGAATATGACGGCGTTCCAGAGCATGATGTTGTTGTCGTGCGGCGCGCCGCTGATGCCGGCGGGCGGGTCCTGCTGCAGCCGCTTGAAGTCCCGCATCAGGCGCTTCCTCGCCGGCGTCGACATCTCCGCCTCCCAGTCCCAGACCCTAGCTCAGGGCCCAATCTCCCGCTCCCCGCAGACCGCAGCACGCGCACGCGAAGCGAGCTTCGCACGCCTCCGCTCCCTGGGTCTCTCCCGTCCCCCTTCCTCCTGGTACGAGACGCGAGAGGAGAGAAGCTTCGGAGCGAGAGGCGGGCAGGTGGGGGAGGGAGGAGCCGGGTGCGAAAAGGAGTCGTCAGGCTATAACCGACGCGGAGCGCTAGCAGCGTGACGTGACGTGACGTGACGTGGCCCCCTCCCCTCGAGCGGCCGAGCCCGCGTTAGCCCACGCGCGCCTCGCCTCCTGAGTCACTGATGCTGTGGGTCCTGCCATTGGTATGCGCCAGCACCGCTGCTGCGCTCACCGATTTCGTGCCTGCCCGAGCCGAGCGGTGAGCTGGACCCCAGTATGTGGGGCCAAATTGGCAGTGTGTACGGCAAAAGCTGCTTTGTTCGTACGCGAGGCAAGCTGACCAGCACTCGTGGGCCACCGAGGAAAGTAGGTTCCCTGGGCCCGCATGACGGTGCAGTCGGCCCGGCCGGGGCCGGTGGGGGCTCGGGTACCGCAAATTGGACGTGGACGGTGCCAAAGGTACCTGGTGGAGCCCACAGCTGGTCCACGGGCTCTGACTCACGAACCTCTCATCGCCCATGGCTAATGGCTTCCCCCTAATCGTTGTTGGATATTCGCATAGAATACAAAATACAATAAGTATTTGGAATAATAAAATATAAAATACTAAAACTTTTATGGATATGTTTAATTTTATCTAAAAATGAAAAAAATGGTGCTAGTGGGGATAAGCTCGGACTCGTCCTAGGAGTTTTTAGACTTTGTTTGGTCCCTTAAAGCCAAAATCCGAGATAAAGAATAACTATTTTTTTCATTAAACTTTTATATAGAGTTTTATTTTATTATACAAAATAATAGATCAAAATCTAATTTTTTTTAGATGAAAGAGGAACTAAATACCTTTAGTCATATTCATGACAGCTTCTCTTGACATGACAGGACATGCTCAAAAGCGGCAAGCGTTCTTCTCATCTATTTCTCTGGGAAAGTGGGAATTCATCATGTGTTCGCGGACATTTCTTTCTTTTAGCAATGTACCATCTAGACAGAAAATATGTTGTATATGCAACTCGAAATGTGTCACGGAGACGGTGTATCTAGTTTCGAAACAGTTTCATAGAGAATGCACTTCAAGCTTGTTTGGTCCAGTGGCTAAACAACATAGCCTAGCCAGATAGCTTACCAGTTGTTGTTTATTTTAAACGCCTAGCCGATGAGCTAACTATCAATCTATCATTACAATCCAAACAGGCTCTTTTTCTTCTTTATGCTTACAATATATCCATTATGTTTGTTTCCCTAGCTCGACGGAACAACAAATTTTGTTCATCTCAGAGGAAAAAAACGTTCCACGGCTAAGGATAAAAATACTCTAGCAGAAAGAAAAATGTTCTGAATAGCGTGGAACATGGCTCGTTCCAGTCGCACCGAACCAAGCAAACACGAAGCGTAGCAGATGTCCCCACGAACAGAAGACGAAATCCAAACGCATTGCTTTATCAGAGGATTGTTTTTTCCATTCAATTTTTTTGGATTGATGGTCTGGGCCTTTTTTTTTTTGAGCAAATGGTCTGGGCCATATGAATCCTTGGGCCAGGCCGGCAAACAGCCCGCTGCCACAATACAGCTAAGGCCTTGTTTAGTTCCTTGCCGAAATTTTTTCGGGACGCTGTAGTATTTTCGTTTGTTTATGATAATTATTGTCTAATCATGGACTAACTAGACTCAAAAGATTCGTCTCGTAAATTTCAACTAAACTGTGCAATTAGTTTTTAATTTTGTTTATATTTAATACTCCATGCATACGTCTAAAGATTCGATGTGACGAGAAATCTTGAAAAAATTTTAGATTTTGGGTGGAAGTAAATAAGGCCTAACTTGAAACTCTGGATATTTCTGCGTTGGACTGGGAGCTTTGGAAAGTGGAAAAGCGTCGCCGGCTCGCTGCCATCGCTGGCCCCTGCCACGTCGATCCAACCCAAATCCAGCACCCCTCGTCTCGCACCTCTGCATCGCACCCTATCCTCCCCAGTCCACCACCCTCACCCCGCCTCCCGCCTCCGACCACCGCACCGGCGAACCTCGGCGGGCCGCTCGGGGCTGCACGCCAAGCCGGGGATGGCCGCTGCGCTCGCGAGCTCGCCGCTTGTTCACCTAACCACCTCCCGCCTCCGCCTCCCCAGGCCCCGGGCCTCCGCTTCGAACTCCGCTCCAGGACCAGGCTGCTCGAGCGGCGTGTGCCTGGGATGGAGGCTGACGGTTGGGTGGAGGCCCGCGAGGCGGTGCGACCGGCTTCGATGCTTCTCCAACGATGGAGGAGGCGGGGAGGAGGGGGAGAAGCATGGCGAGGAGGAGGCCTCGGCGGCGGCGGCCCCGGCCCCGGCCCCGGCGGAGACACAGGTGGGCGCCGTGGAGGAGCAGGCGTCCGAGCGGAGCCGGTCGGGGAGCTTTTCGTCCTCATCCTCGTCGTCCGGGGTAACACTCAATTGACTCAAATGCACGATTGATCAACCTTTGCAATCAAGGAATAGTCACTTCCTTTTGCTTGTTCATGTGTGAGACAGTGTTCCATCGATGGAGTAATGTAGTGAGGGGGGTAGCTATGGGCGTTGCCTAGAGAGTTTTGTGTGGGTGTAGCTTTGTATTGACTATTGAGCTCAATGGTATGTTTGACCATTCACTGGCCAGAGCTTTTGTGGAATGAGCTAATTTTTTATAACTAGAGCTCGTGGCTAACTTATTGGTCATCTCCTCATTGTTGATTTTCAAACAGAATTCTTATATACTGTGTACTAGTTGCTGGTAAGCTGTATATTAGAGATTTAGAGTGAATAATAGTACTGGCATATAGGGCACATTTGAATTGTTGCCCGCAGAAACTCAACCTCATTTTGGTGGTTGACCGTAGGCAAGGATATCATTTGGATGGCAGCTGAGATTTGGCTTGCCCTGGTTCCCGTGCCTTTGCCGCATTAATTTTTAGCCCAAGAGTTGTGGATTCCTCCACCAATTTTTGGCCAGCCAATGGTTTGGCATGGCCTGCACGCTACAGCATCCAAACGTGCCCATAACATGTGACATTCCAGACATAGTTAATCCAAGTTAACCCCTGGGGATGGCCCAAACTGAGTCGCTAGGTGTGTACTTGCGCACAGGCACCATCCCTCAAGGGGTTGGTCTTGAGTTAATTTTGGGCCCTAGTATGCTGCCGAGTTCAATGCATCCTTGTAGTTTCAACACTCTGTTGCTTTCACTTGATATTGCATGTTTAGCATTCAGTTTTGACATATGGGTGGGAAGGAACCACAATGTGCATGTTCCCATGGTTAATGATCACAGTAAAGTGCTAATGTGTCTAGTGAAAATGGTTCTGGCACTTCACGTTGGGTTGTATTAAATTGTACCCAAACATTGGATCTTGCCGTGTCTCTTTGTTATCTGACATGACTGTATGACTACCTGTGTTTTATCCTTTACTTGATGCATGGTACAATTGTGCTTTTATGTAGTTATAAACCTGTCTTAGCTCATTTTTTTCTTTTGAAATGATTAGGCTAACTCTTTGTCTCTTTGGTTTTGTCTTCAAATTACACATTCCTTATTATCTTTAGATAATATTTGTGTTAATACTATGCACATGGGTCCTCCTTTTCTCTAAACCTGTTCTGCTACATTTTACTTTGACCAGACTCCTGGTGTATCAAGCGAGCCACCACTATTGAGTTTTAGTGTTGATAATATCGATACAGTTAAGCTGTTGGAACTTCTAGGCCCGGAAAAGGTCGATCCAATTGATGTCAAGGCAATTAAGGAAAAACTCTTTGGGTATACGACATTCTGGTTGACAAAAGAAGAACCCTTTGGTGATCTTGGTGAAGGAGTTCTTTTCATTGGGAATCTCCGTGGGAAGAGGGAGGAAATCTTTGCAAAACTCCAACGGCAAGTACGTGAACTTACTGGTGATAAATACAATCTTTTTATGGTGGAGGAACCTAATTCAGAAGGGGATGACCCACGTGGGGGACCACGTGTTAGTTTTGGTTTGCTTAGGAAGGAAGTTTCTGAGCCTGGACCTACTACCCTATGGCAGTATGTCATTTCTCTGTTACTTTTCCTTCTCACTATGTTCTCCTGCGTTGAGCTAGGAATTGCGTCAAAGGTATGCTTATCTTACTCTTCGTCTATTGTATGTTAGTTCATCTTAATACACATCAGCATCAAGTTGCTTATGCACTTTAGTTTTGTGCAGATTAGCAGTCTTCCACCAGAAATTGTTTCATATTTCACTGATCCAAATGCTACCGGACCCCCTCCTGATATGCAACTTCTGCTCCCATTTGTGGAATCGGCTTTGCCAGTGGCTTATGGTGTCTTGGCTATCCAACTATTTCATGTAATTTGTACCTTAAATATGTTGAGCATCTGTTTGTCTATTGTTTCTATTTGTTTATTAGTTATTTTTAATCTGTAAAGAAGTTATGTGAAATCATAAGACCTTTTTTATCAGTTCAATGTACCATGTTTGCTCCGATTTGCCATCAACAGTGTTTTTAGTGAAATTGACTTTACAGGTTTTATTTGTCTTGGACTAGTGAAATGCCTTATTCAGAATTATTTTTCAACTAGTTCCAATGTTTAAAGCATTCTTTCATGGAGGTCTTTATATCAAACTCAAATTTGATAGTGTTTTTCTTCCGAAAGGACTTTGTATTGCTTATAGTCTTAAGAAGGATTATTTTGAAGCACACTATAAAAACAATAACCTGCATGTAAACAAACTGTGCTTTGGCCAAGGATCCTTTAATCTTATGAAAATTTCCATGGCTGTTATAACTGCTTTTTTATGTGCCCTCTTCTTTGGTATGTTTTATTCTACCTAATATGTCGCCATTGCGCATGCAGGAAATTGGACACTTTTTGGCAGCATTTCCAAACAATGTGAAACTAGGCATTCCTTTCTTCATTCCGAACTTCACCCTTGGAACTTTTGGTGCAATTACTCAGGTTAGTATTTTCTTAAAGGAAGTCAAACCTATGGGAGTTTCTTGGACAGCCAGACTTGAATGTACCTGCTGCTGCCTTCTTATTTCTAGATAGATATTGATCAGTAGCATGCTGTGATTGCATCTTGATAAGGCCGTGTACTTTAACGTTTTCTTCTATATTAGCTGATTTAAAAGCTATGAACGTACATCCTACAACATAAACGGTAGCATACCTCTTTTTTCAAAATGTCTCTGGTTGACTTTACATAGGTCACCGTATATTAAATAATTTGAATGGTGCTTACTGTCATCAATTGTCAGAGGTATATGCTCTGTGGTTTCACTGCCAAGATAGCAATCAATATTTTTTGGCCTTAACAGATCCAGTTTGTGCACATTTCTGGCCGTGCATTGAACAAAATACTGATACATGATGCATACTTTTTTCCTGGATATTTTCTTACTTTTTATATTGACTCATGTAGTTCAAGTCCATTCTTCCGGATCGAAAGACAATGTTTGACATATCAATGGCTGGTCCTGTGGCTGGAGCTGCACTTTCCTTTTCAATGTTCTTTGTAGGCTTATTACTCTCTTCAAATCCTGTTGGGGCAAGTGATTTAGTGGAAGTACCTAGCCAACTGTTCCAGGGTTCATTGTTGCTTGGACTTATTAGTAGAGCAACACTTGGATACAGGTATCTGATACTTGATATTTCGAACTCGGTTCATTTTGAATCTGTACTAATCATTAGGCTTTATTTTTTCCCCAGTTCTGTTTGTCATATATTCACCACTTCCCTTACCAGTCACAACGCACTCACCGGAGGAAACCAATCAATCATTTTAACTTGGACCAATCAATTATTTTTTCCCCCAGTTCTGTTCGTCTTATGCTTATGGACCATCATTGTGGATTATACACCAACTTAGATACAAATGTCACTTATTCTATAGCAACTCCAGTTTGTATAGTTTCTGAGCACATTAGCCGACCATGGTATGTGGCATGATTTGAAATAATCTACTTGGTTGTTTCTAATGAACTTATATTTATTTCCAGTGCTATGCACGCTGCTACAGTTTCGATCCACCCTCTTGTGATTGCAGGCTGGTAAAGTATCGTTCCCTAAACCCTGAAGCCCTTGCAACCAAACAAGTGTTACTTTTCTAATTCTTGCAAATTTTTAGGTGTGGTTTAACTACTACTGCATTTAATATGCTTCCTGTTGGATGTCTTGATGGTGGAAGAGCATTACAGGTAAAAATTCCTGTTAAGTTCTGATTAATAAAGTCAGGGTATCAGACAACCACGCTACCAGATCTTAAGATGGTCCTCAATGCCTAACACTGTTTTCTGGACATGCTTTTCTTTCACCTGTTATGCTATGTAACATGCCTTGTGATTCCATAAACAAGTTTAGACTAATTCCTGATGATTAAGTAATTAAAAGATATCAGACAATTACGCTACCAGATCTTGAGATGGTCCTCAACGCCTAACACTGTTTTCTGGACATGCTTTTCTTTCACCTGTTATGCTATGTAACATGCCTTGTGATCCCATAAACAAGTTTAGACTAATTCCTGATGATTAAGTAATTATATTTACCTTTCACAAAATGTGTTTTGTAACTTTTGACTGCTTGTGTATCCAAGAAATTGTCACCTGAAATATTACTATTTCTCTAGAATACATATTGTTTTCATAGGATATTGTTAGTTATCACCAAACATTTTAATTATATTACTATGGTCCAGGAGTCTGGACATGTTTAGACTAGCAAGGTATTGCAGATGCTTTTCCTGTGCCACTCCATTGCAGCGTATCATGATAGGCACTGGTAGTTATTTGGATTGTAGTTCCATGAGAACAAGTGTGCTGTAAAAAATCTCATCTGATTCTGTAAAAATATATTCAATGTGAGGATTAAATTTTTGCAGCCTCCATTGAAATTTTTTACCCAAACCATGGCTTGTGTATAACTCCTCAATTCCATGAGTATTTAGCAGCAAAACATTGAACTTTTCATGAAACAGTGTATTTTAAGTCCACTTACATATTCAACAGGGTGCTTTTGGCAAGGATGCTTTGTTTGGATTTGGCCTCACAACATATTCGTTGCTTGGACTAGGAGTGGTAGGTTGCTCCATCTTGTGCTTTGTGTTTCTATTGCAGTCATAGACAGCTTTGGTTTCTAACCTTTTCAGAAGTGATTCCATCCATATGCCGTGCACATATTAACTTGATGATATGGTTGATGAATACCTACTTTTATCTCAAATATTGTGTTATATCTTATATAGGAAGTTGAGTCTTTCTTAATAGTATAATTCTTTTCCCATTTTTTTATCTATGATATTTCACTTTTATCCTTTACCACTGTCTGCTGTGTGACTATGCTTCAGTAATGTTACACCTAACTCTAATGTTCTTTCTTTTTCCCCCTTTTTTGGTTGTTCTAGCTTGGAGGACCACTGTCTCTTCCTTGGGGTTTGTACGTGCTAATATGTCAGGTAAAATGGACAGCAAATGGACGCTTCAGATATCCACTAAGACAAAAATTATTATTATTATTATTTTTACAGAAATGTAATGACTTCATTCGTGCCTTCTTATTTGTGTCAGAGAACACCTGAGAAACCATGCTTGAACGACGTAAGCGATGTTGGAAGTTGGAGGAGGGCAGCCTTGATAGCTTCAGTGTTTCTTGTTGTTTTGACTCTCATTCCGTTATGGGATGAACTCGCGGAGGAACTAGGTGTAGGGCTTGTTACTTCGTTCTGAGACAGATACGGTGCTTACCGATAGAATTAGGCCGTGATGTAGCGCAATTTTGTATTGGAAGGTAGCGTCCCATAGTGGAGCTGTTGTAAAGGCATGTGGAATTTCCGGATTAGGTGAGCAATGATATCACAATGTGAGTGTAATGAAATTGTGCTAAGATAGCCCATTTTGGCTTTGTTGTGAATCGAAGTATAGACGCTGACGATTACACGTTTAACAATATAGCATTCTATGAGCATCATCAAAGTAGAAGCAAGCACGAAGTTACTAGAAGCGTCTTGCCTCCTATCACAAGAAAAAAATGTTGAATCTCAGGATATGAATATACAAAAATGTGAATAGCCATGTCAAGTCTAGGATTAAATTTGGCTAGGTAGGTTTATTTTGAATCAGACGTGCCACTTGATCAAATTTTATAACCAATACATAATGTTTCCCAGTTTACTCTAGGACGCTGAGACATGCTGAGGTCTTTGTAAATTGTAGTAATATATGGTTTTCACAATTCACACGAACCTAAAAACTAGCCAACACAAAGTGGGTCCACAAGACAGATAGACCATTGCAAACTGGCGTTGTCACCTCCCGCGACTCCATACCATTCCACCCTGGCAGGTCTCTCCGTTTCCACTTCTCTTCGTTCCACCTCCATCGGCTCGGCTGTACAATACAGCAGCCCGTGTACCCACCTCACAACCCCCAATCCCCAATCCCGTCGGCTTCGCTCCCCGTCCCCGACCTCGCCGAGGAGCCTCCCGCTCCCAAACCCTAGCCTCTCTTCCCCTCGCCCCTCCCTTCCGCTCCGCTCCGCTCCCCATGGAGGACGAGGACGCCGGCCCTGGCGGCGGGGGCGAGGCCTCCCCGCCGCACCACGCCGCGGCGGCGTCGGGCGACCGGGCGCGGGACATGGCGGCGTCCCCGACGAGGTCGCGCTCCGTGACGCAGACGGTGAACGGATCCCACCGCTTCGTGATCCAGGGCTACTCGCTCGCCAAGGGCATGGGCGTCGGGAAGCACATCGCCAGCGAGACCTTCACCGTGGGCGGATACCAGTGGGCGATCTACTTCTACCCCGACGGGAAGAACCCCGAGGACAACTCCAACTACGTCTCCGTCTTCATCGCGCTCGCGTCCGACGGCACCGACGTGCGCGCGCTCTTCGAGCTCACGCTCCTCGACCAGAGCGGCAAGGGCAAGCACAAGGTGCACTCGCACTTCGACCGCTCCCTTGAGTCCGGGCCATACACCCTCAAGTACCGCGGATCCATGTGGTAATGACCTAGGGCTTTGTCTCCTTATCTCTTGCCGCCTTAAGTAGCTTCCTTTGTAATGGGCTCTGTTTAGGTTTAGAAAGAGTTTGCTAGATTGGTTATCGGGTACCTGCAGAATTACTTTGATTTGAAAGTAGTTGGTGGCTGTTGGGAGATATTTTTAGTGATTCGTCTACATGGTAGTGCATGTTCTTGTTTCATCATAACTCGGTGCCTGATTTGAGTTTTGTTGATTTGGATTGGATGTGTTTGTATTTCTCCAGCCTTTTATGTGGCTTGTGAGTTTGACAATAAACACCGTCACAAAATCGGTGATCTAAAATACCTAGGTGTGATTCAGTTGTGCTGTGGGCCTGTGGGTCCTATTGTGCTACAGCTGTGATCACGCAGATGCCTGTGATGATGTGTTTATTACAGTCTAATTTGGTTGCTTCCCTGTTGGCATTAATAATTAATATTTCCTTTGCTCAAACCATTGAGCTGTAACTGCTTCATAAGGTCATCCAAAAATTAGTCATGTGACACCACTGCATCAATCAAGAATTCAAAATCCGTTTTGGAGTGGCATTTGTTTGAATTCTTGTCTTATACTCTTTCCTGTCATTAATGAATGATGTGACCAGAGATAGTATTAATAAAATTAATGTTCACATGAAGAAACAGTACCATGTTTCTGACAGACCTGTCGTTATTTATTTATTTCTGCTCAATGCAAATAGTATTTATCCAGTGTGGATATTTAGTTCAGTTTTCAGGTTTCTAGTTACAAGGGAGTACTTGCTAAATTTTTTGGAAATATCTAGCTGTTTCTCTATATTTGCTTCGGATGGTTGATTAGTGTAGAAATGAGATCTCTTAAAGTAGTGCATCAGTTTCAGTTTCCACATTACTTAGAATTTCTAGATAAGCTAAACGTAAACGTTGTATCTCGGAGCCAATGAATTGATGGGAAGGTGGTAGGGACTAGAGAATGTGTAACCTATATGCTTACATGTGGGCTTGAAAAGTGTGAACTTTGTGCGCCTGCTCTCTATTAGAATAATAACTTTATGTTGGTTATCTGGGTTCTCTCATCCTATGATAACCAGTTGTCCATCAGACCATCAGCCCCTCACAAAGGTGCAGCTGTGCAAGTACATTAATATCTTCCCTCTCTGGCAGCTCATATTTGCCCAAGTAATTGATAAATAGTACAGATACATATCTCTTCTAGATTGATTAGTTTTTTTATAAAATGTTTCTGCCTGTTTGATTTTGCTTAGATTTTTACTCCCTGCATTTGACCAAGTTTGTTTCTAAAAAGTACCCATATTTGATTGTCCTGATTTAAATTTTCAGGGGCTATAAAAGGTTCTTTCGGCGTAATGCTCTTGAGCTATCAGATTTTCTTAAAGATGATTGCTTGAAGATAAACTGCACTGTGGGTGTTGTAGTATCAACTATGGATTATTCAAGGCCACATTCAATAGAGGTTCCAGAGTCTGACATAGGCTATCATTTTGGAACGCTTTTGGACACTCAGGAAGGTGTAGATGTTATTTTTAGTGTAGCAGGAGAGAAGTTTCATGCCCATAAGTTGGTATTGGCTGCCCGATCTCCCTTTTTTAGATCTGAATTTTTTGATCATGAATCGGGTGAAGAGAAGAATGAAACTGATACGAAGGATGAAATCAAAGAGATCGTCATTGATGACATGGATCCTGTAGTGTTCAAGGTATATTTTGGTGTCAATCTCATCATCCATTTCCCTGTTCACAAACTTGGGATTTTATTTTCATCCGTGCAAATATTCCATGTTGCAGGCTGTGCTTCATTTTATCTACAGGGACAATCTTGTTGATGATGATGAGTTGTCTGCATCAAGCTCTGACTGCTCTATCTTTGATAGTTTAGCTGGGAAATTAATGGCTGCAGCAGACAAATATGAGTTGCCAAGGCTAAGATTATTGTGTGAATCTTACTTGTGCAAGCATATTTCTGTAAACTCCGTGGCAACTACTCTAGCATTGGCTGATCGGCACCATGCTGTGGAGCTTAAATCTGTTTGCCTAAAATTTGCTGCTGAAAACCTTTCAGGTAATAGGACTTGACATGAAATTTGTTTAACCTTCACATGTCGTTTGTAGATATCCTCTGGGTTGACATCTTTTGGCATAATTTTGATCTGTGATTTATAACTTACTAGCTTTATTAGACAATAAAGAGAAGGCTCTGGGATGCATAGTTTTTATTCTATAAACATGTTTTGCTTTTTTCATGGGCCAAGTTGCCAAGAAGACTCGTTAGACATTAGGCAATTCCACTTTGATGGATGATTTACCTAGGCTGGGCATGGCAAGGGGCTTGCATGCTGGTGAAGTGTCTGCAGTGTGTTCTCATCGTTGCACATAAGATATGACTCCTTTGTTATTCTTAGCATCTGTAAAACTTGATAAATAGTATTGTGCCAAAATAGTACTGATGGTTATGGTTACTGAATTATGAGTGATGATAACTCTCCGAATTTAAGTGTTTTCTGCCTTTTGCCCGTTTGTTGCTTGGTGGTGCCAAAACAAGTCTGTTGAACTGTATAACATTCCAGATGCCCTTATGTATCTGCAGCGGTGATCCGGACCGAGGGGTTCGACTATCTCAAAGACAACTGCATATCTCTGCAGTCAGAGATACTACGGACAGTTGCCGGGTGTGAGGAGCCATGTAGCAGCGGTGTGAAAAGCCAGAGCGTGTGGGCGCAGCTCTCTGACGGCGGTGACACCAGCGGGCGCAGGGTGAGGCCAAGGGTCTGAGACTCGACTCCAACCCCGCAAAGCACTGACCTTTGTAATCAAAAGCTGATGTAGTGTAAATGGGGACAGCTATTTTAAGTTGAATTTGAGAACACGTTTGCAAATTGCAATAACATGAATCTGCTTGTTTCGTGATCTTTGCTACGGCTCTCATGCTTGTGCTGTTCATAGAAATACATTCCTTGGTTCTGTTGACATGCTATTGTTTCTAAGGCCTTGTTTAGTTCCTCTCAAAAACCTAAACTTTTTAAGATTTCCTATCAACACATGCATAAAATATTAAATATAGATGAAAAATAAAAACTAATTATACAATTTGACTATTGTTTGAGAGAGAAGAATCTTTTAAACCTAGTTAATTTATGATTAGATAATATTTATCAAATATAAATGAAAATGCTACAGTATCAAAAAAATTACCAAGGCCTAACTTCCGAGTATGCCGCACATAGGATGTAATAATAACTTCACCAACGTCCACGTGCAGTCAACGCGATGGAATCACAAGAGGGTAACCAGAGTTGACGATGGTTTAAACAGACAGAATGAAGCTAGTCTAGTCGTTCACGAGTTTAGTACAAGACTACACCGCCAAAGATACTCCCTGATACAATGTGATAGCCAACCCTATGCTTGAGGTTCTGCCCAACCAAATGTAGCCACCAGGAACTACTTGTAAATGCTCATGAACTTGGCCACGAAAGCTGCAGAAGTTAAGGGGTTCTGCTCAACCAAATGTAGCCACCAGAAACTCCTTGTAAATGCTCATGAACTTGGCCACGAAAGCTGCATAAGTTAAGGGGCAGATATATAAGCTAAGTATGGCTTCTGTATACTAGTAATAATCATTACGCTAAGACCATGCAAGGCAAATCTGTGACGGACACATACTAATAAAAGGAAACAAGAACAATCTCAAGCTGAGGTCATACCAAACTAAACCAATCCATAATTATTAAAGCATGCTTTGGTTATGTAGCAGAGTGCCGCATTCATATTCAGGCACCAAATTATTTTGTTCCAAAACAATGATAAGATTGCACAGGATACACATGCAGACTAACAAGCATTATTAACGAGACGGGGAAAGTACCTTCTAGATGAAAAATGGCCTTTGATCCAAGGCGCATCTTGTGCTCCTGCAAACATAAGGCCTAGCAAGTTAGAACTATGAGATGTAAAGAATAGCACTGCACGTTTAATCTGCTTAAATATGCAGTGCACCTGTGAGCTCTGTTATTGACAATCCCAGGGTGTAATGAAGTAATTAACAGTGAAATAGTATTTTTCACGACCGAACAATGAAACCGTGTTTTGATTTGTTTACTCACATAGTGTGCAGCCCAGTGACAGATTTCATGTTTCAGATCAGCATCTAACTTCCTCAGTAATTCTGCCAACAATTTCTGCAGTAGTCAAGAGAGAAAGTTCAGCATGCATGGCAAGAATGGGAATTAAGGAATGAAATAAAGCACTGAAGAAGCATCAAGTCACCTTCAAAATACTTTCAGGCGGGATACAATTGACAAGTAATTCATAGAATTTCTGACGTACAGCAAATAGCCTGAAATGTTTAGAGCCAAAATCAAAGAAAATCAATAAGTCATTTGCATAAATCATGATACAAAAACAAAATTTCAACAAATCCAGAGCTGAAGGTGCACGCATTGGAAAGGACAAATTTTCTCAAATCTATATTCTGTGTCACAAGACATTCAAATTTGTAAAAATAAGAACATAAAATACCAGTAAAAAAATCATGTTCAGCTGCTTTCAATCAGTAGTAGAAACATCATAATACTAGATTAGATTTTAAACAGACATCTTCCAATGTAGTTGCAGGCTACATGACAAATACTGAAAGGAATCAGGAAGCATGGAAAGCTAATGAAGTAACTAAAGAAACTATAAACCAAAAAAGGATCTAAACCTAGTTCAGTTGGTTGAGGGTGTGGATGTATGTCTAGACCACACAAGTTCATGTCCTCACTGACACAAATTTGGGTGCCTAGTTTCTTCTTAACATAAAACCACCTAGTTCCTCTTAGTTTGGTCCCTTTTAGAGGGAAAAAGGAAAAGAAAAAAAAACTATAGACAAAAATGATTACATATAGAACAAATATAGAAAAGCTCGGTGCTTTTAACACTGATACTGAATTATATGAAATATCAGTTAGAAATTCCAAACAGAATTTGCCAAAAACAAATACCAATTCGAGCTTTCCTATCTGTTTGGAGAAACATGCACTGTAGCCAGGCTAGGCATGCACTCACTGCATTCCAGTCATTGACATGTCTTTTATTTTCAGCAAGCATAGGAATACGAAAATCTAGTACAAGAAAAGCAATACTGCAGCTGGACCCAAGTTTAAACTTTGAGATGAATAAAAGCATGCAACAAGAATTACAAGGCTTAAGTACTGTACTTCATACAACAGAGTCTGAACCTTTTAGGGCTTTGTTCTGTCAGTATATCAGTTGCTATTTCAGACACATATTGCTCCCAGTCAAGAGGAGGCGCCGCTTGATTTGATGTAAATGGATATCTGAAAGCCAAAGAAAAAAGAATATGACAGTAGTAGTCAGTGTCGGACGGAGGTAAAGAAACTGTAAGTGGAGGTGTGCCAAATCATTAAAGCACTGGATAACAAATAAGCACAAAAGCTTACTGTTGCACTTTGCAAGTCTCAAAAAACAGTATTGCCCGTCTAAGATTACGGTTTGATTGTGCTGCGATACGAGCTGCAAATCCAGCTGGAAGACGCAGGTTTTCTTTCTTCCCAATGAACTCTAGAACTTGGACAATCTGGGAAGTGAAATCTGGTGTCAGACTTTAAGTATTTGCATAGTCTGTCCCCAATTCCTCATTAATATTTTGGACTTGACGAATGAAATCATTAGGAAATGTCAACAGTGTTTTTCAACACCCATATGGCATGGCATGGTGTCAATCAACAGCCAAGACAATGGGGCAAAGTAAGATCAAATGTTAAATGAAAGTTTGGGGCATCAATCACCAACCTGATCTTCGCTGGGTGCATTTACTCGCACATTTAAGCAACGGGATCTTACAGCCTCTGTCACTTTTGAGGAGCTGTTACAGCATAGGATCAGCCTGCACGATGAGCTATACTTTTCCATAGTTCTGCGGAGGGAATGCTGGGCTTCTCGTGAGAGCTTGTCAACTTCATTTAACACAAGGACTGAAAATTCAGATGAATATGTTAAGTTCCTCTCAACAGGAGGTATGCATTCAGCCTAAATAAGATGCATGCTCATGTCTCAGTTGTCAGATTATGGAAAATTATTAGTTGATACCTAATAAGTAAACATACTAGCATCATGTGAGACATTTCTTTATCAAATCATGCATAACATCAAGTATCATGAAGAAAAAAGGTAGCAGCACTTCAATCTCTACTACTTAAAACATTTTAGTTAGTGATGATGGTGTGCCTGCTGTCACCATCATTTTACCCCTATAGTTTGATTTATTTACCCACCTATACCACTGAATATAAACCTTCCTCAGCACTTTACATTAGTTATCAACATTCATACTATTTGTGTACCATCTATATATCATATTTGAATGAACTGTGCACACGCGTGTAATTATTTGCTTTTGCGCCTCCACAACAGGAGGGGCATTCAACTAGCAGTAGTAGTAGCCAACAATGAACTGTAGGAACACAAACAAGGTACTGATGAAGCACTAACCTTTAAACGCTCTCTTGCCTTTGGCATCAATTGGCCTGTTCTTCGCCATCTCTTTGATGACCTCCTGGACAACATACCTGTCCTGAAAGCCAGCATCACTGGGGTTCATCTCCACATGGTGAGCACTTGACAACATTGCCAATTCTATCTCAAGTGTCCTTGTTCCAGTCTGAAGAGCAAAAATAGCAACTCAAGGCTCCAGACAAATACATGGAAAACCCAAATTCAATAAATCAGAAGATGTTGAAACAACTACCACATACTGCAAGAGAAACATCTAAACTGTGGTACTTCTCTATCGTGATGTTGTGACAGTCAAGATTACACAAAAGGGGATTTCTCAACTACATCCTACCTGACACTAGTACCTTCCCTGAGAAGTAAATAGTATTAATGTACAATAGCATTTCTGTAAGTATTCAACACATTACACATCATCTGAATTTGCTAGTGTCACTAATAAGGAAGAGAACAAATAAGTGGACTTACATCGATTTTCCATGTCTTGTTTTCCAGCTTAACCTGCAGCAGAGGTTAAAAAAAACACCAACAAAAATGTTAACACCGAAGCATGGCCTCAACATGGAAAAATCAATACAATAAATAGGAGAACCAACAAATTTATTTATACATATAAAGAAAAAATATGTACCTTCTCCGCACCAGCGCCAAACATCTGCTTGATGAGCGCGAGGATTAGGGTTTTCTTCCCGGACCCCGACGGCCCATAGAACAGCAGGTGCGGGCAATCCTGCTCCGACACCTGACCAAACAAAACCACACGTGATTAGAACGGCACAAAAAGTAAGGAAAACCCTAGATTAACAGAATAAGCGCAGATCGCGGGCACTTACGAGCTTCCTGAGGTTCTGCGCCACCTGGTCGTGGACGGTGACCTTGTCTAGGGTTTTTGGCCGGTACTTGTCTACCCACAACATCCTCGCCGCCGCGCTCGTCTTCCCCGCCTCGCCTCGCCCTAGAGAGAAGAGATTTGGGGAAAGGATTGGGAGGGGAATGGAGGGGTGTGGCGGGAACTCGGGACTGATGGGCGCGCACTCCGCCGCTGCGAAGACAGAAGACCAGGGTTTTTGCGGCCTTCTCGGCTATCTTTTCTGACAGGTGTGGTCCATATGTCAGTAAACTCTGATGCCGGGCCCGTACCAACAAAGTGAGGTGGGCCGTGGGCTTGGTTCAGAAAAAAAAAACAGTTTTGCAAGTTCCTGTTGTAGTATTCTTGCCATGCACTGATTTGTAATGTTTTTTTAGGCTACTCATTTGTAATGTTATTTCGCTGTAAGAGCATCTCCAAGAGTCTTTCTAAATCTCACTTTCTAAATCATTATTTAGAGAGACATAAAAATCACTTTCTATATGTTTGTACTTTCCAATAGTTTTGCTAAATCTTATGCGCACTCTAGAGAGTCATTCTCGTCTTCTATATTTGGCTAGCGAAAAACCCGGAATAGACAATGTCTAATATTTGGATGACCATTTAGAGAATCTGTTGGAGGATAGTTTTCCACCAAAATTGCTATTCCTAGCATTTAGGAAGAATATACAAAGTCTCTTGGAGATGCTCTAAACACGATAAAGACGTGATGCGTGTATAAATATACAAGCACACTCGTCCTAAGCACTTAGTTACGCACATTCCAACTGTACGGGGCATGTCTAACCTCACTGATAATGATGGTACATCGTCTACTACTTAAATACTCTCAGTTACAGATTCGATTTGGTTCCTATATACATTACTTTTACTAATCTAGACATAATGTATATCTAACTGCATATTAAAAATTATGTATTAAAAAACAAAAAGTCTCATAGTTTAGATTGGAGAGAGTAATAATTAGTCATGAATATAAGCACTTATGTAGATCATCAAAATTTGTCAAATATGGTTTGCCATGGGGGACCTGGTCAACTTAGGCCGAGCTAATAAGTTAGTTGCTAATAATTAGCTTCTTTAGATCTAAGTGATTCTAGATAATTGTTAGCTAATACCTAACTAACAACTATCTTTCTAGTTTAGCCAAACCAGCTAATAACAACTACTATAAGCTACTCCCTCTTTCCCTTTTTAATTGTCGCCGTTGGTGTACGTGCCACAAGTTTGTCTCGATTTGTAGAAAATACGTGCAACATTTGTATCTCTAAATAAATTTGTTAAAAAAACTAGATTCAAAGACCTTTCTAATGATACTAATTATGTATTATAAATATTAATACTTTTTAATATATAATTGCCGGTAGTTGTTTTTCGGAAAACGCAAGCGACAATTAAAAATGGACGGAGGGAGTACGAGCTAACTAGTAAAAGTTACTAACTACTACTAGCTACGCGCAATTAGCTAGCTAACTAGTAAAAGTTACTGACTAATATTAGCTACGAGCAATTCGCTAGCTAACTAGTTTCACAGCTAATAGATTCAACAGGGTCTTAGCTATAATTTTAGTAAGCCACTGATATGTAAATGGTGGCCATAAATTAACTTAGCTTCAAGCCTTCCTGGCATGGCATGGATGTTTATTAGCTCCAGGGCAACGGTGTTCAAGTTGGGGCCATTAGCAGTGTATGAACAAGCATGTTGGAGCCATCGATAAATTAAACAAACGCGCGCATGAATGATGCGATAATAGAATGACCTACTTGGAGCTAAAACCAGTTTAGCTGCACTCGGGATACTTGCGCACAAATCGCACAAACAAATGCTCTGTGTGCCGGATAGGCTCCATCTTTGTACGGACTACCTTTTGTGAGTGTGTAGCAATGTCGATCTGGCGCAGAAGCTGTTGCTGCCGTTTTGCCAACAGCAAATTTAGCGGCAGCATTAAGGCAGATCCAAGATGTGACCAACAAATCAGCGACCGCAGCAAAACAAAATAACCCTAGTCTAAGAAAAAAAATTAGATGGCGCGCTCATCAGCAAAGCACCATTGGTCTAGTGGTAGAATAGTACCCTGCCACGGTACAGACCCGGGTTCGATTCCCGGCTGGTGCAATTTTTTTGTCTTCCGTTTTTGAAAGATTTGTCTACGCGCTGGTGAACTCACTACTCACAAACGGGGCTTGGTAATTTCGAAATCGAACCGATATAATATAGCATTTGTAGTGTCCGTCACAAATCACATCACATGACGGGAGCATGGGGCCAGATGTATGTAAAAGGACAAGAAAGCTTTTGCCGCTTCTGTTAAATTGAAGACGACACGTCGCGACGAAGCAAAAAGACAGGGGAGGAGCGTGCCTGAGCAAAGCAATCGCGTTGGAACGAAACACACGGAGACATCATTTTCCAATCCAGGAGCGTATGCCTGATTGACTTCCACCTGGTAACCTGCAACGGCGGTGAAGTGCAAATCAATCCGCCGAAAGCACAACTCCGTCGCCGTCGGGCCCCGATCCCAACGACTCCACCGGCGTTGCAACTTTGCTGCTGGAGCTGCCACGCCACGCCCACGCATCAACAAGCCCCGTGGGCACCAGCATCTTCACAGCAGCGGGTGCTACAGTGATGCCTGGATCGGCCATGGATTTGCTGCCGGTCCCTAGCGTCTGCTCTGGCTCTGCTCCCAGTGGGGGGCAGCATGACACGATGCGGCGGCGTGGAGGGCACGTGCAACATGCACTCGCTGGACTCGAAACCGTGGCACTCTTTTTGTCCGGACGTGCTCCGCGATTTTGAATCGGAGGGTGTTTCCGTAATTCGGGTAGCGCAACGGACGAATTGGTCGGAGCTGGAGCCTGAACGAGAAGGACGAATCAGGAATCACGAATCCGGCAAGTCGCCGGCCACTTGGGGCCTCGGGCTATTCCCTCGTACGCTTGTCCCCTCTCGTTTTCCAATTATTGAGTTGCATTGATAGAATTTAATGCATTTGTTACCAACGTGGAAAATTTTATACTACGTTCCTACTCCAGTACGTTTTTTTTTTCTTGTAAAATTGGGCTGATTTTCATAAAATTCTCAGCGATTCTTATAAAATTTCCTACACTCTAAGCAGTCCTGAATCCTAAAACGATCGAGCGGATTGAACTACTACAATACTAGACACTTTCAACATAGAAACCTTCGTAGTTTCTATACACATTAATTACACCACACGTAGACAGTTTGTCATTGTGAAAGACTATTTATTGATGAAGAGAGAGAAAACTACCAAAGAAACGAGTTTGGACCGTGTTTGGAGATATCATGGTTTTCTTTCTAGTGTCCATCCTCCATCACAGGAGGGGAGGGGGAGCCGGGGAGGGGAGGACCGCGGCACCCTTGCGGACCTCCAACGTGGTTGTCCGGCATCGCCATCCATACCTTGCAAACTTCTAGCGTGGCTGCCCACCATGCGCACCGCCCTTGCTGACCTAGCGTGGCCTCTCACACCAACACCCGCCATGCGCGTCTCCCTACTTGTCCGATCACCGAGAGTGTGCGTCTTCCTCACCATCCGTCCGCTCATTGTTGCGTGTCTCCCAGCGGGTTCATGGCAGAAGATATGATACGTGAGATTATTTGATTTTTATTTAGGCTCTCGATAGAAAAACTGCATAAAGAAGAATAGTTTTTTCTATAATATTCTAGATTATAAAAATTGCTTAGATTAAAGAAATTATATAGAAAATACTGATAATTTCTATATTGGTATTGCCACGATGATGTTTCGTAACCATAGCATGCAATACGTGCCATTTTGTTTCTTTGTACTTCAGCCGTCCAGCGTCCAGCAAGTGTCTCTCGGGGACTGGTGAGTGGTGACTGAGACTGGGAGGTGACTACCCAACCGCGTGCATCGTCCAGCCCAGCCCAGTCCAGCCACTAGCTGCCTGCCTCGTCCAGGAGACGCGCCCCGGCCCCCGGCCCCCGCCCCACGTGGGCTCCACGAGTCAACCCGGGAACCGCGTGCCACCTCACCGAAACGCTCGCACGCCGCCCCCGCCGCCCACTTCCACGGTTCCACCACTCCCACTCCAGTCCACTCCACTCCCCACCTCCACCTCCCCCTCCTCCTCCGCCTCTGCTTCGCGATACGGCGGCGGCGCTATCCATGCACCGTCCACCCGTGGCAGCAGCTCTCATGTCGCCGTAACTCCCACCGCCGATTCCTCCTGCTGCTGGCGGTCCCTCCCCCGGCCGCGGAGTTCTTGCCGTCCGCCTCCTCTACCTCCACACATCTCTCTCTGGATTACGAGCACTGCAAGTCTGCAACCATTCAAAAGCTCCTACGCTTTTCGGATCCGTCCCTGTCTTCCACCGTTTCCCTCCCTCCGCGTCTTATAATTGCCCAGCCGTCGATCTCGATCCCCCTCCTCTTCCTTTCCTCGTCTGCTTCTTGTGGTTTCCCGTCACTCGCATGTGAAACCTCTCTCTTCCGGTCCGCCTCCCTGTTTCTGTCACAAGGATCGGGTGGGACGGAACCACGAAACCGCGTTTCGTGTACAGCTTTCCTTCCCACCTCCACATTCATCTTCCTTCCCTCCGCTTCTTTCAAGAAGCCCCGCCCTCGTCTCAATCGGTTCTTATTTGATCTCGCTTCTCCGCCAAAAAATCTAAAGCTTTCCTTTTTCGACCTTGGAGCTTCCTTGTTTGTGTTGCGGCGGTACACAAGCCAAAGCCATTGCATCCAGCAGGCACCGGCCGCCTGCGTTACCTGCCCCGTTGGCCGTTCCCGTACTCCGATCGATTGGCTCCTGTCCTGGGAGCTGGGAGTCGAGATCTCTCTCGGCAGGCTCTGATCGGCCGGCGGCGTGGGAAACCGGATGGCGAATCTTCTGCCGATGCTGCGCCCGTGGCTCTGCTTGCTGGCGGCAATGGCGGCCGTGTCGGCGCCGTGGTCGCCGGCGGATGCGCTGGGGATGAACTGGGGCACGCAGGCCACGCACCCGCTGCCGCCCAAGATCGTGGCGCAGCTCCTCAGGGACAACGGCATCAAGAAGGTGAAGCTGTTCGACGCCGACCAGGAAACGCTCAGCGCGCTCGCCGGCACCGGGATCGAGGTCATGGTCGCCATCCCCAACGTCATGCTCGACACCATGACGGACTACGACACCGCCAAGGAGTGGGTGCGCCGGAACGTTTCCCGCTACAACTTCGACGGCGGCGTCACAATCAAGTGAGATAGACGCTTCTGCGCTCTCTTCTTCCTCTTCTAGTTGCTGCTCGCTCATGTTTCTTCTGTGATGGTTGGCTCATTAACGAAGATTTGCTTACCGTGCTCGTGGTCATGCCCGTCGTTCGTGCAGGTACGTTGCCGTCGGCAACGAGCCGTTCCTAGCGGCCTACAACGGCACGTTCGACAAGGTGACGTTCCCGGCGCTGCAGAACATTCAGAACGCACTGAACGAGGCCGGGCTCGGGGACACCATCAAGGCCACGGTGCCGCTGAACGCCGACGTGTACATGTCCCCGAAGGACAACCCGGTGCCGTCGGCGGGGCGGTGGCGCACCGACATCACGGACCTGATGACGCAGATGGTGCAGTTCCTGAGCAACAACAGCGCGCCCTTCACGGTGAACATCTACCCGTTCATCAGCCTGTTCCTCAACGACGACTTCCCCGTGAACTTCGCCTTCTTCGACGGCGACGCGACGCCGCTGGTGGACCCGGGCACCGGCGTGTCCTACACCAACGTGTTCGACGCCAACTTCGACACCCTGGTTGCGGCGCTCAAGTCGGTCGGGCACGGCGACATGCCCATCGTCGTTGGCGAGGTCGGCTGGCCCACCGACGGCGACAAGCACGCCACCAGCGCGTACGCGCAGCGGTTCTACAACGGCCTGCTCAAGCGTCTGGCGGCGAACGCCGGCACCCCGGCGCGGCCGAACCAGTACATCGAGGTGTACCTGTTCGGTCTCCTGGACGAGGACGTCAAGAGCGTGGCTCCCGGCAACTTCGAGCGGCACTGGGGCATCCTCCGGTACGACGGGCAGCCCAAGTACCCGATGGACCTGAGCGGGCAAGGGCAGAACACGATGCTGGTGCCGGCGAGCGGCGTGGAGTACCTGCCCCGGACGTGGTGCGTCGTCAACACCAACGCCGGCAGCGACGCCATGGAGAAGCTCGCCGACAACATCAACTACGCGTGCACGTTCGCCGACTGCACCGCGCTGGGATACGGGTCGACGTGCGGTGGCATGGACAGCAACGGCAACGCATCCTACGCGTTCAACGCCTTCTTCCAGGTGCAGAACCAGAAGGACGAGGCCTGCGGATTCCAGGGCCTCGCCGTGCCCACGCAGACGGACCCGTCCACCGCCACCTGCAACTTCACCATACAAATCGCCACCACCTCGGCGGCCCACCGGCGGCCGCTGGGAGTCGCCTTGTTCGTCCTGGCCCAGCTGGTCCTGAACCTGCTCCTGCTCCTGCTGCATTGATTAGGGATGATGTTTGGTTGGCATTGGATAGGAGTAGGACTGGTGCACTGCTGCACTTGAGCTGGCTGCCTGGCTGGGCTGGCTGGGCTACGTTCCATTAGTTTGTTGGTTTTTTTTTTCCCTTTGGGTGAGAAATAATTGGACCGGTAGAGAGAGTGTTGTACTGGAGATACATGTATACTTCAGGTTCAGGATTATAGAGACAGATTCATACTGTATTCGACAACAGCAGATGACTGGCGACTGCAGCTCGTTCAGTTCCATGCGTGCCATATATGCCCATATGTCCCCATCATGGTTCATGGTCACATTTAGGCCTTGTTTAGTTCACCCAAAAAACCAAAAAGTTTTCAAGATTTTCCGTCACATCGAATCTTTCGGCATATGCATGAAGCATTAAATATAGACGAAAATAAAAACTAATTACACAATTTAACTGTAAATCGTAAGACGAATCTTTTGATCTTAGTTAGTCTATAATTAGACAATATTTACCGCAAACAAACAAAAGTGCTACAGTAGCGAAATCCAAAATCTTTTCGCATCTAAACAAGGCCTATCAATTATTCCCGTTTACGACGCAAGGCTGAAGGCGATCCAGGCTTGCTTGGTCTCGAACCTCTATACTAGTGCTGTCCACATGATCTGAATCGAAGCCCGAGATGCCAAGGAGATGCACGTCACATGGCGTCGAGATCCAGCACCGGCATAACATGGACACATGGTCTAGTAGATGCACAACATTTTTCTCCCGTCGTAAGTTGCAAGTAGGTGAGGTCCTAACTTCCATACGCCGGTGAAGTGAACAAGCGACAAATAAACCATTACCAGAACCACATGGAGACGAGAAATTTTGTCCCGGTTTTCTTCTTTTCCGTGGATTTCTAACAGTAACAGTTGAGCGGGTCCAAGTCTCGTCGATTATTCGGTTCCGTTCCAGAACAACCCACTCGGCACTCGCCCAGGAGTCACCCAGCCCAGGCAGGCCTCGGGCCTCTGCAGCCCATTGGAGCCGAGCCCGTTGGACAGGAGCGGCGATGGTCATGAGCCCAAGCAGACATTGCGATCCAGTGCTAGATGCGCATGCCTCCGGGCTCCCGTTTCCCGCAGCCGCGGGTGCAGAGTGCTTTGTTCCCGGCCGGTCCTATCTCGTTTCTGAATCTTGTCAAAAAAAAAAAAGAAAAATCTCGTTTCTGAAGTCTCAAGAGGAACAAAGCACTGGGTCTAAATTACTTGCAAGCATGTAAGACAGGCACACTATTTTCTATGATATTAAACAAATTTACTATTATAAAATTCATTTTATGTTTGATTTAATAAGACTATATGATGGTATATATAGATGTTGATATTTTTTAATACTTTCTGTTAAATAAAGCTCAAAGAAACACGTAATAAAGTAGTAGAATAAACTATCATCCGGTGGTGCCTCTTTGACAGCTCGTTTGCAGTGCAGCGGATGGATGCCGTTTCATGCACCTATATACGTGTGTATTCTTCGGCTCTCGACCTCTCTTGAATCCCTTTAAGGTTTAAGGTTTAGGCCTTGTTTAGTTCGTGAAAATTTTTGGCTTTAGCTATTATAGCACTTTCGTTTGTATCTGAGAATGGAGATAGAATGAATATAATTGGATAAAAAAAATATTTCATAGAAACAATCCATTGAGACCATGATTTCTATATATAAAGTCTATAGAAATTAATAGGCATAGAAACTACATGCAATTTCTAACATTGGAACTGCCCTAACACTTAGTGGTTCTCCAATATGGAAAATAAAGAGAGGTCTGTCATCATAATCATTGTCAAACAAATCACTACTTGATACATCGACAACCAACTTCTTATTGACTTGAATCATATATTTTTATGCGTGATCAAAGAAAGTCACAAAAGTAGATGTTTAAATGTAACCACACATAATAGTATGAAAATTAAAGTTAATAATATATTATGAGTAAATATTTTTGTGTTTTTTGCACAAGAGAAAGGATCTATGAAAATCATATTTAATTTTTTTTCTCGAATACGCATGAGATCTGCGTATCATTATATTAAGAAGAAAGAGTTTAAATACAACCAACGCGCAACAAACGCGCTAGGTGATCATTAGCTGGACCGACCTAGCAAAGAGTTCTGTGAGCCGATATTACATAA
>Ga0182004_10000002_pt1 | contig 74961 bp, 61 predicted proteins | sample Sormic07211540_1_FD_120479 | JGI IMG/M metagenome (GOLD analysis project Ga0182004, IMG submission 120479) | Endophyte microbial communities from Sorghum bicolor roots, Mead, Nebraska, USA - 072115-40_1 MetaG | ecosystem: Host-associated > Plants > Roots > Unclassified | place: USA: Nebraska...
GCTAAACTGTGTAATTAGTTTTTATTTTCGTCTATATTTAATGTTTAATGCATGTGCCACAAGATTCGATGTGACGGAGAATCTTGAAAACTTTTTGGTTTTTGGGGTGAACTAAACAAGGCCAAGGCCTAGGAGTACCCATGCGTCTTCCTGCATTCATGGCGTTTTCATGGAAATTGCAGTGCAGGCGACTGATGGGACAATGGGAGTAGGCGGAGTACACATTCAGGACAGGAAGTCAGGAATGGAACGATGATGCAACGTCAGAGCGACTCCCTCGGAGATGCTCCGTAGGTTCTGCTCGGAGATGAATCCGTCGGCCGTAGATGATTAGCTTGTCACATTGACAGTTGTCACGGTACTGCAGTGCAGTATACGCAAACTAGGCAATACGGTACTCTTAGTGGGGATGAAAACGGATCGGATACGAGGATACGAACGGATATCACTGATATTATATTTGTTTTCATATTTCTGGTCGGATTCGGATTCGAATATGGATAATATCAACCATGTCGGATAAGATATGATTAGATGTCGACATCACAAATATACGATTTAAGTATTCGGATACGGATACGGTATCGGATGTTGAATATTCGGACTCGGATACGGACAGATCTGAATCCTCTAAACGAATTCGGTCTCGAATACGGTCGGAAAATATCCGTACCGTTTTCATCCCTACTCCTTACCGAAGAATTCTGAAAAGTTAAAGCATCTCAAATTTAATCAATATTATAAAAAATAGAAAAATTTATAACATTAAATAGATATTACTATAAAAATATAATTAATAAAGAATCTAATGGTACTTAGATAGTATCATAAATGTTATTATGCTATCGTATAAATTTAATTAAATTTTAAATGATTTAACTTTTCAAGATCTTTGGAATATCATAATTTAGGATGAAGAGAGTATGTTATCTGACAAAGACCACGATCAGGTCACCGGAGATTATACGGAGCTAGGAGTTTTTTTTAAAAAAAAGTGCAAATACACATGCGGCACACAAGTATCTATAAAAAGAACCATATATATAATAAAAAAATTATAATATTAGACTTAGCCCTTATAATAAACGTACTACCTCCAATCTAGTTTATAAGACATTCTTTTAACATGACACAATCTCTTAAATTATACTTTGTCATTCATTTATTGTATACTATATTATTTATAATTATTAACATATGATTATTAGACAATAATACATTTGATTAGAAATCTGATTGTATCAAGTTTGTATTATTATAGTATTAAAAGTTGTTAGTTAATTGGTTGAAACTATAAAGTTTGATTCTTGATCTGCACGAAAATACCTTATAACTGAATCCAAGGGAGTACATACTAATAAAGAATTATCAAGCCACAAATTTATTAACAATCTAAATCGATCAAATCATGTTATGATATGATTGATCAAAATTCACATAAAAATTCTAAGATGCATTACTTTTATTATAATCATAAAAAATTTATTTTTTAATATAATTCAAACCACTGAGACGAGAAAACATAGAGCATCTCTCTATCCTACATAGCCACAAATTTTATTTTCTAAATTACTATTGTTTCGAATATCTGTCATGTCTTGCATAAAATCAAAGAGTAAAAAAGTATATAAACCACATATTTGCCTTGTCTTTTTTTCCAAAAGTTAACATTGTTAAAATGATTTAATAGAATAGGGAAAAATTGTTCCTTCAGTTCTAAAACGTAAAAGTAAAATTATAAAGTTTTTAAAAGAGTTAAATACACTGGTGGCCCTTTAACTTATGTGCCTCTGCCACTTAGATCCACGGACTTGCAAACTTGAAATATGCCTATCTGAACTTGTTTAGTCATACACAAGAGGTTCATACTCCTTTAGAGGACGACTAGGATAAAATTTTACAAAACCACTCTATGTAGTATCTTACTACCTACAGCCTCCTCCACCAACATTGGCATCAACGCATTGCTCCCAGGCTGGCCTGCTGCGGCCTCGCCACACCTGCATACCAGCCCGCCATGTTTCTTTGCGCGACAAGGGTGGTGCTCGGCGAGGTCGTGGCCCTATGGATCGCGGTGTCATGGTTGTTGGTGAAAGATGGAGATGTCGTGGTAGTCAAGGCAGCGAGACCTGGCAGAACGACATGGGGAGGATGGCATATCGGTGGTGCGGACTCCTCGCTCAACGTGTAGCCGAGGCTGGAGGTGCTTTTCTCCAATGATGTCGCGTGCCACCGAGAGGTCTCGGGCATCGTCCAACACCAAGGCTCCATTGTGGGCCACAAAATCAAGAAGTTCAGGCTGTCCATGGCAAGGCATCATATAGCTGAAGCTCATCCACTGCAGCGAGATGGACGACGCAGGCAAATGCGCACTGGTTCATCTCGGCCTATCGGAGGGGTTTTAGGTGCAGGTGGGCGAACGCGGGGTGCACAACTGAGGAAATTACTACGCTAGGGTGTTTTTTTATAAAATTTTATCTTAGTCAGCAACTATATAAAGAGATATGAACCTTTGGTGCACGATTAAACAAGTTTAGGGAGGCAAATTTCAAGTTTACAAGTTTATGTACCTAAGTGGCACAGACGTACAAGTTAAAGGGCCACCAGTGTATTTAACTCTTTTTAAAATGAGGGTAAATCATCATTTTTCTTCAAAACGAGGGCATAAACGCCACAGCCCCTTAAGACTATGTTTCATTACTTACATTGTGTTGCATTACTCATCTCTATGTAGTCTAGTAGAGATTAGACCTCATAAAAAGCTAGGTCAAGTCAGATTCAATGCGTTAAAGGATTGGACTATATTTCTCTTTTTTCTACTTTGTGTTAGGTCATGGGTAAAAAATCGTGGCCTAAATTTGATATGATGCCCAGATTGGGTCAAGTGGCCTATGCTTTTCCAGAAAAAAGTTCAACCATACTTTTATAACGCGAATAAGTTTTCTACTAGTGTTGGAGTACCAGCTTACTAGAAAGATAGCAAAAAAGTGTTGCCACACTGAGTCAGCCACCTCAAACCCACCCAACTCTCAAAAAACTAAAAAATGAGTCGTAGAAGTATTACCAATGAAATATTCTTCAAGATGTTGCTTTGTAGTATGCTTCAAAAAGTCTTCAATTGTTCCTCCAAATGAATCTTCATCTTGTCCATCAATTTGCCATCAGAATCCATCAATCAGGGCCATCACATCTAGAGATATGATCAATTTCAAATAGATCTAGTAGAAATGATGTGAACGATGTCAGTGTCTACTAGAACTTCAATAGTGCCTACTAAAATGACACTCCTACCTCCTTGCTCTAGGTGCCTACTAAAAGTTCAGTAGTGTCTAGGCACTCCTACCTCCTTGCTTTGATGGGGGCACAAGAGAAGAGCATACTTGAAGGTATTGGTAGAATGAAGGTGAACAGTGTGTGTAGGAGGAGGTGGCGATGAGTGTGGGTGCCTTCTTAGATGGGTTGTTGGCATGGTGGAGGCGACCGATATGATGACTAGGAGGCAGAGAGTGCATATAGGGATGGCATGGCAACGGGCATAAGAATCCTCTTGGACAAGGTCACTAGGGGGTGGTGGAGGTGGGCGATGTGGTTAAAGAGGCAAGGGTGGTAGATTTGTAGTTATGACAAATTGTACGGGTGTAAGTACGGAATGACTAAAGCGGGGTTAAATTTAGCTCTAAATTAAATTTAAAGCAACAACTTTAGTCCATAAAATTTTAAACCCCCCTTACTAGCTTGGCATCTAAGTTATTCTACAAAGACAAACTAAGAAGCCCTCAAGTCCATGGGATCACATCAAGACGTATCAAGTCCTTAGCAAGGTTCACAATAAGATATATGTCCTTAAAGAGAAAGAATAAAACCTATGCTACGCTACCAAATAAATCTAGTTGTCACCCAAAAGAACTTGCACACAAATAAGCAAAGCAAGAAGTAATGCAATAAACAAAAATAGAGGTGGCTGATCTCCCCCATGGTATTGGGTCATTTCCACAATATCGGGTTCATGTTGGTGCACCAAAGATTCACCAATGCTCAGTTAAAAGCTTGCTTCACTAGTGAATACTCATTTAGACTCTAAAGGGTAGGTTTCAAACCATATACACCAACTAGAGCCTCCTCAACAATAACTCCACCAAGAAAGTTCACCAAGTGCTCAGTGAGGTCTATCTAGATGATGGAAATCGCCAATAGCAACAATTCTTCAGCTCCAAGAGAAATCCAACCGAGAACAATTGTAGCACTCAAGGTTAACTCTAAGTTCTCACTTCTTGATTTGGATGGTTCTCAAAAAGGTTCGCAATCCTCTCTACAAAGTTCTTGCAACGAGGATGGAAGACTAGCTCCAAATGAGCTAGTGGTTACATTTATATATAGAGGGTGAAGGGGCTATTAGCCTTTGGAAAAAAGTTAGCATGGTCTAGGGGGAGGGGAGTTGTTTGAATTGCCTTAATTTCTTACAGGATTCAAAGAAACATATTAGTAAGGTTCAAAAGTTACAAAACTTATTTGTAACTTTTGGAGATGTCCAAAAGTTTTGAAGAAATCTTGAGAAGTTTAGATCACGAAATTCCACAAAACAACGCCAAGTCCAAAAAAAAACAGCCAAAGGGTTCAACCTCCTGGTCGCGACTGCAATGACGATATGCTCCCCAAGGTCGAGGACATGAGCACACTGAGTTGGTATATGTCCAGATTTGACATAGTGGGATTATTGTAGCGAGAGAGGGTGACTTTATACATTGTCAAGAGAAATTGCCAATTTATGCAAATAAATATTATTGTCCATCTGTAATTACTATAAAGGTAAGTTTTAGGCAATATGTATTCGACTTTGATATTCTAGGCTTTTTTTTCTGACGACATAACACATGGATATTTCTTTTCTTTTTAGAAACTACACATGGACATACTTGCCTGTGAAAGGAAATGAATTCAGTAATGCTACTATTAAGACGTCCGTCCGCGTCGGACGGACTTCCGACTCGACCGAGCGCGGCGCTTCGCTTTCTCCGCTCGTATTATCCATATTGCTCTCTCCGCTTCTGCTTTCTTCTCTAACAACTTCCCTCACTCACTCTTCTCTGTCCCTCCTTCGCATTTGCTGGTCGCTAGAATAGAGGGTCATCGTGCCCGTGCGCAAGCAAGCTCGGGAACACAATCTCGCCGTCTGTGCTTCCTTCCTCCTTCTTCCCTCATGCCACCACGCTCTCCCATAACCTCGCCGCCTGTGCTGACTCCCCCCTTCTTCCCTCACGCCACTGCGCTCTTCACATACCCACTAGAGAGGAGGACGACGGCGACGGCTCCGACGAGGTAGGTGGCACATGGATGTGGATCTGAGGCATTCTTCCTTCTCTGGATCTAGATCTGAGGCCTTCTCTCTTCTCTAGATCTAGATTTGAGCCCTCCCCCAGCTCCTTCCTCATCATCCCCCTGCTGCTCCTCCTTCCTCCTCCTTCTCCTCTCCTGTTTGGATCTAAGAGATGTGGTGGCGCCTAAGGTTCCAGTGAAGTTTCGGTGTTCAGCTCTCGTGTTTGTTGGAATGGTTCTTTTTCGGTATTGCAACAAGCGATTTGGGAATGTTGCAGTGGTATTTTTTCTGTTGCAAACAGTTTTTTTTCTGATATTGCGTTAGTAATGCTTTGAGATGTTTGCAGTTGTTGTAACATTATTTTTCGATGTTGCAGTGGATGTTTTTTTAATGTTGCAGTAGATTTTTTTGATGTTGCATTGCATACTTTCGGTTGTTGCATTAGATGATATTTTGATGTTGCAATAGCTTTTTTGTTTGTATCAGCAGTTTTTTTATTGTTGCAACATAATTTTTCGTTTGTTGCATTAGATGTTTTTCGATGTTGAAATAGCTTTTTTTTGTTGTTGCATCTGCTGGGGCGGGCCGCGGGCTATGGGGGACGAGCTGGTGGCGGACGGAGGTGTCGGAGGTCGGCAAGGTTTGAGATTGGGCAGATCTGTGCGCGTGGAGGGCAGAGGTGTGTCCCTAGCGTGGCGAGTGGGGAAAGGACTGGTTTCCTTTCTTCCTACAGGGCGGCGAAGGTGCTAGGGGGTCGGCGAGGTTGAGGATGGGTGGATCTGTGCACGTGGAGAGGGGGGGGCAGGGGTGTGTCCTCGGCGTGACGAGCGGGAAAAAAGGTCTGCTTCCTTTCTTCTTCGTACAGAGGCGGACGAGATCGGGTTCATATCTCTATTTTTCTTTTCTCCTGTCTATGTGGAGGAGGTGGACAGTGGTGTGTATAAAAAGTCAGCATCCGGACAGTAGCGCTCGGATCGGACGTCCGGACGCTAGAAATGAATTGTAGGTTCTTTTGTTGGCTTGAGGTGGGCATAGGACTGATGTATTGAACAGCCAAGCCCAAGCCCATGTTGGGTCCATAGCATTTTTTTTTTCAAAAGCCCATTTTGCTATTTGACAGGCCATGAACAAAGCTAAATGTACTGCATAGTTTGTTAGGTGATTAGGTCCTCTGTATATCGGTCTGTCTGTCTCTAAAAAAAGGTGGAAGAAAGAAAGGTATGCTGTTATGGGAACTCACCAAAGCGTATCCATGGCGGCTCTTGCCATTGGCCTCCTAAGCAGTTTGTTCTGCTCGAGTAATTACCCACAGCATTGTTTAATCACGCTTAATCAAGTACAATGGCTGGTGCCTGTCTATCAGATTAAAGGTGCCTTTTATTCACATTCCGTTCTCCTCTTTTCTTCGATCTGAGTGGACAGCAGACAGCATGCATGCAAATCATACTCTTCACTTGAAGGACCACAAGGACCACAGTGCATTCTTGCTACGCATCACTGTTCCCTTTCTGAGTTGGAACTCCACTTTCAGAAATAAACAAACAAATAAAAAAGGAAAATATAGTACTCAGATCCTGCCCTTACAATTATTCATTGGTTAACCTGTGACTGGAACATCACTTATATATAATTGGAGTATCTATAACAGACTTGAGAAACTTGCGCAGTCTACTACTCTTAGCTAGCTAGTTGTGGCTCATACTAATCAGATCCATCATGCATTGTTGTTAATCTATTCCCCTGGGTCTCTAGTATTGAGATCAAGCTTGGTTGAATGCATGCTTGAATACCTTCTCACGAGTCTACTAGCATAGAGAGAATCCATGTTGATTCGCATTATATATTAGCAAGAATGTCAGCCAATAAGCAAATTTGCTGTGTCATTTTAAAACTGATAAGCTTGACGGGATACATTTTTATTTTAACTAGCTTCCTCGTATTTGTGTACTCCTTGCAAATCCATCTGTCTTCATACTGTAAAAAACGGCACAGTTAATATATATATATATATAGCTGCTACTCCAAGCTAATCGGCATAATTAACCGAGTGGAATATATCTCACACGCGTTGGCTACCTTCTTTAGGTATTTGCTGGTAGAAAGGTTTGGTTAAACTAGGCTTTGTGGGGATTAACAGCCGCAACTTTAGACCTTCACTGCTTCGCAAATTATCGCAAGTGGAAGCTGGAAAGTATATATGCATGTTCAGCTTATGAAGATTAATTAGTGCATGCATGGACACAGGTTCGGTCAAATCAGTCTTCTCCCGGCCCGGCTGCGAACGAAAGCGACGCATGCCAAATCTCTGTCGACTGATTGGGCGGAACTGAAGCACGCCACGTAGCCCTACTGCGCTAGTGCCCTGCTTGCCGGCCGGCCGGCCCTAGCTAATTGCTCTCTCAATGCGACTTATAGTGTCAGTCATGTGATTTGTCCTGGAAGGATACTTTACTGTCAGTTAAGACATCTGAGTCATCTGACACTAACACTAGCTGCCAATCCAAATTAAACTCGGCGTAAATTTTAATCTCTGCAATTGCAACCTCGTACCGTCGAGTGCACAAAACTATGCAGGTTGGCGAGCGCAATGAAGGTTCCTGCAGCTGGAGGTACTACTGATGTGTTAAGTTTCTCGGACACGACAGTATTATCTGCTCAAGAAAGTTCTCTGTTTTGGGCTGATCATGAACATGTACATAAAAGAAGGCTTCCCTCTTTCATGAAAAGAAGTTAACAATGACTTAAAAAATTCTTTGCGTAAATTGACTACTAATTGCATATCTACCATCCACTACTTACGACACTTCTACAAAACCCTACTCTCTCAGTCCTGCCTTCCTCTCTCTTCTTTCTTCTACATCCCTCAGTTTGCACAAGCATAGCAGATAATGGAGCTGAACACTAGAACCAGCAAGGGCAAGGGCAAAGCCATGGCCAAGATCCTGGAAGAAGAGGAGGAGGAGGAAGAGGAAGATGACGACTTCTTCAGCCCAAGCGGCTGCGGGTGCTTCCTCTGCGCCATCAAAGAGCCGGACGCCCGGCTCCGCCGGGCCAGCCTTTCTGCCTTCTTCAGGGAGCTACCATACTGCGACGATGACGGCGGGACCGCCGGCGCCGGCAGCAATGGCGGCCAGTCATGTGCCGCGGCGGTTGGCGCCGTGTGGCGGGCGGCCATGTCCGCGCCCGATGACCCCGAGCTCCCTTCGCTCGGCGCGATCCGGTGCATGTCCCTTCTCCTCGCCCGCGCGCTCGCCGACGCGGCGTGGCTTCATCGCGGCGACAACGTGTACGTGCCGTACTATGCCGCCCATGTCATCGGCTCCTACACCATCCGCTCCTCCGCGCACGCCGAGCTGGCCGTCGCGGCCGGAGCCGTGCGCCCGCTGTTGGCCCTACTCGGCGGCGCCATGACGTGGGTCGAGCAGCGCGCGGCGGCGCGAGCCCTGGGCCACCTCGCCAGCTACGAGTCCACGTTCCCGGCCGTCGCACGCCACGCCGCCGAGGCGGTGCAGCTCGCCGTGCGTTCCGCGTCCACTTGCATCGGCGACGTCTACGCCAACTTCGTCGCGCTGGCACCGAGCAGGCGGCCGAAGTACCAGCGCGACCTCATGACGTGCGGGATCGGCGGCGGCGCCGACGCCGAGGACAGGAAGGCGGAGGAGTGGGCGAGCCAGCTCCAGTGCTGGTCGCTCTACTTGCTGAGCTGCCTCGCCTCCAGGGACCTGTCATCTCATGCCATGATATGCCAGGACGTCTTGTTCTTGAGCGAGCTGTCCCGGATGTGGGGCGGACTGGCCAACGGCGACTCGCCCGCCGGCGTCGGCTTGCTGCGCCTCCTCTGTAGGAGCCCAGTCGGCCGCGCCGCCATCGCGGCGTGCCGCGATGCGCTGTCCAGTCTTTGTGACCTCGCGCGTTCGTCCGATGACTGGCAGTACATGGCCGTAGATTGCTTGCTCCTCCTCCTCGACGACCGCGCCACATGGCACGCCGTTGCTGATGCAACGGCGCCGTGCCTCTCTGACTTGGTCGATCTCCGGCACCTCGGTCCAAGGCGACGACTCGGAGATGCCATTGCAACTGCACTGCTCCTTGATGACGGCCATGTCGTCGGTGACCGTGAACTAGGTGCGGAAGCGAAAAGGGCGATCGCCGGCGTGAGAGAGCAGAAGGGAGAGAGGAAGGAGAGAGAGGAAGCAATGCCTAGGGATGAGTTGCTGAAGAGAGAGATCTTAGCCAAGGAGAAGAAGAGGCAAGGCAACGACAGCTTCATGCATGGCGACGTGGACAAGGCCATTGATCATTACACCGAAGCTTTGGAGCTGTGCCCTCTGAGCAGGAGGAGGGAGAGTCTGGTGCTGCACAGCAACCGCGCGCAGTGCCGGCTCGCGCGGCGCGACGCCGACGCGGCGGTGAGCGACGCGACACGCGCGCTCGCGCTGGCGCGGCCGGCGAACGCGCATGCCAGGAGCCTGTGGCGCCGCGCGCAGGCGTACGACATGAAGGGCATGGCCAGGGAGAGCCTCCTGGACTGTCTGGCCTTCGCCGGAGCGTGGCTCGACGGCCGGAAGCACCCTCGGAGGGCGGCGCGCGGTGCGAATCCGAAGCTGCCGTACTGCGTCGCTCGGATGATCAGCAAGCAGATGAGCGTGACGGGTCTGTTCGCCGGCGTGACGATGAAGGACAACAAGGTGGGGAGTGATGATTTCATGCCACGGTGCAGCGAAAACAACGACGGGGACGATGAGGACGACGAAGATGATCGGGATGATGACGATGAAAGCGATGAGGCAGAATTGGCTGATAATGCTGGTTTGAAGATGTGCACGTCAGGTTAGTTAGCGATGAAGTTAATAAATTGCGGCGTTACAACATTTTTGGTTTAAATTGATCAGTTGCATTATATGGATCATGAAATGGTTTCTTGAACCAGGAAGAGAGTTGCCAATCATCACGGGAGATGCTTGGACGAGGTTGTCCCGGAGGACATAAAAGCGCATTCTGTTAGCTATTACTCATGATCCACCGTCGTAAGCTTGCTAGCTAGTTCACTGATAAATGCACTGAGAAATTAGAGCTTCACCGCGACTAGTTAGATAGAGTCTCTGATCAGTGCAAATGCAATCGCTAAATGTTTTGTGCGCATTGTCGCTTCTGTTTCTGTGTTTGCAGGCTCACATGTTTGTGTTAATTTCCAATAAAAAAATGGAAGTCTTCCTAAATTTCTTAGACAAGAGAAAATGATCTAATGATGAATGGTTACAAGTGTGCCGTATCAAACTGGATTTACACATAGGCAACACATTGTTGTTACAAGTTGTGATTCTATCATGTGATTTTATGATCTTAGTGGATTCTACAATTCTATTAAGTGGAATACGCAATTTTACGATTCTAATAGTTATGATCCTATAATTCAGTGTCCTACCCATTGGGGTTCCGATCTGATTTAGGATTGCAATTTTCACAACGTTGCATTGATGCGTTAGACATTTGGATGTCTCTAATCTTATGATCACCACGGTCAGATTCTCCAAAAACATTCATTTCTGCTTTTTTCATCATGACTCTTCAAAAAATCGAGTCATAATATCAATATCAAATTTTGCACATATATACCAATTCTATTCCAAGAAATATTTCACATGGCAAAGCAATTGCAAATGGAGTTATACCACAGATTGATCAAGTATATTGATTTTTTAGGAAAAAATACCAGATCATCAGTTCAATGTATAGTGGATACAAAATGCTTTCTAAACAGTGGATACAAATACAAAATAACAAGATTGAAATACAATGTTCAATAGAAAGTACTTACAACTATACCAGCTTTACATTTTTTTAATGAACTTTGGAGGAAACGAAACCACTACGATTGCATGGCACTTTCATTGGAATATGACGCTTGTCCTCATTTCTAACTTACGTACTTTTCTAGTTTACTCATAAATCTTAGTTGAATGGATTATTGAGAAATTAAAATAGCATGGGCTGGTGGATATGTATCCATCATGATTAGGACCCGTGGTGTGGTTAAGACAGAAGCATAGAGTGAGCATACCGGATGCATGTTAAAAGGAGAAAGTTAGTGGCTATCCATATCCTGAAGAAAGAGAGAAAAAAGGGTTTACGTGTAATTTTTATGCCTACAAAATGTGTATAGTTTCAGTGGCTATATATATAATGGAGGTTATCGTTGAAGTATAAGTGAATTCAGCTTACACTTTTTGGGTTGAATTAGCAAGTGCTGATGCAACTCATTATGATCGGAGCTATAGAGATCTTGAGTTTGAATTTCTAGCGAGAAATTAAATAAAAAATATAGCATATTCATATTTTCACATTAGAGACATTGAGAGCCTGCATGCCAGTGAAAATGGGCTTGAAGTATAAGTAAATTGTCCATCGTTACATTTACCCATGGGTTTAGGGTTTTAGGTTGAACACATAAAACTCAATAATCACTCTGGTCGGGGATCATTGTGACGTGGGGTTAGTACAGTAAAGTAAAGAAATGGTAGGGTAAATCAAGAGAGGTCATACTCGTAAAAAATTTGAAGCGATGCAACAATCTTCGTGACAGGTACATGTGCATACCAGTCCAGCACACAGGACCTCACTAATTATTGCAATTCACGAAGAAGGTCACCAAAGTACATTAGCATGATAACTTGCATTTTGGCTTTCTGGTTTAATTTTCTCATGCAGCTCTATGAATGCTGTGAACCTGTGATTGGTAAACATAGCTTTAGCACATGAAGTTCCTAAGCATATAGTACATTTGTGTTGTAAAGTTCACATACTTGCATATGCACATATAATTGTGAGCATGCCCATGGAGGACCACTTTGATCCCAAATTCCAAGACCAGTGAAGCACATTTGGGAATTACATAAGAACTTTCTGAAGAATTGTTTTTTGCTGGACATTTATGGAAAGAGAATTTTTGCACCCTAAAATGGTCTCATATATGTTCTTCCACACATAACCGTGTTGTGTTCCTACCCCACATATAAAGTGCTGAAGCACATTTGTAAATTCCATAAATGCTTTGGGAAGAATTGTTGATTGCTGAACATTTACCAAAAGATTTTTATGTGCCCTAAAGCACTAAAATGATCTCTTGCATTTCTCTTCTTCCACACATATACAGTGTTATGTTTCTACTGTGCCTTCTTTTCCAGCATCATGCTTGGCGTGCTTTTCATTAAGAGAAGTAGTGCGTTTATCGTCTATATATGTTGGTTCTCAAGTCTCAACTGGAACAGCCAAACTGCAATAGTATAAGCTAACAGACAGATTTTCCATCAAGCATCAACAAAGAATTTGGTGTTGGTGTTACTAAGAGCCAAAGGTAATATAAGATGCAACCAAACAAATTGGAAGGAGAAGCTAACGGTTTACCTAACTCTTGGGTTATCCCTAGTTTTTGCCTGAATGTTCTCATATTTCATCTGAACAATGTGATTTGACAGGGGGCTTTAAGCACATGCATGCAATTCATAATCGTACAGTCTCTTTGTGTTGTAAAGTTACATACTTGCATGTACATCATTTGCTGCGTGGTCATGAAGGACCACCTTAATCTCATCCCATCAAAGGCCCTAATCAATTCCTATATATACGTACGTCTTATTCTTAAGCTTCTCATCCGTAGCGCATGCACTTAATACTCCCATTTAACAACCGATCATATTAGTATACTCGAGAACCGTACGACGATGAAAGCAGATCAAAACGGTTGATCGAAATAGAAAACCAAGAACAGATCACAAAAGGGGGAGAGATCGTTAGATCGTGCAGAAGCCGACAAGTGCGCATGATTAGGAGCGCTAATGAGTGCCGATCATGCCCTGACTCGATGATGAACTGATAAGAATATTGCAGCGATCGTACAAGCAATTTGCACGTCGATCCATGCCCTAAGCAAAAGCCGGCAGCGATGATTGGTCTTGACAGGCGGTTATATATGGTACTAAAAGTGGCTAGGGGCCGCTGTGCTTTGGCCTTTGGCCTTTGGGCGCGCACATGATGGGCAAAAAAAAATGCCCGTAGCCGCTTTCCGGATATAGGAGTGGCCACGGACTCGGCCACTCAGGGCAGGGAAGGGACCAGACCAGACCAGGGAGAGCAACGGCTACCTGATCTTTCTGAACTTTGTAAGCACAGATTTTCAGAAGTCTCCAATGGTTCCTGCAGGAATCGAACTTGTTTCCACGGAGCAGACGGATAAAAATCTGAGAAAAACAATGGAGGTTAAAAGGCATATTTGGAAAATTTACAGTGCTCATGTGTACCGATTCTGTAATGTAAAAGAAAAGGAAAAGAATGTGAAAACATTTCTTAGCTGCAGCATATCAGGAAGCTGACTGAGGTGCTGCTGGTGTGGCACCCATATCCGCCGACCTGTGCTGCTCATGCCTCTTTTGCAACCCTGGATGTGATCACTGAAGCAATATGCATCATATTAGACAACGATTCTGTACGCGAAACAAATCTGCAGCATGTGCCCGCTTTTGGTATCCAATAGTATAAACGCAGGCACCTGGCACAATGATAGACGCAACAGGTATGACATAAATCATACATTTCTAGAAGGCCTTTCCAGAATCACATGTAGCACATAAACCATGTGCTCGAGGGGTCATATGAGCACCCACCAATACACCCACAGAAAAGGCCATCGCCTCCAGCATCAAGGAATTATTAAACTTAACATCTCCGAAAGTAAAAAGATTTTATTCCCAAATATTCATGGGTGCAAAACAGAGCTAAGAAATAAGAGAAACAGCATATACCAATTTTCAGTCAACAACAATGATACTTGCGTTTATATTGTCACAGCATACGACAGTTCTTTTTAATTAGGTGGTGGTGGTGGTGGGGGAAAGACCTTTTCTATTCCCCACGCCTATTGCCCTCAGTCAGAAACACACTAGATATCGATGTTCATCTCATCATCCTCAGTTGCTTCATCATCAAAGGCAGAGCTGTTTCCATTAGCAGATTCCATCTTCTTGGCACTGGATTTTGTGGACTTTCCGATGGACTTGTTCTTTGTTGATCCCTTTTTGCCTTTCTCAGACTGCTGCAACTCAAGCCCCTTCACTGACAGCCGCCGCTTCCGCTTTGAGTTTGGCCCTTCTTCTGGGTCTTCAGCAGTAGAGTTGTCAACTGCCAGAGGAATAAAACCAAGAACATTATTGTCCATGCACGGAAAGAGTTAGCATTATACTTACTGTCTTACTGAAGGGTAATACATGAAACAACAAAATGATCATATTTCTAAAATTCTATCCTTGACCGTGAGTGCATCATATGGAGCTACTAATGCACTTACCCTACTTTGAATACGCTATATAGTCATTTGGTAAATCAAAGTTTCACAACATGTATAAATAGTTCTGTAATTTTCCATGACCTAAACTGCAGACCAAATTCCATCAAGTCTACATCATGATGGGTGCACAGCTTAGTTTTCTTGGTATGATGGTCTGCAAGTTTTTTATATGAATATACAAAACAAACCACAGTGCTAGTAGAGTCCAATTGGAAAACAAATCATAAGCACAAGGACTACTAATATAGTGACAGTTACACAGAAATAGAAAACAAAAATTGACACAAGAAAGCTTTACCTTCCATTGGGCTTGATGCTGGAGGAATGGCTTGTCCATTCTGTACAGCATCCATTGAGGATGGGGAACCAGAATGGTTGCTATCCTCCAACTTTGAACTTCCAAGGCATTTCTCTGGCTGCTCATCGGGAGAATCTGGGAAAGGAATTGCTGGCAAGTAGCAGATCTCATCCACAGAATCCTCCACATCACTGAACACTGTGTTCTTCTCACATGTCTCGATATCAACATCAGCATCCTCATCTATCGCTACTTCCTCAGCCTACATAGAGGATTTAGAGAAAAATATTCAAGTGCATACCACAAACAACTGTAAAAAAAAAATGAGTATTGAAATTGTATTCACCTGTTCTTCACGTGGATTCAAGTCAAACTCATCCTCTCGTTCGGCATACTCTTCATTTTCTTCTAATTCCACGAAATCAGGAGCAAAAGCGCTCCAATTCTCTACATGCTCCTTGGCCCAAATGTATACATAGCCTGTTACAGACACTGTAGTAATTGTCGGCAAAACAGGATGCCAGGCAAGATCAATAAGAGCTTCTTTTGGACCTTCAAGCATCTTTACAAGGCGCCCTGCTTGGTTCCATATCTGCAACCTGTGCTCTCCTTTGTTTGCAGAAGCACCAACTATCCACTCACCATTACCACTGAAACAAGGTGCCTTCCACTGTATCTTTGTGATGGCATCCAAAAGTTCACAGGAAAGAACAAGACAGCTTGTACCATTTGCTTTTAATTTATCGTAGTGACTTCCATATTCATTACTGTTGTTGCTTATGTTTCTAATCTCCTCTCCAGAACCTTTAACAGGCAGAATGTTTCGGAAGACTCTAATGACCCGATCATTAGAATTTGTCAGCAGATATTGACCATCCCGGCTTAAAACAATATCCTTAACAACACTTCCGCCAGGGATGGGAACTACTGCATGTACCTGGATGCTTTTTGAATCTATGATTAAAATTTCTCCTTTGGAGTTGCCCACATATATCAGGTCCCCATGCTTATCAAACGTTGCAGCTGTTGGCGTGAAAGGTGGGGTACCATCCGCAAATTTATTACGGGGGGTAGGTGCAGGGGGGTTACCATTCCCAGATACAGAAACAGGGAGAACTGTGGTACTTCCAGTATTCAAATCAACAAGAAGAGGTGCAGAAGATAGAGGGCATGCCAAACAAATAGATGGAGTTGGAGAACCAGGTTGAAGGCTGGCACGCAATGGAGTCTGCTGAAGAGTAATGCGGGCAATCTTTTCGCCAGTTGACACATCCCAAAGTGTCAATGACCTGTCAGTAGCAGAGGCAAGCAAACGGTGGCCATACCTTGACCAGGAGACACTTGTTATAGGTGCAGTGCTATCTTTATCACGAAATTCTTTTATAAAACCCCTTGTTTCAAAGTCCCAGATAATACAGCTGCCATTTGAGCATCCAGCTGGAAATATGTAACACACATTGTTATTGACCATTGGAAACAATTTCACAACTGAAAGATACTCTACACTATCCAAAGATTTAACAGTGCATTTCATAAAAAATAATGTTGACACCATATATATCATGAGTTTTTACAGGCATACAGCACTAGCTTCATATGGAACTAATAAGATTATAAAGTAAACAAAAGCTCCTCGCTTGACAAGTGTACACAGCATTACCCTTTCATAACACCACTCTGTATCATGGTACCGTAACAGCAAGAAAACTATCCAAGGTTTGATAAGGAAGCAAGGTATGATAAAACTCATGTTACTGTCCTTCCGTTCTCTCATTTCCATGCAGAAGTGAGCCATACAGAAAACAAAGGGCACATCAAAATACAATGTGGCTTGCTAATTTAACATAGAATCTTGACTCCCCTTCTGACATCCATCAACAAAACCCAATATCCAGGACTCTGTAACTCCCATATTATTTTGGTGCACATAATACAACCTAGGGTAATTGCACTCTGAGGAAAGTGCAAATGGAAGTGGTTAGAACTTAGAAGGGTTTAGGGTTTAGTGGTTAAAAGAAACAGAGCTCATCCTGGATTAAATGTCTACAGATTGTGGGTCAACAAATGGAAGTGCAAATGTTCCACAGTGAACAGGAAAATAAAATGCTGGTGATCTTTTCATGCATAGTATAGAGATTAGCGGAGCCACTGATGGCATTAGGAGGCAGATGATCCCACAGGCATTGGCAGTGACAGTCTGACAGACTGATTGTGCAGCTAGAAATGACAAATGATGGAAATGAAATCATTTGACCAGATTAGAAGAAATTTTAATACTTGTTAACCAAAACAAAATCCAACAAGTTAGGGCCTGTGGCCACAGGACACCGCAACGCAGTTATGGCTCACCTAAAGTGTGATGCCCAAATTCCACACAATACATTTGGTGAGCTTTTTTTTTACAAGACATTTGGCAAGCTTTGGCACCAAAATACACTAGACCATGCCATGTTTTCTCTGGCACGCCACAGGTAGGGCAGGAACCAAACAGTGTTGTGGCATGCCGCAGATCCGTTGCAGCAACAAGCCAAACAGGCCCTTAAAACCAACTCTAGTCAAGAACTATAAAAGAAATTCAGCATGTTTTATATGAACTGGGCTGGGAAGATAATTACAGAAAACATTCACTTGAAATTTACTTGTAGAGGGACAAGCTTGGATAATTACCAGCAAGAAGTGTTCCTTTGCGGTTAAACGCAATACATTTCATAGTACCATAATGCAAGTACTCTTCGATTGTCTCAGGAAATTCCCCCTGATATGGATCTGCAAGAATACAGAGAGAGCACTTCAATATTTTTCCATGTTTCTTGTCAACATAGAAATCTAAGAACACAATACATGCTAAAGTATTTCCCATATAGCAGGAATGGCTTAACTTCCTTTGTCTGATAAGTGATAAAACAAGAGGACATTAAAAGATCAAGCCGATTAGAAACATAATGTTCTGTGACACTTTCCATCCAACAATTGTCTTCCCCATTGCTGTGCTTGCCATATTTCAATCTGTAGCCTGTATGCATCTCTGGTGCACACCGCCGCACCCCAATCCACATGCGCAGGAAGCCTCTGCAGTCTGTGCCTCAGCCCACCTGTAGTCAAAGCCACGGCACAACAGCCCACCTCCACCCAAAGCTGTCACACACTCATGACCCAGCTCAGATCTACTCAACATGAAAGGCAGCGTAGAGAGAGACGATTCTGGAGCTCAGATAGCTCAAATCAGAAGGATCTCCTCTTGCCCAAATCGCACCCCCCACCCACCCACCCCAAATTAACTGTACAAAATAAAGCTCCACCTTGCCCAAAATCACCTCCACGCTGTAGATCTGGGCAGAATTGAATTCCCTATCCAAAACAGAGCAACAAGCTATCAAATAGCACATTGAGTACTCCGCCACCTAGCAAGCAAGTCGCAGCAACAGCTGAGAGGCTGAATCGGATTTGAGAAACAACACAGATTTAGTTTGATTGCTCCTTAAAAGAACAAACAAATCCAAGGCCAGATGGATCTGCACTTCCGGTGGCAGAGGGGGCGAGGGGCAGTGACAAGAAGAGACTGGGACAGGAGAGCGTCGTGAAGTAGGCATGGAGTGGAGACATACTTTGAGGTTTAGGGTCATCTTGAGGTGACCATGTCATGTCGGAGCAGCCATCGAAGAGAACCGGAGTGGAGGAGGAGGAAGAAGAACTCATTCCGCTGTGACTCGAAAGGAAACGGCAGGATGACAATGCCGAGGCTGGGTTTATAGAAAAGGTAACTGACTGGCATATTTCTAAATGGCCCAAAGTTTTGGCGTTATTAAAGTGAACCAAGACAGTATGAAGGTATATTTCTAAAATTGTGATATTTCGATGTCACGGATCAAAATTTCCCTGAATATGATATTTCAGAAAATATATGGGCATTACTACATTAGTGATTACTAGAAGAAAATCCAAAACAGTGATACGAATATTCGAAATGACAATGAATGAATTTACGCATGCGCATCAAAATTAGAAATTTTGTTAGACAACAAAACAAATGGCAAAATGCAATGATTCGGACAGAATTTTTTTTGGCTATCAATTCCTAGCCTTATTCGGACAGAATTTTTTTTAGCTATCAATTCCTAGCCTTCAATCAACCTTGCTAAGTTTCTGTAGTCCACCTGCATAAGGATGAAAACAAACATCTAACGAGAACAGAATTTATGCGTGCGCATCAAGCAAACTAAAAAATAATCTAAAACCCTGTTTTCAACACCCAAACGAACTACAGCAATCGACAGAAACAAATAACCAATCATATTACCAGCCGACCAGAAACATTATATAGGGCAAAAACATGGGGTTAACCTCATGTCTAACTAACACCCAAAGTATCAAGTCCCAAATCGCCTAAAACAGAAGAAATTCAGCAGCGAAGCAGACCTGCTCCAATTTCCTCATACCGCCCACCCCCTCTAAAACCCTAAATTTCCACCTTGAATCTGTGGGAAAAAAACACACTAACCACAACACAGCCGACCAGATTTCTCCAGAATTCTACGAGAATAGACACGTCCCCAACCCCCCCAACGACAAAAATCCACACGAGAAACGAATCGAGAACTCACCGACTACAGGCACGTTCATCGCGCCGCTGACGCCTCGGCGCGAAGCTACCCTCGCAGACGGGGGTCGAAGGAAGAGACGGGCAACGGAACCCTGCGGGGCCGGCCTGATCTACACGACGCAAGGACGGTGAATGTGGGGGGTGGGAGCGCGCGGCTGGCGCAGCGCCTCTTAAAGCCCTAACAAAACCTCGCCGGCGAGCAGGAGAGGGCGAGGCGCTCCAAGAGAAGAACACATTTGAAGCGGAGGTGCGAATTTGGGCAAAAGCTAGAGCGGCGCGCGCGGTGGAGGGGGAGGATCCGCTGCCGCGTAGGGTGGGAGGTGGCGTGTGTTTCGTTCGGGGTTGGGTCGGGTCGGACCGGGCTGTTTGGCTTGGAAGAACAGGTGGGTTGGGTTCGCTCGGTTCCTCCGAATCGGAGAGATCGTTCGAGCCCACTTCCGTGCACGAGCAGAGGCAAGCCGCAGCAGCAACGACGGCGTCCAGCGCGCGGCAGCGCGCAGTGCGCGGCGGCGGCGCCTAGCGTGGAGCGCCGACAGGAACGCGGCAGCAGCACCAAAGCGGAGCACGCAGCACCAGAGCTGGCCACGCACGCAGCAGCAACGCTCGGCGGAGACGCCCAGGAGCCAGCGCGCAGCAGCACCGGCCACTGGCAGCTGAAGCGCCCAGCAGGACCGGCGACGGAGTATAATAAGGAGGGGGAAAAAGGGAAGATGTGCTTGTGTAGCGAACCACAACACACCCCGTACCTGTATATTTTGCCAACACCTATATTTTAAAAAGAAAAACTCAATTAAGCTACAGGTCATGCAACCCGTCTTCCATCTCACGCCCGCGCTAGAGAGAAAGAAGGCAAGGAGGTTGTCGGTGGTAGGATTCTGGCGGGATTACATTTTCCCCGGAGACCTTAGAAGGTTCGAGGGAGGCAAGTTGGGTAGGCGGTGATGACGACGGCCAGCAAGATAGTTTTGGACCATGGCGACGGTGGAGACGGTCGGGCTTGGTCGAGACAAGAGTGTCGTGGTGAGCTCGTCGACGCCCTGCCCTGGGGGTTAAGAAGGGTCAGGGAGGGTTGAGGATGGCGCGACAAGGCAGTTCATGTGCCGGGTCGGCAGAGGTGGGGGTGGGGGCGAGGTTAACGGAGGGCATGGTCGAGGGGCGAGGGGTGGGAGGTGGATAGTGGTGGCCGACGGCGCAGGGGGTGAAGGGTGGAAGAGACAAGACATAGAAGACCCAATTTCCTCATATATTCATCCAAATATTCATTTAGAATCAAAAACTTGAAAACCCGACTATAACCCACGTAAAAAAACTTAGTCTGAGAGTAAAAGTAAAGCAAAGAGGAGATGGTTCTCACTAGACCTAGAGAACTTCATGAAGTCAGGGGAAGAAAAAATTATTGTTCAAGAAAACAAGATACACCATTATAATCTTCTCACAAACGAATAAAGTCAAATTTGGCCAAAAATCCAATTACAATGGTGTGTGGCTGAGCAAACCACATCGTCAGATATACATACACATCTCTTGAGGCAGACTCTTATACATCAATAAAATGGCAAAGTTCTTTCTTTGCTTCTACGAACATAGATTCCTTCTTCAAACCAGGTCATAGCAAGAGTCAAATTTTGTTATAGATTGTGCAAGAAATAAAGTAGTTATAATGATATCTAGGGTTTACAGTATGTATGCATGTTGTTTAGATGTGTGTGTGTATTAAACATTCATGCATTTATTCCAACTCTCATGCCAGACCAATGAAATTTTGATATCAACACAATCAACTTGACTAAACAAGGTAGAAAATAATTATTACCAAAATCAAGTGTATACTTATTCTTTTTATCATTGACTAGGGTAGCTCATAATATAAAATGGGGTTCCATGCGAAGCTCTATGAATGGAAACAAGTACCGCAACAAAGAGCACACAAAAGAAAGATTGAAGACTAAGGCAAAAGAATCCAAGATCTACAAAATGTAGGTGAAGATAATGAACCACAAAGTCGAAACGTGCACAACGGACCTTCAACTGACGAGCACCAACAACAGAAAAGTGGGTGCGACTTCATGGAGGTGGGAATGGAGAGCACTGCCAAACAGAGGATCGGCAATGGGTGGGAGGCAGTACTAACTAAAGGAAAGCTTTTGTGTATTCATGAGCTTGCCCGCCCACATTTGAAATAGAAGTGCAAAATTGGATAAGTAGGAGATCCTGCCCGTGCGCACAAGAAAATGATTTGTGTTTGTGCTATTGCATCAAGTTCCGACAATAACAATGCGATTTATGTCGCCCAAATTTATATATAGGATTGTGTGTAGAAAACACACAACACATACACACATGTTTTCTCTCTTATAATACTAGTACGTTAGACTTATCTTATCTTAAAAAAGAATACCCTATTTTCACCATTGGATCGTTATTGAATATACATTCTATTATGTTCTTCCACATGTTCATTATGCTTTGCCATGCTCTCCTCCACAAACAAGCCAACTTGGCACACTCACTTCTATCCCCATCACCTGACTAATTTGTTATTTGTGGGTGGTCATTGTATTGCCATTTTGATTCTCTCTTCAGTGCTCATTTATTAATGCCTTTCTAGTCACCTTATTATTACGGTATTACCCACCTACTTTCTAACTCACCACTAGGGCATACCTTTATCCTTCACTCTTTCACATAAATCCCCATCCAAAACTCAAAAACCGATAATCCCAACTCTTAACACTAAAATATCTGAATCTAACCCATAGAAAAAAACTTAGTCTCACTATAGATAGAGCAGAGAGGGAGTGAATCTCTTTAGAAGTGGAGAGCATGTTAGAGAGAAAGAGAATCAAGGATTGAGGAAGGAAAATATATCATTATTTTTTTTTCACAAATGAAAAAATGGAGTTTGCCTACAAGTCAATTACCATTGGCGTGCGATTGAGGAAGCCACCTCTCCAGATCGATACACATCCTCTTGAGGTGGGTCGTTGTACATTAGCATAGATTATATTTGACGAAGCATAATCTGATGACATCATGTTTATGAGCAAAAACCTATTTAAATTCCAGTCTTATTATCATTTCACATGAACCTACCTTTTTTCTTTTTAATTTAGTCTTAGTTAAAAACTAATGTCATAACTCATGTGTCCATATTTGAACTGTTTTCATATTTCCGTCATAAAATAGTATTTATCGATTATTTTATTACTCTTCCTTTAGAAATTTAATTTGGTCTTAATTTAGAAATTTAATTTGGTCTTAATTAATGTAGTTTGATTGAAACCATAATCATCATTAACTAAGAGTTCTTTGATCACCAATTTGTGATTATTTCATATCCAGAATTCCAGATGTCTGGATGAAGGAACGAAATGCAGGCCTGTGTTGGGCTTCTTTTGGTCCAGGCCTTGAAGTAGTAGTATTTAGGGCTGATTTTTATGGTAGTCTTAGGCCTATCTGGATTATCTGCTGGGTCCATCTCTGTCTAGAAGATCACACGGTTCACCCTAGGTTGGAAGACGTCATTCTAGATTGTGTTGGGAATATATCTAGTGCAAACCACAACCTCCGTGAAAACCCGTGCAAACCATGGCAACAAAGTTGTATAAATTCATGAAAAAAATCACACATATAGATGATATGATGATACACAACCTTGTAATATATCTTGTCCAAACTCGACTTTGTTTGTGAGATATAAAAATAACAAAGTTCTAACAGATCAAATGAGCACTATATCATTTTGTTTATATTTGACAAATATTGTCCAATCATAGACTAACTAGGCTCAAATGATTCGTCTTGCAAATTACAGGTAAACTGTGCAGTTAGTTATTTCTTTTATCTATATTTAATGTTTCATGCATGTGCCGCAAGATTCGATGTGATGAGAATCTGAAAAATTTTGTAATTTTTTTGTAAGGTATGTATCACGCTTCAAGACTAACTAAGGTTAAGGGTGCCACTTTACCTAAACTGCTACAAATGATTCCTATGTTAATCTGCAACAATGGAGGTAAGGTCAACTTCAGTTTATGTGTTGACGTTAGAACCACAAACAACTCTCGAGTAACTTGGCCCATCTTTAATTGTTATCATTTCCATTTACGGAATATTCGTTATGCCATTTTTTTTACAACGCTACTCAAAGTGGGTTCAATATCCAAGTTACTCGAGAGTTGTTTGTGGTTCTAACGTCAACACATAAACTGAAGTTGACCTTACCTCCATTGTTGCAGATTAACATAGGAATCATTTGTAGCAGTTTAGGTAAAGTGTCACCCTTAACCTTAGTTAGTCTTGAAGCGTGATACATACCTTACAAAAAAAATTACAAATTTTTTAGATTCTTATCACATCGAATCTTACGGCACATGCATGAAGCATTAAATATAAATAAACTGCACAGTTTATCTGTAATTTGCAAGACGAATCTTTTGAGCCTAGTTAGTCTATGACTGGACAATATTTGTCAAATATAAACAAAATGATATAGTGCTCATTTTGCAAAAAAAAATGAACTAAACAAGGCCTGTATATATATAGATTTAGTATATGATGTTTTGGCTCTCGCTACATTTGCCAGAGAAAACCAGAGCTAAGAAGGTTTTGAAATAAAGGTTAAATGCTATTTTGAAGACATGTTTGGTACTTGAAGATAAGTTTATGGTCTAATATTAAATTTGGAACAGGGCTGTGACCTTAAGATAGATCACAAAGTACAGCTCATTAGAATATGCATTGCTCCTGGAATCCAGGTTTGCAACATCAAACTTCAGATCATTCGGTAAATTTCGTCTGCTCAGTTCCAGGAGGAAATCGTGGCACCTGAGTTATCTGGCAATGCCATTTCTTGTCAATAGTGTTTTAACATCACCATAATCCTCAGAAATAAGAAATCTATCTGCTACGTGTACCCTAGTATGTGACTGGAGGTACATTAGCCCATCCTATAGGAGAAGTCCTACTAACGAATATCCCATAAATACAAGCATACAAGGGATATGCATATATATACTTCTCTGTAGCCAATAAATAAGCAGCAGCACAAGCTTTGCATGGATGGACAGTTTTCTTCAGGTATAATCCAAACTGTTCCAGCCCATCATGGCGGCAGATGACAATGCTGAAACGCTCATGGGCTCTTTGACATAGATGAGCAAAGGCGAGAATACAGCGAAGTATTTCGCACAATAAGATAGACGATGAATGCAAGGTAAACAATCAACACAATACACAAGCTTGAGCGAAGCAATGCACCCCGGACATCAGTAATGTAGAAAGACAGTATAAGATACCCGTTGATAAGCATCAGAAATACTGTAACAATCCAGCTAATCACCTGAGGAGAGCGTAAAATGAGTCAATACAGCAAACTTGGATGGGCAGTTTTATTAGACTAGTTCAAAGGAGCTTCATACCAAATTATAGCGAAGTAGCAAACTGAAATATCTACAATCACTTCAATACAGCAAACTTGGATGGGCAGTGTTACTAGACTAGTTCAAAGGAGCATCATACCACCAGACAAATTATAGCAAAGTAGCAAACTAAAACATCTACGACCGCTTCATAGGTAGGCAAACCATATATAGATATATAGGTAGGCAAACCATATATGTGATAACATGCCAATACTCAATAGGTGGTCTAAGTTCCATGGTATGAAACACTGAAAAATCATGTGAAGGCATCTCGATTTGATAATATCCGTAAGTTAAAGCAGACCAGACAACTGAAACTAAGGATTCTTCTCTAAAGAAAAATTAACTAAAGACTCCAGCTTCTAGTTCTTTCAGATGTTGACACGCCATGACGCAATGAAATAACAGTACCATGGTCTCAAGTAGCAACAGTCAATTGATCATTATTTAACTCTCTGCAAAAACGAAATTCCATAAACAAAACTCAAAGAAAAACTTACTTTGGTGATGGGACCAATTACGAACGATCCCATGATTTGCTCCTTTGAAACGAGGGTGATGAGAGGAATTAGAGCAAATGGAATCTGTATGGATTGAAGAACATTGAGTGCTTCATTCAGAATATCCATAGTAGGATCTTCAGTATCGAAAAATAAAGCCACAATCATAGTTGGAATAATGGCAAAACTTCGAGTAATCATTGCTCGTAGCCACTTCTTCAATCGAAGATTAAGGAAGCCTCCCATAACAAATTGTCCTGCATATGTGCCAGTAATTGTGCTACTCTGCCCAGATGCTAACAAACCAATAGCCCAGATATAGAGGATGGGAAAGAATGCAGTTCCATATTTTTCCTGTAAGTACTGCCCAGCATTCTCAAGACCTATACTGTCAGCCTGTTTAGACCCATAAAATCCTTTGGCAAAAACTGTTGTGACACAGATGTTAATAAAGAAGGACACAATGAGTGCAAGAATTGACTCAATGTTGTAGTAGTAAACTGCTTCTTGAACACGAGATTTCTTGTTTGTGTCAATCTTCCTGGACTGCACTAGTGCTGAATGCAAGAAAACATTGTGAGGCATGATGATGCAGCCCACAATTCCAACCGCTTGCTTAATTGTCTTTGAACTCAATTTTGGAACCACCAAACCTGTATAAAATATCAAATGAGCAAACTCCTTAGATTCTCAAGGATATACAACATAAAGGAAAGGATTTTGCTGACATGTTATAGTGAGAGTTACCAATCAGAAGTTCCTTGCCACTAGGCTTTGTTTCACCAAACATAACCGCAAATGAAACAGCCATAGTTGCAATCAATACAGCGAAAAATGCCTCCAGTTTTCTCACACCATAATTCTCCAGGAAGAGAAAGATGAAGCTGGCATCAGGGGAATACCACATTATATGAGTCAAAAGTATCAGTTCTGCTAAACAGTTCTATGAGATAGTCACAGACGATCAATAGAAAAAGGGATAACCACAGAGTACCAGACAAAGACAAACTGTTGCCATTTCATCATCACTAGACGATTTACTTAGCAGAACTCTTATATTTAATTCTTTCTGTTACTTTCATTGTTGCCAATTTCATACTCTAAAAGCGCCTAACCTTGTTTAACAACCAATAATGCTGAAGGTAGGAGGTTTGACCAGGGTAACAGATAGGCAGCAAGTAGTAGCGTACGGATAGTAGACAAGGATATGCCCATAGTTTAATGAATAATCCCAGATCATGGGTACAACAAGTCTCTAACGGGAGAGAGAAAAGAAGTATTAAACCAACCAATAAGCATAAATAAATACCCAAACGATGCATAAAATGATGTGATTGCAGCAACCGTTGGCAAATACTCTGCAGCCTGCAGGCCCCAATCATGTTGCCATCGACTAAACCAACAGATGGAGCATGCTCTACTAGAAGAGAGAGCAAGCAGAATACGCAAACACCAACAATGTCAGGACGCAACCTAATTCAATCAGCGAGCAACACATTAGCATCTCCAGAAGCTACATCAAACCAGGACAATTGCTACAGGTTTTAGCTGATCAGGAAGCAGATTGTAATCACCAGAGAACTGCAATTTTTAATCCAAGGGATGCATTCATACTGTTTTTTTTTTCTGCGTCCAAAACAGTTGCACTCATCAGTAGAGTAAAAGATGTTATCCCACATTCCCACCGACAAACGGTAGCCGTCATGCCCATCATCAACATGGTAATTGAACAAAGAAACAAAACCGATGCTCCCATAAGCAGCAAAGGAACACTAGAAAGCCAACAAGAGGAGTGATCCCTTTCAAAATCGATTGTCTCCAAGCACGCCAAACCAAAGGACGCGAAACTTTATATTACCTAATAATGAATAGACCGGACCAAAAGAATCCAAGGCAGAGATCCGATGCCTGAAGGACCAAGGTAAAAATAACGGACAAAAAACACTTGATCGTGCCAACAGGAGGCATCAACATCCCGAGATGCCATCCGTTGATGCCCAACGCGAGAAGTCAATAATTCTACTCGCTTCATCAACACAGCAACAGAAATTTATAACTTTCAGTTCAGGAGAAGAACAGTGAGGAGCAGACAGAGAGATCCAATTCAATCAACTAGAGGAAAAGGATGTACAGGAAAGAAATTTGCTATCCCCCCAAGCAGTCAACAAAATTGACGAACTTGCTCGTAGATTTTACTCATCAAACCCCCGAAACAAGAAGAAAGCAGGCCAGTTCAATGATTTTGGACAGGGACAATAATCTACTGGACTTTGGGGGTTCAAAACGGAGAGTAAAAAGACAAAACCGTAACCGCAGACCACGAGAGCGAAGGAGCTTACCAATCGAGCGCGGTGATGACGACGCCACCCCAGAGCGGCACGGTGCCCCCCGAGAGGATCTTGATGGCAATCGCGCTGCCAATCACCTCCTGTATGTCGGCGCCGACGAGCGCGAGCTCCGTCATGGCCCAGAGCGCGCGCGTGGCCCAGGTCGGGTACTCCTCGCGGCAGAGCTCGGCGAGGTGCTTCCCCGTGGCCACGCCGAGCCGCGCGGAGAGCAGCTGCATCAGCGCGCCCATGACCGTCGCCCACATGAGCAGCCATAGCAGCTGGTACCCCGCGGCGGCGCCCGCCTGCAGGTCCCCCTCCAGGTTTCCCGGGTCCAGGAACGCGATGCACATGAGGAAACCCGGGCCCGTGAAGCGCCAGAGCTTCCGCCACGAGAAGGGTGGGCGCGACGCCGGCGCGCCGTCGTCTTCGCCGTCGGAATCCGAGATGGCGATGGAGACCTTGTCGTCGGAGTCGTACGCGCGCTCCTCGTATTCGTCGTGTGAGGCGGAGGCTCCGCCCCCGCCGCCGGAGAGGAGGCTCTCGGCGAGGTCGCGGGACGCCATGGGGAAGATGCGTGCTGCGTTGGCCAGTGGGTAGTGTGGACGGGAGTTATGCTCCTGGAATCCGGATTCAAGATTGATTGGTTCGATGGTTCTGCACGATTTATACTATTCTTTATTTATTTATTTTAATTTTTATTTAAACCAGAATAGTGTTTTGTTTTAGTGATGGCAGATTGGTCAGGTCAATTGTCAGTATACATCGACATGGATATTTTGTATACTACCGAAGTACGCCACGAAGAAAATATGAAAAATAGATAGAATGGAAAAGCTGTCGTTTAATACAAAAACTGTATTAATTACGATCTGAAGTTGTGTTGTCATGCTTTCAAGTTAAGCAGTTGCTATTTGTTTTCGTGTTAAGGCATTCTCTCTGTTTTTATGTTTCTGGCTTCAGTCCTGGCGGACAAACCTGAGTTTTGAACTTCATAGCTGTAATAACTTTGGTCTTTTGATCTTAATTGAAACTCTGGGGCATAATGCCCTTGAACTAAAAAAAAAAAATCATACTCGTGGTGATTTTAAGTAATTGTAACAAATTGAAAGTCAAAAATTGTGTTTGACAAGTGAGGAAATACATTAATAGTGTACAGACAAATTGAGTTACCTCAGCTAGTTTATCGAATTGAAATTCTCGACTTAACACAGGTGATTTATTTTCTTAAATTTATTCAAAGATCTAATGTTACTTTTTTCCCCAATTGGTTATAGACGTATGGTTTTTTTTACTTCTTAAATTGTAATTACATCCTTAGACTCTACTGTATTTAATATTCTGATCTAATAAACAGACTACCTTATGCAGATTTTAACCACAATATCTAACCCATACTGCAGCAATTCCACAATCTATCTCCTCATAGCTCTTTCATGCTTTTAGCAATCTACTCCCTTTGTTTAAAAAATATAAAACAAAATAATTTTCACTTCTTACGCGGTTAAATAGTTTGAATTTAACGAAGTAATGTACTTCGTATGCACTAAGATCTATTATATGAATAAGTATCACTATTTCAGTTATAAAATATATTTCTCATAGTAATTTTAATTATAGAGGTATAAATGTTGCTGCCTTTTTGCTATAAGGTGGATCAAAGTTAGAAACTTTTGACTTGCTTCCCAACTTGGAACAGTAGAATTGTGGGACGGAGGGGAGCAGGTCTTTTAGAACCTACAAATTAGCTTTGACATTGTCCGAACTCTGAATGAAGTACCTGAACACTGCTGTTTCGCCGAACAAATGGCCTTAAACTTAGGCCTTGTTTAGTTCCAAAATATTTTGCAAAATCGACACTGTAGCTTTTTCGTTTGTATTTGACAAATATTGTCAATCATGGACTAACTACACTCAAAAGATTCGTCTCGTCAATTTCGATCAAACTGTGTAATTAGTTTTTATTTTTGTCTATATTTAATACTTCATGCATGTGTCTAAAGATTCGATGTGACGGAGAATCTGAAAAATTTTGTAAAATTTTTTGAAAAGTAAACAAGGCCTTACCTATTTTGTTTTGAACTGGTTTTTGGCAGGATAACGAGTTGCCATTGGTGGGGTCAGATCACTTTTTTCATTGCAAAAAGCAAAAGTCAAAAAAAGGGAAAAAAAAAAGACAAAATAGGAGAAACGGAGACCCCTCTTTTTCTCTTCTCGACCCTTCAAGGTGCGGTGCAGCAGCCATAAGGAGCCGCTTCAGCAACTTTCGGCGTAGCACAGAACTATGAGCAGTGCCAAGTCCTGACTCCTGAGGGTTGGGTGTCACTCGTGTAAAGGCGGCATGAGTGCACCTCCATCGCCTGCATTATACTACCACGACACGCACGCGCACACGTATCTTGCGCTTGTTCGTAGCCTTGTGCGCGCAGCCGAGCGGGATTCGTTTATCCTGCGCGCCCCATGGAGGGAGATGACTCGATCGTTTCCACTCAAAAAGCAGAAGGTAACGCTAAACTGCCAAGTGCCAAGCAATCTTAAAACTTGATGAGTCGGAGCTTCATTTGAGTTTATCTATAGAATCTATCGTAACCATGACTTCTGAGCTAAGCAAGATATGTCTCGATCGAATAAGACGAAGCAATCCTAAAACTTGATTATATGGAAATATGCAGAAGAAAACCACGTTATGCCAATAGCGCCTGACAGATTGACCAGAAGCAGATGGAGATGACCGACGACACGAGCGCACGCTCGACGTTGAAATGTCATCTGATCAGAACAAGAACAACCAGTAGTGCAAGGTTGAAGATTGAATAATGCTGCATGCCTGCATCCGTCTCCGTTCCATCATCGCGCTAGACTGCGCAAGGACTTGCGACGTGGGGCATCATGGCAGGATGGCCCACGAGGCAGTCCAAAACGGACGACGTGGCAGATACACGTGAGGAGGCGTTCCCTGTGGGGCCCGGCGACCAGTGGCCGTGGAGTCGCAAAAAAGAACGTGCCCCGCCCGCAAGGCAAGCGCTCCCGCCACCGGCCTCACCGTGTCGGCGGCGTGGCGCCACGGGACTCCCTCGTGTCCTGGCTTCGATGGACTACTCTGACCCGCTCTCTCTGATTCATGATCCGGTCTGCTCTGTACCAACGAGTGCTATGCTTCCACAGTTCGATGCGAGTTTACAGGCGCCCATGTACGGGACAATAATCAACTCAAATAATAATCATTCGAAAGTCGAAACCAAGTAATTTACGCTGGAATACGGTAATGATACGTGCCGCTCGGTGTGGCCTGGAAAAAAAGAGTCTTATTATAGTGCCCCCATATAACATTTAACAATGGCAATAGGGTTTCACCCAAAATTCAAAAATCTTTCAAGATCTTTCGTCATATTGAATCTTACGGTATATATATAGAATATTAAATATAAATTAAAAAGTAACTAATTGCATATTTTGTTTTTAATTTATGAGACGAATCTTTTGAATTTAGTTAGCTCATGATTAGACAATAATTATTAAATATAAGTGAAAGTACTATGGTAGCTAAATCTAAAATTTTTCACGAACTAAACAAGATCTAGATGTGCAGTATCACTCACAATAGTGTTCATTCATCATACCTGTGTACCGGTTCAGTGACGGAGCAAGACCAATTTCAAGAGGGTGCACGTGCACCTTGTCTCGTGAGTGCAAGGATCTATGAAATATAGGTACAAATATGGTGAAATTTTAAGTCTTTACACTGTGTTTTTTTTTAAATTTTGCATGGGCCACGCTGAGCAACATAGCTCCTCCATGTCACCCACCATGGTCCCCATCCACTGCAGGCTATCGTTCTCAGGCACTTTCAACGACACTATTACTTGTCATCTATCCATACCTTTCCAGTGAACGGATCGGCACAACACTAGGCCATGGGCCATGGCGCATGGCTGGCAGCCAACACACGCGACAGGCGGTGAGCAGTGAGCTACTCGGGCAGGAACAATCCCAACTGATAGAAGCTTGTTTTGTCAAGCAACGTACGCCAGGCGTGACCGCGTGAGGGGAACGCACTCTTGTAGTACTGTAGCTCTCAAATTCTTGACGATGAATTTCGCAAAAAGAAAAAAGAATTCTTGACGATGAGAGGAGACAATCTTGATCCCAATCGTCGTCGGCTGCTGCTGCTGGAGTTTGTTTGGACAAGCCACATATGACAGACGTGACAGGAACGGACTCTTGGCCTGCTCAAAATTCTTTTATGTCAAGACAAATAAATTTGTTTCCATCGTGGAAAAGGAAGCCAAGAGGAAGCGGACATTGTTTTTCTGCTTTGGGAACCGCGATCCTATTCGTGCACGATCCATGTACTAGCTGCACCACACACAATAGAAGAACGCTGCTCAGTTGGGATTGGTCGTACAAATGGGACAATCTAGGGAGGCTATCGGGGTCCTATATACCCGTTGCATACATCATCATCATCTGAAAGGATCTGGATTCTGGATAGCAAAGGAGCGAAGAAAACTGCGCACTTTGTATGGAACACCGCCACCGGATGAGGAGTGAAAATCATGTCGACATCGTGACGGCGACGCGTGCACCGGACTCCAATCCTAGTTGTTGCTGGGTTTTTCCTTCTATGGTGCTGCGCGGAACGGAAGGTCATATCCGCACAAGGCCCGGAAGAATTTCAACAGCGAGACGGCGAGGCCACGGGCAGGGGCGGCACATGAATACTGTAGGCCCAGAAAGAAACGCAGCAAATTTGAGCCCATCATGAGTTCCAGCCAGCCCGCTACACGTAAAGTTCAGCCCCTTCTCTGCTCCTCACTCCTCAGTTCCCCTGCCGCCTGCAGGCTGCAGCCGCTCCGCCTCCGCGCCGACGACGCCAAAAACCCGCGAACCGCCGTCCGCCTCGCGGTCGCGCAAAATGCCGCCCAAACCCGCGCCCCGGCTCTTCCAGTACATCTCCAACAAGTCGCGCAAGCCGCCGCCCGCCGCCACATCCGCCGCCCCATCCGCCAGCCACGATGGCCCCGCGTCTGACGCCGACGCCGACGCCGGCGAGGTGTACCGGATCGTCACGTCCGCGGCCACGCCGTCCGCGATGGAGTCCGCGCTCGCGGCGTCCGCCGTACCGCTCTCGTCCCCGCTCCTCGACGCCGTCATGCGCCGCTTCCGCTTCGCGCACGGGGACCCGCTCCGCGCGCTCTCGCTCCTCTCCCTCGCCGCCGACCGCGGCGGCGTCGCGCCGTCGCCCTACGCCATCGACACCGCGCTCTACGTGCTCGGCCGGGCCCGCCGGTTCCCGCACATGTGGGACCTCCTCGCGACCACCCGCCGCATCTGCCCGGACGCCGTCACCTCGCGCACCGCCATGATCGTCCTCGGCCGCGTCGCCAAGGTCTGCTCCGTCCACGAGACCGTCGCCTCCTTCCGCCGCCTCGCGCGGATGTTCCACGCCGTCGACCCGGCCTGCCTCTTCAACGCGCTGCTCCGCACGCTCTGCCAGGAGAAGAGCATGTCCGACGCGCGCAACGTCTTCCACGCGCTCAAGTACGATTTCCGGGTGAACCGCCACACCTTCAACATCCTCCTCTCTGGCTGGAAGTCGGCCGAGGACGCCGAGGCGTTCGTCGCCGAGATGCGGGAGCTCGGGGTGGAGCCCGACCTGGTGACCTACAATAGCTTGATCGATTGCCACTGCAAGAACCGGGACGTGGAGAAGGCCTACAAGCTGCTCGACGAAATGCGGGAGAAAGACATTTCCCCTGATATTATCACTTACACAAGCTTGATTGGTGGGCTGGGGTTGATTGGCCAACCTGACAAGGCAAGAGATTTGCTCAAGGAGATGCATGAGCTAGGGTGCTCCCCAGATGTCCCTGCATACAACGCAGCGATACGGAACTTTGTTATAGCGAAGAGGCTTGGAGATGCATTCGCACTGATGGATCAAATGGCCTCAAAGGGACTGATGCCGAATCCCACAACGTATAACCTTTTCTTCAGGTGCTATTACTGGGCTTTCGATATTGGCAGCACATGGCGGTTATACGAGCGTATGCGTTCTGAAGGATGTTTCCCAAACACGCAGTCTTGCATGTTCATCATCAGGTTGTGCCACCGGTATGGGAAGGTGGGGCAGGCACTTGAGCTTTGGAGTGATATGGTCAGCAACAGGTTTGGATCATTCACGTTGGTATCGGATGTGCTGTTTGACCTGCTGTGTGACGAGGGGAAGTTGGAGGAAGTTGAGAGGTGCTTCTGTCAAATGGTTGAGTTTGGGCAAAAGCCCAGCAATGTTGCATTTAGAAGGATAAAGATACTTATGCAGGTTGCCAAGCAGGAAGAATCAATTGCCAGGTTAACTGAAAAAATGGCACAATTTGGTCGACTGGCACCTGAAGATTGTCAAAGAGTCCACTCTGTTGAAAGCAGGACTAGTAATGGTGATACAGCTGATGCTGGTCTACCGAGAGCAGCTTAGTGCATACACATTTGGATGATGACGATCATGAATTAATGGCAATAAATTATTTTGTTGACTAGATCAAGACTTATGGATTTTTCTGAGTTCTGTACTCCGATGCCTAACCTGAAATTTTCAAGTTTCAAGATTCATCCAATGGCTGAGCTTTGGGGTGATATTGTCAGCAACAGGTTTGGATCATTCATGTTAGCATCAGATGTGCTGTTTGACTTGAAATTGGAGGACGCTGAGAGGTGCTTCTGTCAAATGGTTGAGAGCAAAATCCCAGCAATGTTGCATAAAGATACTTATGCAGCTTGTCAGGCAGGACCGCAGGAAGAGTTCTATTGCCAGGTTAACAGTAAAGATGGCACAATTTGGTTGACTGGCACCTGAAGAGTGCCAAGGGCCCAACGTTCAGATGAAACCAAGCCTAATAATGGTGACGCAGCAGATGCTGATATATTGACAGCAGCTTAGTATATAAATTTTGACAAACTGATCGACAAAGTACTTATTGGATATTCCTGAGTTCTGTACTCGGGTGTCTTCCCTGAATTTTGCCATGTTTCAAGAATCAAGATTTACCTTGTGCACCAAAACTTACTAGTCATGTTACAAGCTAACAATGACATAATTCGTCACTCCAATTATATTATCAATATATCATCAATGCCATGGATTTTTTTTTTTTTACCAAAGATCCATTTGATAGACGAGCACTATAGCCTGTTTACTAATATGTGAAGTATTTGAGCATGTTAAGTGGATCTTGATGTGCTGCGTATAGAATTTGTGAAACTAGCCAACACTCTCACGGTGTAACTGGTCAGCACAACACGCCAAAGAAGCGGTTGGCTGAGCCAGCCCGGGTTCGAGTCACGGCACCATCTTCTTAAGACAAAATCAGAGGGACGTCTCTCCCCCTGGTCGAGTTTTTTTTTTTTTTTGAATTTGTGAAACTACTTTTTACTGAACAGTCTCTTTATAATGAAATCATGCTCCAGGATTGCTCGATATTTACATCTGAGTTACAGGGGAGAATTCCTGCCAGTCAATTCGCAGCCTGTCTGACGAACATATCATCATTCGTCCTGGTGAGGGTCTGAACATATCCTTCTTTGGAGCGGATTGTATAACTAGATTTCGATGGAGAACCAACAAAAATCATTTCTCTATTTGCATTGTGAGTTGGGAGCTATAATGCCTGCTCCCCATTCAATCTTCACCTGAAGCCCTTATCACTATCACCACCATGCACCCCACCGTAATACGGCCTTGTTTAGTTCCTATTTTTTTATTTTGGTTACTGTAGCACTTCATTTTTATTTGGCAATTATTGTTCCGTCATAAACTAGACTCAAAAGATTGCTAACTCGGTACCCGAAGCTGTACTACGAGTAATGACAGATAAAACCCAGGTTCAAAAAAAAACTAGACTCAAAAGATTTATTTCACAATTTACAGGCAAACTGTGCAATTAGTTTTAATTTTTGACTATATTTAATGTTTCATGCATGTGCCGTAAGTTTTCATGTGAAGGAGAATCTTAAATTTTTTTTATTTTTGGGTTGAACTAAACAAGGCCTAACTCCATCAGAGAATTAGAAAGCAGAGCTCAAGAATCAGATGGTGGAGCTCCACCAAACTGCCCCTAACAAAACTCCAATTTTACATTGGAAACACCACTCATCAAAACGACCTTATGCATGATTAAGACAAAAATGGAATGTGGCACTGAGTGTTCATGTTGATAAGCATATCGTGACATGCATGGTAGATGAATCACCGGTTAAACATCCAGGTCAAACCAAACCATGTCGTAAGTACTCGAAATGTGTTTATGCATAAAAAAATAAAAATTCATAGAAACATATTTTTCATACTCCCTCGAAAATGTACAATTCTATCACAGTACCATGTTTAAAAACTATAAATATTTATAACATCAAATAAATATCATTAGATCAAATTTGAAATATATTTTCATAATATCATAATAAATTAATTTGGAGTCATAAATATAAATATTGTTTACTAAAAACTTGGTCAAACGAGAACAATTTTATCTGGCACGTAACCTATAGTTACATTTTTTTAGACAGAGAGAGTAGAAAAGATTGGCATTTTAAAAAAGGTAAGGGGCGTTAGACTCTTAAACTCAGTCCTGTTCGTTTGAATTTATCAGCACTAGCTATGGAACTGTGTTTAGTAGCAGCCTTTTTTAGCTAGCCGAACAGAACATTAGTAGAGGTATCTTTGTCTCTAAACAGAATACAACTACATGTTACGCGTCAGTTAAAGTGGTTCATGTAATCATGTTTGATCAAGTTACTCTAGCAAATGATATTCTAGCTTTAAATCAATTTTATTATGATTTTACATTTCGTAACTAATGTAATGATATTTAATAGATATTCTAGAAATATTGATACTTTTTTATCCATAATTGATTAAACTTATAATACTAAAATTACAACACTATGCTTAAATTGGGACTTGAGTGAGTAATTATTCTTGATGGCCCATTTCAATACATCTCCATGGACGTCCACCAATCCACCGTCTCATTCGTGTCCTGGAGTGCGATGCACACGGGCACACGGCGACCGCACGTATCATCCGAGTTTGAGCATGTTCACTTGAGATAATCTACTCGTGTCAAATCGGTATTTCCGGATGAAAAATTGGAGATCCCTCTAGAACCTTCGCGCTTCTCATTTGCTTCAGATGGGTCCCACGAGTCGGTGACACCAGGCTACGCGACTGCATGTGTGTGACAGTACATTTCGCCCTGCAGATGCCCGCCATAAGGCCATCTCAAAATTCAAACCGCGTCAAGCTTCCCAAGACCCCAAACGAACGCCGGCGCTTCCCTCATCGCCCGACCCGGACCACACCCTGCAAACCCCAGCGGAAAGCCAAGGAAATCGGAGGAACGGATCCGCAACACCATACCGTCCGTCGGCAGCAGCATGAGGGTACGGAGGCGGAGACCGGAGTCGGAGGCGATGGAGAGCAAGGAGAACTCCGTGCATTCGGCGCCGCCTCCCAATAGGCCGCGCGGGAAACGCAAGGCCCTGGCCGAGCTCCCCGCGTCCACCGGACCGAACACGAACCACGGCTCGGCGCCGCGGCCGTCGAAGCCGAGGACGCGGTCGGCGGCGCGGGCGGAGGCCGAGGCGGAGGAGGCGAGGAAGCGGCAGGAGGCCGAAGACGCCGCGCGCGGGGCCGACCTGGGCCGGCCGCTGGACTCGAGGCCGCCTGGCGCCGAAGCGGCGAATGCGGCGATCGCGCCGTACGTCGGGGACATCGACCGGTACCTCCGGTCGCTGGAGGTGAGAACCTCTCGACAACCCCATCTTTTCCATCGGGTCTGGGAACCTGCGCGTGGGCGTGTTTAGTTCTCCGGTTTGGTTGATTTGGGCTAACATTGTGTGTGATCGTAGTTGTCGATGGTGTAATGGGGCCATTTCGTAGGCGTGGTCACGTTGAGCACTTGAATGCTGAGAATTGGGCAGTTTGATTTTAGTGGGGATTATTATGTTGGGAGCGAAACGTTCAATTCTTTTCTTGTTTTATTAGGCCTTTAGCTGCTGCTGGCTAGGTAAGTGGACACAGTGGTTAAAAAAAAAGATGTTGCCTAGTGCAGCTGTAGTGGACATTCCTGTCTAGAGTTTGTGACTTGTGATGCCTAGGTTCACAGGTCGCGATCGCGACACCTCCATAAAATAAAATGACTCTTTGGAGCTCAATTTGATTATCTTAGTTTTGTATGGAGATTGATTTTAAGCCTTTAGGTGCCACTTTTCTCTAAACTTTCTGAAACTGCTAGGTTGAACCGTTGAGGAGGCCAAGCCCTGACTATTTTCAGAAGATCCAGAAATACATCTCACCCAAAATGAGGGCTGTCCTTGTGGATTGGTTGGTGGAGGTGGCCGAGGATTTCAAGCTTCACGCAGAAACTCTTCACCTTGCGGTTTCCTATGTCGACCGCTTCCTCACAACGAATGTTGTTACCCGGGACAAGCTGCAACTGCTGGGTGTCACTGCAATGCTCGTTGCTGCGTAGGGGACTAAACTGTTTGTTTCCTCCCTTTTGTTCATCTTTTAAAACTACTCTTTGAGTTGCATATTTGGAATGTCGCAGCAAGTATGAAGAAATTGAGTCTTCTAAGATGAAGGTGAACAGATACACTGATATCACGGATGACACTTACACCAAGCAGCAAGTAGCCTTTCTTCTGCTGAACTTTCAATTGCATAGTTATTTCTCCAGGATCAAAGATGATATCTACACAATTCTATTCTGTATGCAACGCAGGTGGTAAAGATGGAGGCTGACTTACTGAAATCTCTTAGCTTTGAGATTGGGGGTCCCACTGTAACAACATTTCTACGGTATGTCTTCTCCATCAAATTTTCTGTGCTTAGAACGAGTATAGCATTTGACATAACTTCCCTTTGTAGTATGTCAAATGTTACCATAGTAATTATGCCTTACTGGACTTTAAAAAGTTCAGAGTCTAATGCTAGATAACTGTCTGTTTTAGGCAATTCATAGCTTCGTGTCGTGGAGGCAATGTAAGTGGTACTTTGGAGCGCATGCATTTACTTCTCTTGATTTTTTTTGACGATCTGTTTTCATTGAAAAATTAGAGTAAAAGCAGAGGAAAACTTGAGTCCATGTGCAGTTACCTTGCGGAATTGAGCTTGCTGGATTATGACTGCATAAGCTACCTACCCTCAGTAGTTGCTGCTGCCTGCCTGTTTGTAGCCAGATTGACAATCCACCCAAAGGCTAGTCCGTGGGTAAGGCCTTTATTGCCAACTACACCCTCCGTTCCAAATTGTAAGTTATTCTGGCTTTTCTAGATACATAATAAAAACTATATGTTTAGAAAAGCCAGAACTACTTACAATTTTGGAATGGATGGAGTATATCTGAGCAGGAGACTTTTCTGACATCAGTGTGTATAGTTCTCTTTTCTGACTTGTGTATAATTCTGCAGAACTTGACACTTCAACAAAACACGGGGTATAAAGTCTTTGATCTGCAGAAATCTATTTATGTCATACATGAATTGCAGTTGACAATAAGGTGCCCAGACCAGCAAGCCATCAGAGAGAAGTACATGGACCCCAAGGTACATCCATTCTCATTTTGTTGCTGTCATCTACATTTTGTAATTTGTATTCTATTAAAATCTGTTTGCTTGAGCATTTTACAGTTTGGGTGCGTGTCAACAATGGCTTCACCACGAGAAATCCCTGCATCTTTCCTTGAAGATTGCCACAAGTGAAGTCTGGACTCTGCAGAATGTTTTTTTGCAAGAATGCTGCAGGCGATGCAGAAACTTAACTTGATGATAGGATAATTTAAATAGGTCGGGAATGTGCCCTGCCCAGCATTGTCGATTGCTGGTACTGGTCTCAGTTTCCATCCCATTGGCAATGCTGTGCATTGGTATTTTTTTTGGTACAATGTGCAATTGAAGGCTTTCTGTACAGGGGTGTTATCAGTTAGCACTAGCCCATGCCATGTAAATTATATAACGCAAGTCATCTTATTTCTTAGCATTGCCTGCATATTTGTACAGGGGTGTTATCAGTTAGCACTGATGAACAGTATGGCGTTTGTATTCTGAAAGGCAGTTAAGTTGGCCTACGTACTACTTCACATTATAGTAGTAAAACTGACAAACACCCTTGCTAGTTGCTACGCAATGAGAGCACAAAACAGCAGCCTGATTTTTTATGGTAAAAACGCAACTGCTGGCACAGATCTTCATCCTTGCAAGGAGAGATATGTGTCTCAGGCGCCAGGCCTGTGGGCTGTGGAGACTGGAGACCCGTGCATCTATTAGGCTAAAAATTTTGAGCCCCTTGAGTTTCCAAGTTTGTGTAGACCAGTACCAGCTGCTCACGCCTTTCATTAAAAAAAATACAACACGCAGTTGAACTCAGCATTTGATGTAAAGTGTTCATTCAGTCATTCTCAACAAAATTGGTGTCACCTGTTTGTACATTTTTTACATCACCGCGCTCGCTAACCAAAGTAGCATAGCAAGTCAATATTGTGCAGTATCATGCTGCAAGATGGGTATAGATACAAACTAATAATATCAATCTAATGGAAGATTACAAGGTGAGAACGAATAAGCATAAACTATGTGATTGGTACTGAGACCTTATTTGGGATAAAACAAAAAAAAATGACAGCTATTATAGGATGATCTCCTCTTGGACACTGACATTGAGAGTTTTATTTGGGAGCACGATGCTGTTAACTACAACTACTTCATCTTCAACATCAACTGCTTCACCTGTGTTAAGATAGGATGTCAATTCCACAAACGAAATTATCACCCAAAAAAAAAGAGTGGAAAGGCAACAGAAAATCGTCAAGTTTGGGTCTTACCAAGAATAGTAATGCCAAGTTTGGCATTGTGATCGCCTTCGCCCTGAATTCAGAACAAAAGTTTCATTACATGAAGCCAGCTGATGTGCCAAGAAAAAAAGTAGACCACACAGGCATGTACAGTCACACCAATTTTGACTGTCATAACTAAACTATTTGCAAGCAAATGTCACTTGGAATGTATTAGCTTTGCAATTGAAAGTATCAAACGTCATTTCAAGAAAACTAGATGTGCTGAAATGTTCAGATTACAAAAGCATAACCTTGGCAGAGAAAGAATTAACATTGTAACACTAGGACATTGCTCATGCAGTCATGCTGCTTGAACTGAACTTGACAAAGAGTCCTAAGGCGAAGTTTTTAAGCTTCATACGAAATGAGGATTCATTAAATTTGAAATGAATAAAAGTGAAATGGTAAAGAGAAGCTTGCCTGTACACGTGACCATTTTCCAATGGATGACTTCCACCCCACAATTGAATGTATAACAACAGCATTTTCCTGATACACAAATGAAAAAGAATGAAATAATACCACAATGAGATATTCATGTTCCTAAATTGAGGTTTATCACTTCGTACAAAAGATAGAGAAAACCAACCATAATTTCAACATCATCCAGAATTATGCAATTGATAAGCCTGGCACCAGCTCCAACTCGCGCATTTGCTGATATAGAGACATTGGGGCCAATCTGTTTATAGAGTTACATGATTAGTTACATTTAGTTTCTTAAATAGATCCCCCTATTTAAAAGTTTTAAGCACTTCATTATCAGTCAACAACCACGAACTGAATATGATCCATCATAATCTGACCAAAATAGTTAGATGAAACAGACATTACCTTTGAAGTAGGATGCACCTTGGCAGATGGATGGATATACACATCGCCAACAATAGTGGCAGTTCTTTTGCCGTCTCCTGAGGCTAAAAGATGAGGAGAGGTACGGCGGAACTGAGAAAGATATAACCCAGAGCATCTCAAAGACATCCTACTCAAGATGAAGCAATGGTTTGTCAGAAATTCCAATATATTACAAAAAAACATGAAAAAAAAATCTGTATACCCTGGGGTTTTGATCTGTTCCCAAAAATCAAGCGTCTGGTATGTGTACAGCTCCTTCTTTCCCGCTCGAGGGGATAAAATGTCTTGATCTAACCTAACAAAGTCTGGTGGAAGCGCCCTGTTGATATTAAGCTTATAAGGTCTACATAATAATAAATACTTTGTAGTTGAATTAACCGAAGTGCTATCAATTATATATACTGGCTAGTTTCTGGAAGAACCTCCACATAATGGGGAAGAGAAAGAGGATAACTGCAGGCCAAACAAGATTTGTAAAAAAAAAACATGAAAAATATAACACAAATACATACTTGGTTGCTGAATGAAGAGCTTCAAAGCTAGATACACGCCGCAAATTTGCTGAAATGTAGCATTTAAAGGAATTAAACTTGTGCTGGTGAATTAAACTGTCAATCAAGGGAACTAGAAGATCGAGTTAGAATATCTGCTACAAGCAGGGCGAAGCCTAGTTTAAGTTCCCTGGTGCCATGGCACTATGGTAAAAATGTATTTTGCTACTTATAGACTCATCTTTACTGAATATTATGGTAATACTTGTAGCTTCGCCTCTGGCTACAAGTAATACATTTTAGAGCATCCATTTGAGAATTAATATTAAGAATATGAATATAGGCAAAGCAAATAAAACTTTTCCAAGTGACTTGTATCAAAAGTAAAGAAGGCATTTACATCTACTTAGTTAAGAGAAGTTGACATTTGAAGCAATAGAATAAACAAAGAATGTTTTGTTTTAAACAATAACACATGTTTCAAAGGAAAAACGTTGTAATATAGCAGGGGACAATACCTCTGTCCTTTTTCTGTTTTAAGACATCCTCAATGGCGCTAAAGATATTGGGAGTAAATATATATACTCCACAATTTATGAGATCACTCACCTACAAATAGATAAAACTGCATTACTGCTATCAGCTATGCAAATTACTCATTGAGAGCCATTACTTCTGAAGACTGCAATGATTTCAGAGCCAAATGTGGCATGCAAAGCTCAACTGAAAATATATAGACAAGCAAATAAAGCAACAAGAGCAGAACTGCACTCACAAAAGTCTCTGGCTTTTCCGTATAGTGCAGCAGTTCGTTTGTTTCAGGATCAGCTACCAACTCGCCGAACTGGTTCGCTGACTCTGCAGATACCTGATTGAAAGTGTTAGCATAGAATATTAAAGGTGGGATGATGTTAAGAGTAACAATTATGCATGAGAAAGACAAGATTAATCTGCGAATAGTATTAGCATACCTTGTTGACTAGTAAGGTACCCATTCCTCCATACTTTTTATGGGCCTCTACAATGATGAAAACAATGATACATTTAGCTGTGGGTATCCAACAAGAAGCTATGCAGGTGCTTATTAAAAGTGCAGCACTTACTATTGTTGGGCAAGTTTGACTTAAATCTCCTATTTCTCTAATCAACAAAACTATAGGTGGAAAATCAATAAAAGTTCAGATGCCTATTGTGCAGCAATATAGAAGGGGAATGGGAAAAAAGGAACGACGAAGTATCTGGGAATAAACAGTTGATTTCTATCAATATTTCAAAAAAAGTCAGAAGCTAAAATATCTGTTTCATACTATTACTTATGTCAGAGATAGAAACCCAAGAATTTGGATGAATGGAGATGTAAAATCTACCCTTTTGTGAGAATGAGCTTATTGTCCAATGATAAATTAAATCGGCACATCTAAATTATCTTTAAAACACTCTTTTGGAGTGAACCGTCCATGTACAGAACACTTAAAATTGATGAACTTATTTACCATTGATTCACATAATGGTCGATCATTTCATTGTTGCCTATGCACTATACTAACAATACTTTAAAGCATACACCCGTCGCAGCACAGATTGAACAGCGTGTGATATAATTTTAGTGACCTTATGTACAATACCGTACATTAGAGGTGGATGCATCTCTATAAGATGTAACCCATGAATATGCCAAAAACAAGCTACTAATGACAAGCTCAGCTTTGGATTCAATACCAGCCAGCTACACTTCCATTCCACTTAGTCTAACTAGTGACAAGTGGACACACTTATCATTCATTCTAAACAGCAAAGCAAAGAACAACCTCATGATGTTCAAATATTACACTAGCCATGCTTGTGTCTAAGATCATGAAACACCATCGCTAAACTTAAAAATCAAACCAACACGAAAGAATGCTTCAGTTACTTGGCAACCTACCCAGCATGTCTGGAAGGGGGAAGCTAGAACAGACGTCGCAGTTCAGCAGAACTATGTGTGACTGCAAAACGGCAAGCAAAAACAGTAACCAACTTTTAGAGGATGATGAAACTTTCTTGATCCAACCAGTATAGCAATGTAGTAGATTCCTAAGAAACCCAGCTGCTGAATGTGTTCTGAATAAGCAAACACTATTCAAAAAGATGTGGATGAAGTGATCCACTGCATTAATAAAGCTTTAGAAATATCCAATTTTCAATTCAAGCTGACAATATGGCACTAAGTCATTACCGGACTGTCTTCCATGATATAATCTCTAAAGCTGTAGAGCCCTCCAGCTGACCCGTGAGGTTTGTCCTCTCGTAGGTACCTAAAATTGGCGAGACCCTGTCAATGGCACGGCTCTGAAATCTCCTAGCGCACCAGCCCAACACCGCAGAAGCAAACATCATCAGGGCACGAAACGAACCTGACAGGGATCCTGAGCTCGTTGGAGATAGACGAGACATAGAGCGCGAATTCCCGCTCCTCGTAGAACCCGATGAGGTATATCTGTGCCAGGTTGGGGATCTGCAGCAATGGGATCCAAAAGGCTTGTTTCATACGAGCTGCATGCTGAACCATAGAAACACCACAATTCCACAGAGGACAAGGGAGCGCAGGAATTGGTGGCTTACCCGGCGGCAGGCGGAGATGGGGTGGTGCACCATGGGCTGGCCGGCGATAGGGAAGAGCGGCTTGGGCACGTTCAGCGACAGCGGCCGGAACCGCGTCCCTGCACCCGACACCAGCACCAGAGCAAACCGATCAGACGAGAGGGCAGAGGGAGGAGGAGGGGTTCCGCGGCGCAGATCTAGCAGCACTAACCTTTGGTGGGGCCGCCGACCATGATGACGGCGACGACGCGCTGCTCGGAGCCGGCCATGGCTGCTCTGCTTCGGCGCCGGTGGCGGAGTGGTTGGGGGGAAGAGACAAGGGAGAGACGCGCGCGGGCGACGGCGTGGCGAGATTTATGGCGATGGGATGGGATTTGGAGGGGAGCGTGGACCGCGGGTCTTTTAGCGGAGGCGAAGGCGATGCCGATCAGACGGTCGTCGGAGGAGGTGGGCAATGTGTTGGTGTGGTGGTGAGCGCAGCGCAGCGGACGGAGCGGAGGCGGGCGATTTCCGGGCAGTGGCCGTTCTGACTTGTGGAGGTCGTGCGCCGCGCCCGGTGGGATCCGTGCCGCACCGGGGTGCGGGCGCGGGGGTTGAACTGGCGCGGATACCGGTGGCCGAGGCCTTGAGGGGCAGAGCGGAAGCTTCTTTCTCTGGGTGCCGTGCCGATAACGGTCAGGGAACGTGGCGGTGGCGGATAACTGAGCTTGCACGGAATATCCCGGCTGGAGTTTGGGATATTCCGGCAGAGCACTGTGTTAGTGGATCTGAATGGTACTGTACGATTTGAGTTCTGAACCGTAGCCATTGGTTGAACAAAGGTTCTGCAATTGTAGACGACCCTCGATGACACATTTTTCTCGACATAAAGAAAATTGCAGCAGTGGAACCAATACTATTGCCCCCCCTCCCCCTATCTTAGGCCTTGTTTAGTTCACCCTGAAAACCAAAAAAAATTTAAGATTCTCGTCACATTGAATCTTGCGGCACATGCATTAACTATTAAATATAGACAAAAATAAAAACTAATTACACAGTTTGTATGTAAATCACGAGATGAATCTTTTGATCCTAATTAATCTATGATTGAACAATATTTGCCACAAACAAACGAAAGTGTTACAGTAGCGAAATCCAAAAAGATTTCGCATCTAAACAAGGCCTTAAGCTAACGCCAATCTCAGTGGGGGTTTCACCAGAATGTCATGTACATTTATTAGAGCGCTATGTTAGTAAAATTACACTTTTTGCATAAAACGAAGAGGAGAGGGAAGGAAATAGTTTCACCATGGTGAAACTCTGCGGGCGTTGTTTCCCACACGGTGAAACGGGATGAAATCCCCACTGAGGGCTAAATCGTTTCACCATCTTGCATGTGATCCAATCATTTTGCAGTAATTAAATGCTTTGCACAGCCTAGGAAATGTCAAGGTGAAACTCATGCATTGTAGAGGTTGTTTCATTATTCGTTTCATTGATGCCCTGTCAGCGAATTTGTTTTGGAAATAGTGCATTGAAACGGGCTACTGAGACTGGCGTAAGAAAGGACGTCTCAAGCGAAAGCATATAAATATATTTCTTCTGAATTCAATAAAATCATTCAATCTATAAGTACTCTGCTCCATTCACTATAACAAAAAAGTGATCCGCATAAGAGAACGTGCATCACTCATTTTGAACTGCAGCAATAGATACCTTATTCGCTCGAATTTGTCAGTCATTCAACAATATTTTTCTCTCACAATAAAATTAGCGAACAATACTTTCAACCATGACTTTTTACAATATAAGTAAAATATATAAACAATAAAAGCCACGATAACTTGAGTTGGAGACGAAGAGCATGTATTTTATTTTTTGATACTTTTAATCAGTGAGCATTGCATCTTGCACATTCATGCTCCCAAGTTCTCTAGCTTAGGCACCGGTACTTACAGTGCACATAATGATGCTCAAACCCTCTCTGTTTGTTTGGAGCATCACTCTAAGCCAACGCTATAGAGGGCCTCAGTGCCACTCTCCAGTCTCCACACACAACGTAGGAAAAAGAAGAAAGAATTACTTTCATTAGCTATCTTTAACTAGTTTATGTTAGTTTAGTTGAGAGTTATAGTTGAGCCGAACTAATCTTGGGCTCCCAAATTAGTCTTTAGGAGTCTAGCATAGCTAATGTATTCTTTTTTTCTTTTGTAAGACATATATAGTGGTTGATCTAGGCCACAACTTTAGTTCTCTCCCAAGGCCATGTGGCATATGCTAGTACCGTGTCCAAGCTCCATGATGGTGGGGCACTAACCACCTCATCGATTGTCGGGGAGCCCCGAGGATTTTCACCATAATCGTATCATTATCCTCTCACACAAACTTTCTTGGCTTGATTTTGTTCTTTTTTGGGATGTATTTTATGATACTTCTTGCCAAGTTTGGGGAGCATACACGCCTACTCTTCTTCACTTTGAGTCATCCTAGTTCGATCTTCTCTTTCCTAGTATTCTTATTGGCATCAAGTTTGAAGGAATGATTCTTGTTAGTGGAGGAGTCTTCGATCTCTCACCACTTCTTATATATCTTGATATATACTGTTGAAATTCTTCTCATGAAGAATCCGGCTGCATGAGGATGCACTATGGAATCGAGGGGAGAGAGAATCGAATCCACCGCATGCTCACCTCGTTTTTTTAGGCGGAGGTACATAGGATTTGGCCCAATGACTAGGGTCAGATCAAAAATATACATATATTATAAGGGAATATTTGGCCCACGCCTATAACCTTGGCCCTAACGGCTCCGAATCCAATTCTGACTCTGCTATAGATGTTCTTTGTTTTTTTTTAAACAATAAAACTATATGTTTTTAAAGGAGTATGTATGTTTACATCTATTTTTAGTTTGCACTGCTCCTATATCGGCCAGCACGGCAGCCCGTGGGATGTGCTCACTGCTAACTTGCTAAGCAACCGGTAGAACCATCAGTTTGTTGCCAGACAAAGGCCCTATTTAGTTCCCAAAATGTTTTCTTTTCATCCCATCATATTAAATTTGTAGACACATACTCCAATAACTAATTGCACAGCTTGTATATAATTTTGGAGAATTTTTTAAACCTAATTAATCTATGATGGGACACTAATCGCTAAATAAAACGAAAATTCTACATTAGCCAAATCTAAATTTTTTTGCAAACTAAATAGAGCCAAAATGTGACAGAAACTTTTTTTTAAAGTGACAGAAACTTGTTAGCATCAAACCCAAGCAAGAACGGAGAACACACTCAATTGCCCATGCTCGATTGTTCATGCTCATGCCGGAGAAGCAGAGGTAACTTCAACGCGGAGCCAAAGCACCACCGACAGACACCACCACGCTTCCGTCAGCTGCAGCCTGCGCGTGGCGTGTCGTGGCGCTGGGTCAGTGGCAGCATGGGTGGGCCAGCTAGGCCGTCGCGGCAGGCGAGCGAATGAGGGATGGACCGTCCGGGGCAAATTTTGATGCAGCTCGCGAGCCGCACGGCGCGGGGCATGAGAGGAGGCCAAGTGCAGTTCGGAAGGCTCGGGTCGTAGCAAAGCACCCGGTCGGCAGCACGCGTGTGCCGATTGAGGCCCAAGCCGCCCAACGCTGCTTCTGCTGGCCTGCTGCTGCTTTGTGATCTGGCAATTTGGCATCCGGCGTTGCCGGTGCTCCTGCTACGCCAACGACCAACGAACGGAAAGGAAACAACAGACGTGAATCCAAAAGCACCGTGTTTTATTTACCCATTCTTCTCAAGGTAGCATTTACTCGCATTTATCCAGATTTCCCACCATTCCCGGATGGAACGTTACAAATTCGAACTCAAATGACAATGAGAATCGAACAGTCAAGAGTGTACATTGCCATCCCACACTGAAATGTAGCATCCACCGGCATTTATCCACATCTCCTACTGTTTCCGATTTCCCGGCGGATGATGATCTCATCTAGTCTAGACGTTATAATTCAAATTCAAATGCAGAAAAGAGGGGAAACAACTGGTCAGAGCAAACGAGCATATACGACCCGCCACCCGATCTGATAATGGTACGTACTGTACAGGATAAACAGGAGCCACCAACCGATGCAATGCGTTTTGTTTGCCGTTTCGCTGTCGAGTGCCATCTCATCGCATCGCATCGCACTTCCCTTTCTTGAAGCCACCGCAACCAACACCCGAACAAATCCTCAATTACAACGACGCACCACCGTCCACCCAAGCCAAGCGACGCCACCGCTTTTAAAATCCGCGCAGCCACCCAACGGATCGAGCTCCCCCACCTCGCCTCGCCCCTTCCCCCGTCTGACCCTAGGGTTTCCATCCAGCTCTTCCGGAAGCTTCCAAAAATGGCCACCGACGAGCTCGCCCCCGCCCCCGCTCCGGCCCCGGCCGGGGGCGACCAGTCCCCGGCCTTCTCGTTCAGCATCTGGCCGCCGACGCAGCGCACCCGGGACGCGGTGGTGCGGCGCCTCGTGGACACGCTCGCGGGGGACACCATCCTCTGCAAGCGCTACGGCGCGGTGCCGGCCGCCGACGCCGACCCCGCGGCGCGCGCCATCGAGGCCGAGGCCTTCGACGCCGCGGCCGCCACGGGAGGCGCCGCCGCCACCGTGGAGGAGGGGATCGAGGCGCTGCAGTTCTACTCCAAGGAGGTGAGCCGCCGCCTCCTCGACTTCGTCAAGTCCCGCTCCGCGGACGCCAAGCCCGACCCGCCGTCCGAGGAGGCTGCCGCGCCCGAGGCCGAGGCCGAGGCCGCCGAGCCCGCGGCGTGAGCGCCGGACAGCCATTCATTCCCGTTTCTATTTCCTGAGATGAGATGAGTAGCATCTGGAAATTTGTGTGGCGACTGCAGCCTTCTGTGGCTTGGGTCTGAGTTTTTATGACTTGAATGTTAGCCTGTTTGCGCACATCTATGCAATTCTTGTTCTTCCATGAATACCTCTGTTTTTAGTGCGTCCTCTTATTTTTCTGGTTGCAATCCCTGCCTGGCTGCCTCTGACCAATGATTGTGTTCCGTTTGCCGTGACGCGCATGCATCCCAGATAAGGAGATGAATTTTTTTTTTTGTCACATCGAATATGTCTGGAGGGGTTTTTAAAAACTAATAAAAAACAAATTACATAGCGAAACTGCATGACAAATCTATTAAGCATAATTATTCTGTCACTAGCACATGTGGGTTACTGTAGCACTTAAGGCTAATTATAGAGTAACTAGGTTTAAAAGATTCGTCTCGCGATATTAATTTATTTTTTATGTATATTTAATGTTCCACGTATGTGTCTGCCTATAACCCAATGTTGTACCCTGCCCTCCCCTGAGGATCGAATTGGTCGGAATTAACAAGCAATAAGAATCCTCCCATATTTTTTTGTTTGAGTGTAACTCTCATCGTTTATTTGAAATCTGATCATCGGTCATATATACAGTTCGGTATGAATCCTCACCGACCAAATGCATGTATCACAATCCTGTGTGTAATATTCGCGGTATATGCTGAATGAATCGTCTGCAAAATGTATGTGATGACCCGGACCCGTATGGGCGTTCCCTTGTCAAGTGACCTCCGTTTCCTTTGTATTTGGCCATTCCTCTTGCAGTTCACAAACTGAATAAAGCTGAGCAACCGTTATTTCAGTTACATCGGGATCAGTTCTCAGTGATTGCATTGGGAGTTGTTCATAACAAGCCTTGTACTTGTTGAACCATTAGTGGTAATTTCTTAATTGCACACATTATCTAAAGTGCTTTGAGTTGATAAATCAAACAAACCCTTCAACGCATTGCGTTCTTTCATAGGATGGTCATCGCATATTCACATTGATGTGTGAGTGCGACGCACAGGATTGGAGGATCACGGAATCAAATTGAAATTTTTGCCCCAGCGCCACTGTGGAACTCTAAATCCAGATGAAGAACAGGAATCACTAATGCGAGTGTTCCCTTGACCTCTCTGCTCCTGCATGTACTTGGCCATTCCTCTTTCAGTTCACGAACTGAAGAAGGCCGAACAACAATTGGTTGATTCAGTTGCTGACATGCCTCCCACATCAGGTAATGGTCTCTCCTATCGCAGCTTAATTATGCATGGTCTCAACGTCTTCTTCAGGCATCTACAGTTTTGTTTTTCTCTTGTTAGTTTGGCTGATAAGCTATGACAGAAAGTACTATTGGCTGATTTATTGTGAGAGAAAAATACTACTGAGTGGCTGACAGATTCGGCTAATAAACTTAAACGAACAAGGCGACGTCATCATCAGTTCATCTTCATTCTAGAAATCTAACAAAGTACTTTTATGTACATCACCAATAGCATCTAGCAATACTAAAAACAAACTCATGACGAGCTCACTCATCTTCGGTGTCAACGCCGGACTGCCAGAGGAACCTGCAAAAAGTGATACTTTTTTTTAGAGCACGCCTTGGCGCGTATTTCATGTAAAAAAAAGTGATACTCAATTGTGTCAAGTTGGGGAAATCAATACTTCCTTTGGAAAGTTTACTGTAACAGGTACTCAATCGAACATGAATTTACAATGGAATTGGAAATTTTAAAGGGGTTAAGCGGATATCTCACAGTCATGGTCTGTCCATCCAATAACCTGATTTTCCAGGTCATACACAACAAGCTTGTTTGAGAAAACTATGTCTGAACAAAGGTCGAGTAAATTTAGAATCAAAATATTGAACAAACAAAAGGGTAGTAGTAATGACAAACACTGCCTACCTCCAAGAATCTCGGGCTGTGCCCTTCTATTTCTCAGAGCCACAAAGTACCAATCACTTTGCCAGGGAAAAATGCAATCTTAACTGTGAAAATTGACAATAAATTGCTTCAAGGGCTCAAGGCGCAGTATTAACAAAAGCTACCGAGAATATTTCCCCGTCGTTTAAAAGGTAATTGGGTGGATCAATATCCAATGCAAAGCCTCCGTCAAAATGAAAGGTGATTTTAGGAAGGACATCATCATCAACTCTACATAAGGGTTGGAAACAATGAGAAAATTTAGAATTACAGCATTGCTAGTATACTTAAAAAACCACTACAAGCACTACATACCTTCCATGATGTATCACGACATTAAATAAGAATAAAACTCTTTTAAAGCTCCATTGAGACAGGCTTAACACTACATATCTATATCCTGGCTCGTTGACACGAGCTTATCTTTTTTTTATGCACCCGAGACATCCATCTTTTTTTCGAACCCCGAGACATCTATGTGACACCACCACAATAGATAGAATTATCGTCAATTCCCTTAATACATTTAGATTTGACTAGACTAGATCAGTTCTATGTAGATTATGCCACTATTTTTAAAACCGAAAAAAAAACCCGGCCTCTGAGTTCAATTCCTGTGCTCCAAGGATCATCTAAGCTTCGTGTCCAACACTCCCCTTACCTTTTCCTAAGGATTGCGTGCTTTGGGCCTGAGAAAGATCAATCAGCACATATTGGGCTTTAATACGTGTCGTTTGGCACTCCTCCACAGCTTTGATCAGGATTGATCTCTCTCTTTCTGCAAAGAGCAATCACTTCATCGCTCAATGCTTTCAATTTCGATTTCGCCTAGAATTTACAGAACGAAGAGTCTAGCACGAGAGTGTGAGCCACTCTGTCTGCCCTATTTGTTTTATGGAAGTGAGTGAAGAAGGTGTTTGCAATGATTGGAAGGATGCTAAGAATATGGGTGTCTATGTTCCAAGTTGGATGTCTTGGAGAAGGTGAAGCAGTCGAAGCAAACTCGGCGCCGCTGATCAAATGGAGAGTGCATACATCAGGGTTGGTTCAATCAAATGTTCGTTGTTGGAGGTCTCAAGCATTGTGATGATAATATGCCAATGTAATAGAGGTCTAGTTTGGTGCTTCGGTCTGGAAATTGATTCCTGTCTTGGCCTTATGTCGGTTGTCACTTTATCGTAATAAAGCAGAGAAAATCTTTTATTCAAAAAAAAAGATAACCACTCTATCTGCAGTTGTAGTGTAATGAATCAATAATAATGCAACTTTTGCACTGCACGATTGCCAGGGAACATTCTTGTTCTTAGAGAAATCCTTGTTGTCGACGCCGCTATATACGGTCTCGCTTAACTCGCTCTTCTCTTGTCCTGTACACCGCCACCGCATGTCCGCATTCTTCTTCCCCGATTTCTTCTTGGCGCTGCCAGGCTCGTTCTTGTCCTGTGCGGCGGCAGCTTTCGCGTGCTTCCCGCAGCACTCGGAGTCCAGCCACCGCGGCGCCGAGCTCCTCGGTATCATCCGGGACAGAGCAGCGCACAGGAGAGGACGTTGTTGCGCAGCGCGAAAGAGAGGTGTTGCCAGAGAAGAGAAGCAATCCTAGGCTCAAAACGGCTGCAGCCCTTCGATGTTGCTCGGACGGTGGATGTTGCATAGTTACGGCGAAACCTGAAGGCGAGCGAGTCACCGAACCTGCGTCCCACCGCATTTTCTTCTCCCGTTTAACCCCCCGCGTCAGGCGTCGCCGCGAGCTCTCTCTCCCGGCAGCTGGGCAACCGCCGCCGCCCAACTCGAGGTGCCCAGGTCTTCGCCAGCGGCGAGCATCCACCAGGTATGCGCACCCCTCCTCGTCCCGTCCCTCCTATGCGAAACCGAGCATCCGAACCCTAACTCCTTCCCTTCTCTGCAAAACCGAGCACCCGAACCCTATTCAGATCTGATCTAATTACAGCACGTATTTTTTCGACAATTATTCAGATCGGTTTTATTCTGCTTAGCGCTTCCGTATTTGGTTCTATCTCGTCTGCACAAATTGTGCCTGATCTTACAACCTGTGCTGTTGCAGGCCTGTGTGCTGGTCTCCGCGGGTGTCGTTGCAGGACAAGATGGTTTCCTTCGAGATGAATGACCTCAAGAGTATGGGCTTGTCACCACTCTTTTTAAACTGTCTTCCCAGTTTTTGTTCCATTTATTTCCGATAGGAGCATAGATAGGTTGTGCTGGGCAGTGAATGTGTATCTTATTTGCTTGGCCTCCTTTGTTTCTGCTTCGTAATTCAGAACTTAACGAGCTAACATGTTTGCAATCTGTAATGTGGACACACTGTCACATGTGATGAATGTGCTCAGGGATGCAACTTTATTTTTTAAGGTTTGCTGTGTCTAACATGTTTGGTGACTTTTTTTAACTGATATTTGGTGATTTTTCAATCATATAAACTGTGATATGTGCCTCATATCATGTAACCTGTAGTTTTAATGTGTTGACCCATCAGTGTAATATCATGTGCGGAATGTGCTGTATAACTTAACCTGCATTTTTTTTTTGGGTAATTGTATTACAATCGACCATGATACATCAGGGTGATAGGGTATATCATGTATTGTGTGCCTGTGTGGTCTACAATATGTCAATATCACTCGATTGGTAGTTATAGTGTTATAAGTGTGTACATGCAAGAGAGGTAACACACTGCTACTTTTTTTTCTTCAAGGGTGGGTTGGGGGGTGTTGTTAGAAAGAACAAGTATAGGGATTTTTTTCATCCTAGATAGCATGTGTGATATCATAGCAGTTTGTTACTGTGGCTAATCTCAACTAAATTTGTCCAAAATATGGAAATATTTGCTCAAGTGGACCAACTGGATAAAGCTTTTAGGCAAAGCAAAGATTAAAGTTTAAGATCTTCTGCTGGTTAGGCTTACATAATTGCCATACTACACAAAAACTAAATGCAGAGCTGAGCTGCTGGCTGACCAGTGAATCTCTGAAAGATGCTTGGATTTAGTTGAAACCAGCATCAGATATGCTGCTGCAGCGAGGTCTATGCTAGTTTCTGATTGACCACTGTAAGGAACAGATACCCAACCACTTTGAAACGTTCTTGTTCTGCTGTCTGAGTTTTGATGCAAATTTCCAATGAATCTCGGTAGATTCATCATGCTTAAAATACCACCTTTTTAGTATTTTGGCTGTATTAAAAAAATCATGTTGAATGTTTGAAGTGTGACGAAAAATTCTGGCTTGCAAAATCTTTTGTGTGATGTTTTAAAATCATATTTGCTGGTTTAGTTGATCTGTGACGTCTGAATTTCATCTTGGACAGAGATTGGGCTTGGCCTGACAGGCTTTGGAATATTCTTCTCCTTTCTGGGAATCGTTTTCTTCTTTGACAAGGGGCTCATCGCAATGGGCAATGTAAGTGAACTTCCATTTTGTAATTTGCTTTTGATTCTTTTGAGGATCTAAGTTAACTCACTGTGCGTATGGTTCACCTTTTTCTCTCGATGCCATTTCAGATTCTTTTCCTGTCAGGTTTGGGTTTGACAATTGGTCTGAAATCAACTATGCAGTTCTTCACCAAGCCAAAGAATTACAAGGTTTTGCATCCACTGTATTTCTTAAGGCTGTGGCCCTTAAACATGTCTAACGTCTCATTATTCTCATTAACTGCTCTAATGAACAGGGTACTATCTCATTTGGTGCTGGCTTTTTTCTGGTTCTCATTGGGTGGCCGTTTTTTGGCATGCTCTTAGAGGCATATGGCTTTATTGTACTCTTCAGGTAGGAGAATTTTCTTGTGACTGACTGATCCTCTCTCTTTTAGTAATCTGCAATTTCTTGTTGAGACAGTAAAAATATTCAATGCTGCAAAAAGTTACTTGTTTCTAACGAACCGCCATCATTTCTTTAAAAAGTTGCTTATACCTGAGCACTGACTTGGCAATTTGGTTGCAGTGGGTTTTGGCCAACACTTGCTGTGTTCTTGCAGAGGATTCCTATCATTGGCTGGATTTTTCAACAACCATTTGTGACATCGGTAAGAAGCTCATGACACATAATGTTCTTATTTGGTTCCTGAGACTAGAAGCTTGGCCCATTGCACATTCTGACAAGCCCAATTTCTCTTGTTTCTGCAGTTCCTTGACCGCTACAGAGGAAAACGTGTTCCGGTCTAGCAACCTTTTGCTCTATATATGCTTACTTGCGGTGTAGCAACTAGCAACCTGTGTTTTTTTACGACAGTAGCAAACTGGTTATACCGGTGTCTGATCTTTCATGTTTATATATGTTATGTTTAGTTCCCAATAGGATTGTTCCTTGTAAATTACAGCCCCAAACTGGCCAAACCAAAGCTCCATTCCTTTGAGACCAGGATGAAGGCTCACCCATGAATTGGATCTGTTGATGAAACTCTTCAGCTTGTCGAGAGCATTGTCTCTTAAAGAAAAAGTTATTGTTCTTTTATAGGATAATAAGCTATATATTTCGTGTGGACTGAATAGAACACACAATTGCGGTTCATGCATGTGGTGGATCAACACAGGATTCCTAGACCCTTCAATTTGTTAAGGGGTTTATCTAAATGGTTCACAATATAACTAGGAAAACCTTCAGATGCCACACGAGTCTCATTTGGTATATTTGTATCTGAGAATTGACATTTTTCTTGTGAGGGAGAATAAACAGATTCTTCTACGCATTTTTGGCGAAACCATGACAGGATGCCATCTATTTTATGGTCTTGGATATATAGAAGATAAGAGGCCAAGTCATTCGTTAAACAACTTAGAGAACTTTTCTAGCTTTTATAATGGCTATGTTTAGAAAAGCCATATAAAGGCTATCTTTAGAAAAGCCGGCTTGGAATGGAGGGAGTAAGTTGAGCAAATCAACTCAAGGCTCATGGTCTGTTCCCCAAACATGAACCTTGTAGCAGTGAACTGAATCCTGAAATCTGTGTTCGTATTTTGTTAGTTCATCCTCCAACCGAAGCACGTCGCCGCTTATTCTTTTCCTCTCGTAACTCGCTCTCCTCCCGGAATGAACTACGGGTATTAGACTATTTGTGGAGTGCAGATCTGATCCATCCGAAGTTGGTTCCTGGAGATGCTGCGCTACTCGAGGCTTGGCCGTGCCAAGAACCAGATACCATTCTTGCTCGGGCTCCAGATCGGCAACCCGGGACAAATTGTTGTTGCTTCCAGGCTCACCGTGCGGTCAGTCACCCGCTCACACGGTACCGGTCTTTGTGCTCCGTTGCTGACGCCGGAACAAGTGGTTCTCAAAACAAATTAGAACCTTAGATATTCGAGTTCCATTGTCAGAACCCTATATATACGAGTTCCACTGCTTACCATGATCAGACGGCAGCGTCACACCGTGAGATTTCGACAAACAGTAATTTGGATCAAGCTCGGCAAGCACAACGGCGTCAAATTCACATTTTGTCAAAGGCGACAATGGAATGTCAAAGAAGTGACGCCAGCAGTGAAAGCAGTTTTACAGACATGTAACCGGATGAATTTGGCCCCTAGAACTAGTCCAAATCCCCACATGTAATCAGACAAATTAAGCACCTAAACCTAAACCTAAGCCCAGAGACTAGTCAATGTCTTGTCAACATTGCTCTGCCATACCCAGTAATGCTCTAGGAACCAGAATTCGAGACATTTGCGTTAACTAAAAAACCTTCAGATGATGTCGTGAGCAGATCAGCTTGAGGGCCTCCCTGACTAGAATTCAGAAAGACATTGGCCCAGTTCGACGATCTGTGCACGATTCTTGAAGGGATGCGGTCACTATCTTCACCTCCAGATGCTTCATAACCATCGCTCGATGATCTTTTAAACTCGATGCCCCTGTGAGCTGAATGTGTCATGGCTCCCTGCATCTCATCGCCTGTGGCTGAGGAAGTGCGGAAGGGGTGGAGATCAGGCGAGTCAAAGCTACTTTCAGGCGATGAAGCAACATTTCTTGTGGATGCTGCAGTACTAGGCTGGAAAGCACTTCTTGCTTCGAGCTGTAATGGGGCTAAACTGCCACAAATTTCTGTTGCTGTGTCGCTGTAGTTGCTTTCAGTGCCGCTTGCAGATAGAGTTGCAAGTGGGTCAAGAGAAAGCTCAGCAGGGAAACCTCTTCTATCTAGTCGTCTCTGGTAGCTGAGCTTATGGTCTGGTTTACTGCCATTGTCTGAGATGCCATGTTTTGCAATTGGTTTCAGGATTTTGGATTTCTTCCTTGCCTCCGCAGCTGCCTTTGAAACTTCCTCTGCATTTAGCCGTGCCAATGTCCATGGACTGATTTTCACTGCTCCATTTTTTCTCCTTGCTCCTTCCTCTTCCTTGATTTTCTTACTGCCTGAATTCTGTGAAATGCCGACCTCTGGAGGAATGGCATCGAACTGTGGAAGAGAGGAGCAAGCAATAAGTATCAACTGCTAAAGATGGAAGAAGGGGAACTACAGTCTTGATTTATTGTCCAATTGTCACACAAAAATTATACTATTTGTTTGAAAACAAATTTAGCATACTTCACTAATCATGAATCATGATAACTTGAAGCACCTACCAAATGCAAGCACTTGAAGCTTCAGATGTTACTATCAAGAAGTCTTTTTCACATATAGTGAAGTTTGATTTCAGTTGGTTTTATATGTAGAACACAAATGAGGACATATTCAGCCAATTAACAAAACAACACATGCAATATCCGGACATATTCAGTCATGTATCACAGCGTGTTGTCTTTGGCTATCCAAGATCTTTATTCCCATTGGCCGCATAAGATTTTTTACAGACATGAGTGATTATCTCATACCTGGTCTTCCAGGAACAATCTTGGTGGAGTGCACCATGAACCACGATGAAGAGGTCCAAAAGAACTGGCTGTGCTAAAACCAGTAACAGAACTAATAATAGACATCTGTGGACTTTGGTGTCCAGGAACCTCTTGTTGATCCTCCTGCTCCCTCAAAGCTATGATGTAATCATACGTGCTAATTCCCTGGACACACATGAAGAGGACTGCAATTTAACCTCAAGTTGTATGAAAAAATAATAATAAATGCACAAAGTTTTCTACTTTTCTTGCAAAACTCCCTAACCAATTATAGTTAACCCGTAATATGTGACTGACTTATTTCAGCAGAAAATGTGACCAAAACAATCGACTCCTGTGCTATCATTAGTGGGACAAAGGAGGAGTACTTCTTGTTTCTTACTAAGGGAATAGTTAATTTGAGTTTCATAACAATAGCCATGTAGTGGATCAAGAAAATAGTAGTGATCAAGCGGTCCATTTCACTCCAGGAAGCAGGAAAGTAGATAACAGAGATGGCCACAAAAAATGAAAATTGCAAGCACGTCTATTATTGCTATTGTATGATAATGATGTCATTCAAGGAGTCCCCAATTGAACCTCAAGAGGAACTTACCTTTTTGACAAGAAGGATATGAAAACATAAAAGCTGGACAAGTGGCACGGTTGCAACCATTGCTAAAATGGTGCAGGTCGCCTACAAAAAAAATTAAACATCCTGTTACCAATCTTGTAACCTTTTTCAAAGATAGCAGAACTGTTTTAGTTTACTAACAAATTATATGAACTTCAATGCAGCAGACACATATTTGATAATGAAAAGAAGGAAAAACTGTTCAACTCACCACAACAATTACAAAAGCCACAGTTGAGAAGCTGCTTCCCAACTTTGTGACAACCTGCCTAGAGAATTCTCCTCGCTTCACAATACAGAGAATCAACACAAGTGCCCCCGACAACCACTGCATCACAAGCTGGATCAAGTTGTACAAACCATGGAGATCTGTCAATAACCTACCAGAATAGGAAGGATGCGGAACAACATTGCTAACTATATGCATTGCCCCCCACTTGGTTGCAGATGTTGAAGGTAAATGCAATAACACAAGGGTCGTCTTTACATTCCAATTTGTGTCAGTTTTGTCATTTGTCAAGAGATCCACACTTACCAGAATAACTGCAGAAGCCATTAGAGCGAAGAAACCTTTGTAGTTCCTTTTCCCTATGCAATTGTTAAGCCACTACAAAAGAACAGAGGCAGCAGGCAAAACAAGTCCATTAATTGTGAGGAAATAAGACCATAGTTCTTGTGAGGAATCATATTTTTTAGTATCATGGGAAATCATAACAAAAAACAGATCTTACTCTGCAGTGATGGTCGAATCCATCAACACACTTGTCACATACTCTACAATGCTTACTGTTCTTCAGAACCTGGGAGTGAGATCCAAATCAAAAGGCGAAGAATTATGCTAGTTTTTCATAAGATGTTAGAAACAATGAAGACACTAATCAAGATCACAAAAGTATCAGAAGAGTGACTTTCCATTCAGCTATAACCGTTCAATCAGAAATTTGGAGCATAATTAGAAAAATGCCTGAATGACTTTATTTGATTCAAACCACTAGCCATCCTGCTTATCTGAATTCAGTATAGTTTGCTACAGTAGCCCTGAATTTCATGGGTTGCCCTCATAAGTTCATACATCCACAGATTAGTTAGTCTGTCAAAGCTCTATTGATTACTGATCAGCAAACTGAATATTAGCAAAATTTTGAAGTACAAACATGAACTACATAAGCACATGCCAAGCTAAAGCATAAAATGCTGAAAGATGTAAAACTCACTGTGCAAGTTTTTACTAAATTGTCTGCATAGTTTTTAGGTGACCTTAAAAACTAAGCTTGCAGATCAGTATAGCTTGAACAACAGGACAGTATGTTCAGGTATGAGTATTCAAGTGCAACGCATGAATATAAGCAACAGCTAGGAGATAGAACCCTCGACAAAAAGAAAAAAACTAATCTGATACCATGTTATCAATAGCATTTGTTTGTATTGAATAGCCCCCAAGGGAAATATAGAGTACATGAGTGCACTACAAGGAATAGGAAAATGACTCCATCACAATACCTCTGCTTCGCATAAGCTGCAGAAAAACATGCCTTCTTCACACATTTTCTGTTCTGAAGGTTGACTGTCTGAATGGAGGCATTGTTTGCAATGGCAAGAGAATGGGAGACAAACCAGGGAAAGAATTCCAGAAAATCTGGGCCAAGAAGGCGAATCCTTCCTCTCAAGCATGCTGCTCAGCTTCTCACTGTTATCAGCAGTACCAAAAGTCTCACTTAATGGCCTTCCTCCATGATTAATTCCCTGGTCCGAATTTACATAGGAGTGCTTTTCATGCTTATCTAACTTCAAATTCTTAGTTGAATCGAAAATGCCCGGGTCTCCAGGATTTGTTGCCGCACACCATATGTATAACACAACGACACATGTAATCTGTAAAAGAAGACATTAATCATTGTCTAGGTAAAATCGTTCAATCACTGAAGTGAATAATTATACTATACGCTCTAACTGGATGCCACATCATCATTCCTTTACAGCAGATATGCGCAACACATGCAAAGCAGATGACGTTCTCTATCAGTGCCTGAACTTGCAATAGATACCAAGAACTGTAAAGCACGAGAGGGCTGGCAGCGAAACAAACACCCTACTCCAGATCTATGCATACTAGCGAATTTAACCCCTGAAAAAAGGCAGGAACCTCACCAACGGAGTGTAGATAGCCATGGCCACAATCTGGAACGGCTTCGTCCCCACGAACGGCACGAAGAAGACATAGAAGGCGAAGCCCAGTGCCGAGAACACGGCTATCGCAACCACCTGCAGTCCGTCCGTCAGCCAGTCAGTTGCGGAACACTGTGAGAGAGGCAAATGCGAGGAACAGCAAGAACACTGGAGAAGAAGGGAAAGCCGAAGGCACAACCCCGCGCTGGCGAGTGGATTATACCTGGAGAGGGTGGTACGGCAGCTGCCACCCGTGCTTCCTCATGGCTGAGTTAAACCCCCAATCTGCAGTCAAGGGCCCAAGAACGGGAGGATGCCAATGCCGAGGGCTACCAAGATGTATAGAAGCCGGCTGCCTCACGAAGCATGGCGCATTCCTTTCTCAGACCCATACTCAGGAGAACCAAGAAACGCCTTGCTCCAGCGATGCGCAGAACTAGAGTTTGCGGGAGGGCGGCGAACCAAGAAGGCAAGGACCAAGAAGCAGAGAATGTTGCTTGGGTCAGCGACAATGGAAAGCGGCGGATTCCAGCGGGGGTAGTAGACAGGTAGAGGGAGCATCCAATGCGGCGTCTCGGGGAGTATGACACTGACCGCCTGTGGCCATCCCTCCGGCGCCTCTAGGATTTATTGTGCAGGGTGGAAGCTGCAGTGTGCTGCTGCGGCTACTGAGTCGTTGCCGTCGTCCGTCGATCGTCGTCTTCACTCTCTGCCGTCCTTTTGCTAGGACCTGGCACAGTGGCACGTATGTACGATACCACTTGCTAACAGTACAAAGACATCGGTCACTAAACAACTCAAGGACAAAGTATGTATAATCCGAAATTGATTTCGGGAGGATTTCAAACGTACAAACTTTGCAGAAAATTTATGCGAAACAGACAAACAGTTTAGTAAAATCTGAATTTATCAGTCATTTAATAATATTTTTCTCTCACAACAAATCAATAAATAGTACTTTTAATTATACATTTTCAGCCAAACAAACCGAACCTTTGAGTACGAGTATAGTATTGTACTCAAAACCAATAAGCTTTCGTCACACACTAGACAAGAAAGCTTGGAAAACATTGGCGGGATAGTAGACACACGCTAGACAAAAAGAGTGCAGTACTCAAAATCAGTAGGCTTCCCGGCCATTACGGAAGAAAGCACCTAGGCATGAGCCTGTGCAGCCCTGAATTCTGCACAACAGCACGATTTTTTTTCCTACCAACAGAGAAAGAAAAAAGAATTGTCGCTATGTGGCTCATAGAAGAAACTAGTCGGAGCTTTGTCTGTACTTTCATTTGGTCTTTGGCTCGCTAAAAAAAATCATACACTGGCTGATTTTTTTTATTTCATGCAACATATAAAGATACAACTCTTTTAGGAAAGTAAGGCAACCAAAGAACGAGTGTGCTTGGTTCTCACCACATCTCGCCATGCCTAAGGTACAAGTATTTTGCATTCTGCTTGGTTCTCATCCAAGCTTTGGCCACCATAGATTTTTCTCTGTCATTTTGCTCTTGCTGCTCCTTGTCTAGCGTGTGGTCACTGTGACGAGTGTGGCTCACTTTTTGGACGCCATGGTTGCAGCGACGCCACCACACTGCAGGCATGGCCAACGGTGGTTGGGAGCTGAGCACGCTCAACATCTTCTCTTAGCCAGGCTAAATATGTATAGAACCAAATATAACATTGTCGTATGCGCTTAGCCTCTCCCATAGGGGTCTGGCTCTTAGATACAAGCAATGCTCAACTTATACGTATGTGAACTAATCTGCTAGTATAAACTTATAATAGACAATTAGATTCATGTAGGTAGACAATAAAAAGAAGTTTCAGCTTAAACCTCTATTTATCAGTTCAAATTTGTTAAGAAGATGTAGCAACTAATATCTCTAATGGCCAAACCATTAGAGATGTAAATAGACTTGTGAGACCCTAACCTTTAGTTGAAATAGGTCAACCCATTATCTTAAATTGAGCTTGCGACCATGGGACATGTTAGCCATGACCAGGTCAACTCATTCCCATCCATGCAAACCATAAATAGTATGCAAAAAAAAGAGTTACATGGCCATAGAACTCTGACCATAGGAGGGCGAGATTTACATGGCCGTGGACTACAACTTTGACATGCAAGATCCACTATTTCTTATTCTAATTCACTTCGCTCGAATCTTGCGGCACATGCAGAACATTAAATGTAAATAAAAAATAACTAATTTGCATAGTTTATCTGTAATTTGTGAGACAATCTTTTGAACATAGTTAATCCATAGTTTGACAATTTTTTTTTTTTGAGATTACACAGTACAATGCAGACGCTCAACACGCACGCACACTCACTCATATGAACACACGTGCGCAAACCCTACTCCTATAAGCACCTTCGAAGGACTGAGTCGACAAATCTTAAAGTTTACGAAGTCACCGCAGACGCCTCGCTGTCGATGGGCACGTCGCCTACCACTTAATGCATAGCGTCGGAAAATTCTAGAATAAATTCAAAATAAAGTGTCGTACCCAGAATTTATTTTACAAACAAATTTAAAACTAAACAAGGCCTAAACCCTGGACCTGGGTGATAGGGCGAGCGTGTCCAAAAGCTGGAGAGAGCGCTGCATGGTGCATGCTGAGCCTTTTGGTTGCCTCAAAAGCAGGAGCACCTTTGGAGCGTCGACTGTCATGCGAAGCTGACACTACGGCTAGGGGTCCCGGCTGTGGCCATCGGTGGCTGTGCGTGCAGCAGTGGCAATCGGCGGTGACCTTGTGAGGCCGGCAGGCCGTAACGGCATGTGCCAACGGAACGGGATTGGGGACCGCTTCCGCCTCAATTCTAGGCAGTAGGCACACTGTAATCGGCTCCCGCGGGATCGGACGGGACTGAGCAATCTCATACCGTTCTGTGTGGACAGTTCGCGGCAAGTTGGCAACCTACGATGCGATCCCGATCCCAGTCCCAGCGCAAACGCTCCAGCGACCGCGAGACCCAAAATCGATATAGACAACCAGCTACTGTGTATATTAGTGCGTCAAAGTCAACATGTCAACCCACATTAGTTAGAAATCTAAGCTAGGCCTTGTTTAGATTCATTTTTTTTAATATTTTGACACTATAGTATTTTTGTTTTTATTTGATAAATATTATCCAATTATGAAGTAACTAGGCTTAAAAAATTCGTCTCGTGATTTAGGCCTTGTTTAGTTTCCAAAATTTTTTTGGTTCAAGATACTATAGTATTTTCGTTTATTTGTGGTAAATATTGTCCAATTATATTAACTAGGCTCAAAAGATTCATCTCGCGATTTACAGATAAACTGTGTAATTAGTTTTTGTTTTTAACTATATTTAATGCTTCATGCATGTGCCGCAAGATTCGATGTGACAAGAAATCTTGACTAGTTTTTAGGTGAACTAAACAAGGTCTTATAAATAAAATGTGTAATTAGTTTTTATTTTCATCTATATTTGATGCTCTATGCATGTGCTGCCGTAAAATTCGATGTGACGAAGAATTTTAAAAAGTTTTGGATTTTAGGGTGAACTAAAAAGACCCTAGACATTAGAAATAGGAACTACTCTCTCGAGTCCAAAGATATTTAATGGACATTGGAAATTTTTTAAAGTTGCTCACCAAATGAAATTTGAACATTATTGAATCATATATAGGGATGATATCCAAATCCAAATGGACCTTACCCAAGCATATCCGAAACAACAAATATCCAATTAGATTTTGGATGATACAAATCCGCTGCCAGCTTTACAAGCAAATATCAAAGCTTTCTTTCTGACAGAGCATCAGGATCACTCGTGTTCTTTTGTCCTATCTGCACGATACAATGTGTGATACTTTCGCAAAGAACAAAATTCAGGAACAGATAGGTTAAAGAGATTTTCCAAAATAAAAAAATAAAAAAATGACACACTATTTTCTCCTTTTAACGATGCTGATACATGGTACCACCAGAAACTATGCCTCTACAAGTCCTTTGCTGCGTGCTTTCTTCTTCCCCCCTTTGCTGCTTTTGAACTTGCTTGGCCATCCTCTTCCGCCTCGGTTTCTATCCTTGCAAACACTGGCTTTGGCTCGGACATTACCTGGCCCGCTTTAAGGCCTCCCCATTTCGTATCCTCCTAATGAAATAACTGAAAATGATTACATGCTCCAAAATATTGAGGCAGATTCATAAAAGATCGAAGACTGCATTTTCCTGATGATGCCTGATTGTATTTCTGAGGATGAACATATATAAATAGGAACAGAATCATACAGCATGTCTGTGATATAAGAACATACCCATCTCAACAGTCTAAACTGGTCTTCTGTGAAACCGAGCTGTGTGTAAATCCTCAGAGAAAGGCTTGGAGTGATAGGAGATAGTGCGATTGCAATTATCCTCATTGTCTCTAAAATAAGTACAAGATCCTGTAGATAAGTGGAGACAGATTAAGCCATGCAGTCGTATCACAAAACTACAGAAGCGGGGTGCAATTTCTTTAGAATGTGTATCATAGCTTGCCAAATAACATCTGAAATATCAATCATTTATGGCTCCATTCAAATATTTTACAACAATGGAACAAGTTCTGTAGAGAGTTAATAAGTAGCTTCATGCGTCATATAAATCAGATAACATTAGATAAACCATTGACCATTTAAAAAGGCCTTGAGATATATTGTCAGCACACACAAGATTTATTGTCGACGTTAGATATCAGAGAGAGTATACCAGTAATGGTGAAATCAGAGCTAGGATGCCGTCAGAACAGTCAGATGTATGACAACAATAGTATTTTGAAGCTCCAAGGGAGGCCACTTTCATTCATAAGCTACATACTGGTTAGATGTTTTGAATTTTCAAATTCGAATTTTCAGCATTTAAGATTTGGCAAATACAGCTGAAACATAGGTGAAAAGGTGAGAGTAAATAATAGTTTTTACATGTTTACCTTTGCAGCCTTTTCAGCACTCTCACCCCCTTGCTTGAAACAGGACCATGGTGCTTGCTCATCGATGTACAAGTTTCCAAGGTTACCAATCTCTAAAACAGTTTCACATGCTGATGACAGCAAAAGATTTTCATAATGGTGCTTTGCCTTGTCCACCTGTAAAAACAATTTCATGGTGATTCGAACAGAGACATAACAGGGCATGTGAATGTGTGGTACTTCTTAGGCAGACTACCTGTAAAAACATTGTTTCATGAGTTCAAACTACAGATGGACCAACCACATCATCAGCAACACTTGTTGACAGAGTAAAAAACAAATTCACTGTTGTAGACCTTATATTTTCTAAGTCTTTAAATCTTTATACTGTTGGTTACAAACATAACAGACTACCAGTTCAATCACAAACTCGTGGTTTATAATTAAATCCTTTATCCTCCACTCCTCTTATCATAGTTTAAAAGGTACCACGAAACCTACTTACCAGGTTTTCTATGTTATCTCTGAACAAACCTCCATCTGCGGCAGCTATTGAATCAAAAGCTAGTTTGGATTTACAATTCTTTTTTAGTAGCCCAAGTGTACGATTAAGGAGGTTTCCTGTTCAAGCAAGTGAGATCATTATTAACACATAAAAGATGCATAGGTAACTCAAACAAGGAGCACCAAGTGAAGAAAGAAGGCAAATGACATAAAAACTTCAGCAGACATGAAGAGTATATCCATGTTTCAGAAACAAAGGTAATTTAAGTAGAAATACCAATTGTATTAGCAAGATGAGCATTGACTATATTGATAAAGCGTTCTTCTGAATAGTCCCCATCATTGCCGAATTCTACTTCCCGCAAGAAGAAGTACCTAACAGCATCAGCACCAAATCTTTCTACCAGATCTTTTGGTTCCAGTGTGTTGCCTAATGACTTTCCCATCTTCATGCCATCCTAGAATTTTCAAAAATAGAAGCCATTGGTGCATGAAATAAAAGTGACTTGCTGAGATAAAAACATAAAAGGTGACTGCGAATCTAGATACATTTGTTTTTTTACATTATCTGCTCGCCAAGACAACCTTTCTTACAGAAAGGCAGACATTTCCGAAAAAAGAAGGTAGAAGACGAAATTGTAACAGCTAGAAGGGTGTGAAGAATATAGAAGCTTTAGGTTCTTTGAAAGATATAGAAGGTTTACAAAAGAACTCAGAATGAAGCATGTGGCAAAAGGTCAGCCATTTTCTATGAGCAGGAAATGCAAATTAAAGAAATATAGCATTCTCACATTGTTATGCTCTCTCTTTTTTGATATAATAACGATTGCTACTACTCTCGTTATTGTTTACTTATGGTAAAGTGCTATACTGTCATAAGGGCTGTAGAAGTGGAAACAAGTACATTTGTAAATAAGTAAGATCACCTTTGTCAAGAATCCATGACCAAAAACTGTATCGGGAACAGTTAAACCTGCAGACATTAACATGGCTGGCCAATAAACTGCATGAAACCGTAATATGTCCTGAACAAACACACAAAAAATCAGCACATATAAAAAAAATCAGAAATCCATATAATATTCTTCCTTGCCAAATCAACATCAATATGTTAGCATTGGCTACTTTGCATTTCACAATTGTTGGGGAGGAAGGGTGGGGCACTAATAAAATACTGTGTATCCAGAGAGTTGATGTTGGTATTAACGGGTGTTGGAATCCAAGCAAAAGACTACTCCTTAAGGTGCATTTTGATTTTTAAAAAATTAAACCTTTCCAATCAAGTGCAGGGAGGCTGGCCAACCATGATCAACAGCTTGCTGCAAACTTGCTTGCTCACCATCATCTAATAATGCTGAGATATACCTACAAAGACATAGGGCAAGTAGGCTGAACCACATAAGATTATGTATTTCAGTTGTTGGGAACAAGAAAAAAAAAGATACAATTTCATCTTCATTCATGATTCAAGTCAACCAAATAGCAGAGTAGAATAAAGACCAAGAGCTCCCTGTTCTTTTATTGCATGCATGGGCTTACATTATGCTTAAGTAATAAAGTGTCCGTCCATTACTCCATTACCCAATATAAAAATGGATTAGATGTCGTTACTGTAAAATGCAACAAGCATATGAAATTATTACAAAATAGAAACATACATCATCTTCAGGAAAGTGAAACAAAACACAGCATGCATGAACAGTGCACAGTGTACAAAAAATATCTGCTAGTTAAAGACAGGAGATCATTAAGGAGAACGTTCAGTGATACCCTCAGACAAACTCCAAGAATTCAGATTCCAGTAATGTTACATGGAAGATACATCAAGTAGAAATAACAAATTCACAGAATTCAAAGCATCCAAAATATGTGAACATGGTCATCTGGTTTTCACCAGACAAGCTTAACAAGAGAAGCTTGTGTATTGCAACTTACAGTTTGGAAAGAGAAAAAGCTTAAGTTACTCTAATAAATTGCAAAGGGCAGTAAATAAAAGAAGGTGTTACTTGCAAGGTAGTACTAAGCAACATAAATCAATGGCACAAAAATACATATATAACAGAATGGTTATAAAAACATAAAATAGCAAGTCTCCATTCTTAACCACATGCAAATGAGCTGGTGCGGAAGCAAGAAACATACCCTAAGAGAGCATCAAACCACACGTATATTGTCTGCTTGGTATCGTTTGGCACTGGAATGCCCCATTCTACAGATGCACGGGAAATAGAAAAGTCCCTTAATCCACTTTTAATCCAGCCTTGGACCTACAAGCTGTGTTTTCGTGAGACTAAGGAATAGGTACATTGTAAAACCATGAAAATAAGCACATACAAACTGAAAGATTGAAGAAATGAAGCAACCAAGGTTATGTTGCCACTGGAAGCTATACAATATGAATATTTTATTCTAAACAAAAAAATATCCCCTATTGAAAATTGAATCCATAGAAATACAATGGGGATACTGATACCTACAGTGCAAACTTAGTAAGATGCCAGCCCTTTGTTCAAACAACTATAGAATTCACTACATGAAAACAGTACAACTATCGTCACACCTTGCTCTCAACATGCACATGCACCTATGAGCATATGTGATTTGAGGAGTCAAGCCAAGCTTACATTGAAACAGCAAAGAAAAAATTTCAGGCACCAAAAACTTAGCTTGGTTTACATTCACAATCAATAATGTAGTGGTCCAACTGCACAAACTAAGAATAAAAAGGAACTGTTTGTTCCTCATAGCCTCTTCACTGTCTATTAACTACTGAGTTTGTTTTCCCCTATCCCCTATATAGAGCAATACTGGCAGTTCTCTTTTTTCCAGAATTGGTAAGTATTGTCATCATGGTCTCCATCTTTAACCTTGTCAGGATGTCATCTGAGTTACTAGACATGATAGATGATACGCACAAGAAAATGTATCGCACGGATTTTTGTTGAATATGCCAGAGCACTTCAGAAAAGCAATGATCAAATGAAATTGCATTGTTTGGTTAGTACATACTTGACAACATAGACATGATCAAGAAATCTGTGTCAAAGCTTCATGAAGACATATGCCAACTTTGTTTTTAGGATTTGTTTCTAGCCTATGCTTGAATCACCTAGTATCCATTTTTACGAAAACAGTTTTATATTTTCCACCATAATTTGTGATGATGTACAGTAACTCAAGTACTCAACAATAACAAAAACATTGAACAATAGCATATAAAAAATAGGACTAAAACCTCACCTCGTTCAAGCGATATGATGGCCTTACAAAATCAGGATTTCTTGTCAGTAGCTCTTCCAACTTATGCTGGTACTTTGACAAGGCAAAGAAATAGTTATCTTCTTTTCTTTCTACACAAGGCTTCAAATGCACAGGGCAACAATTGTTTTCCAATAGCTCTTTTTCATCCTGTGTTCAGTCAAAACTAAAGCGTCAGTATTAGTTAGTATTAAAAAGAGGGTTGATCTATATAGGTGCACATGGCACAAGAAAACTGCATAGTGTAAAAGAAAAGTACTTGAAACATTTTCTTACTTTAGCCAACAAATTCTAAAAAGGAGTAACAACACAAGATTGAAGTAAATAGATTGATCATGAAAAATACTTTTGCATTATATAATTCTTTTCTATTTATAATAACATTTTACTATACATATTGTCAGTCGAAGTGTTATATTGGAGACCATGTCAATGTCCTAATGGACTAATATTGATCAGAAGAAGTAGAAAACTAAAATAGAGCACACACAATAGTATAATACACATCTCTGCTGCATTAAAATAGCAAGTTTTGCAGTTCCACACTATTGATTGAGCATAAAAAAAATTGAAGGGCCAAAAGACTAAACCACACTATAAATCCAAACTCATACTTAAGAGAGTTAGGCACTGCAACCGAAGTTGGCACCAGTCCCCTCCCCTAAAAAATGGACGGATAGCCAAGATCTTTATCCATGTAAATCCAGAAAAGCAATGTGGCTCAGAAAACCACTTAGTAGACAATTTTGTTAATAATATCACAGCATCAAATCAAATATGTGTACTGATTAAAATATTTAATTGTACTACCATTATGGATTGGAAACAGCTCGATACGATGCAAGGAAGTTGAGAGAGAAACTTACCTTGTACTCCTCACAGCTCACACAGTAAAGTCCTTCATAATCAGCTCTATATATGTCACCACTGTTTAATACTCTGGAATAGAATTCGTTCACAACAGCCTCGTGCTTACTATCCGTTGTGCGAATAAACTTGTCGTATTCTATGTCTAACTGCAAGAAATGTGAAACAAATTTGGAGGGCGTAACTGAGCTCATGATCTACTATGTAGTGGAAAGTATTGTTAACTGAAACTTTGTGTTGTAGACATACATCAGCCCAGAGCGTCTTATATGAACTTGAAATTGCATCACAATGCTCCTTTGGGTTTCTACCACTGGCCTCTGCGGAAGCAGCTATTTTCTCACCATGTTCATCGGTTCCAGTAATAAATATAACATTCTTCTCTTGCAACCTCTGCAACCACATAAGAATCATCAACATGCTGCTGGATAATAAGAGTCAGCAACTGAAGTCAAGCATGCTACTATGAATAATTCATATAGTCAACTTCGACACCCAATCATTATTGAAAAAGAAAAGGATACATGTAAATTCACACACCAAAACATTAGCAACTTCACCAAGGGCATGACTAGAAAGTGGAATATTCTGAAGTTATGAACTAATTCAGGTGATAGAAAATATATGCAGCCCCTTTTCTCGTGCAATGCATGTGCAACGGAGTGGCGCATCACCACCTGATCATCTAACAGTACACCGCATCACACGTTTCTCACAGCAGTACAAGTGCACAACAGCCACTTGACAAAATGTTTGTCCCCAATTCCCATGTTGGTAAGATTGGTGCTGCAGTGGATCTCGTGCAACCCACGCATGTGCCAATCAGCTCTTGCAGGTTCCATAATCCGACACTGTTCGAAAATACAGCCGTTGCAATAGTGGGTGGAGGCTTGCCTGGAAGCGGGCGATGGCGTCCGCCGCGATAGTGGTGTAGGCGCTTCCCATATGCGGCGGAGCGTTGACGTAGTAGAGCGGCGTGGTGAGCACGTATGGCTCGGGCGAGGAGGCCGCGTCGGGGGACGAGGAGGCGGAAGCGATGCAGCGACCGCGAACGCCGCAGCGGAGCGCGGGGGTGAGGGTCCGCGGCAAAGGGGAAGCGAAGGCAAGGCGGCGGGCGCCGGCGGCGAGGGAGGAGCACGGCGCGCCGAGGAAGGCCCGCCCGGCGGCCATGGCGGTCGAGACCGGAGGAGGGGATGAAAGGGGTTTTGGGTCGCGCCCGTGCGAGGAGGAGAGAGTGTGGATTGGGTGGAGGATGTCAAGTGTGCTGGGCTGGACCGATGGCTAAGCTTTGGGCTGGAAGCTGCATCGTTAGTTTCAGCCTGTTGGAGGTTTTCGTGATCGACGAACCCACTAATAAGAAAGAGTCAAAAGAAAAAAAAAAGGTTCAATTTACCTCCCACTCACTGAATTACAAAACCATTTTTTTACCCCGTCAACTTTTATAACTGGTTGTTTTTCAACTTGGGTGGTTTACTGGTGTGACACCATGTCATAGGAAAGTAAATGAAACTAAGTTAAAAGTACAAGGAGATAAATTGGACTAAAGATATTTTTAAGAAAATATATAAAAAATCATTAATTTTTTTCAAAAATATATCCATATATTTTCATATGGAAAATAATGCAATTTTAAAAATTCTAAATCTAGTTTAGTCTTAGAAAATTTGTTTTTCTTTGGAAAATTATGGGACTTGTTTTTTTTCTAAAATCATTCTATGGTGTGTAGCTTAAAACTATTTGAATTTTAGTGGACTCATTTTGGTGCTTATTTGTTAGCAGAAACTCTATTATAATTAGACGATGTTAATCGTCCAAACTACATAGAATGTCAGTGGAGCATCATCAAGACCGTATTGGGTGATGGTCCTCTATCCTAAATAAATTTTCAAAGTAGTTGCATTAACCTTAGTGGTTGCATGCACCCTGTCGCATATGTTAAACGAAGATGAATGAGAGAGAGGAAGAGGAGGAGAAGGAAAGGATCAATGGTGTTGGGGAACATGTGGCTGTAGTTGAGAATAAGTCATAGAGATAGGGTGCAACAATCCAAAAGGCATCAACATCTTTCGCTGCTATTTTTGCCTCGTCTTCAAATGCGAAATGTGATGCAGAAAACGTGGCACAGAGAGAGCAATTAATTATTATTTAATCTATTATAAATTACAAGATATTTTGTTTTTTAGATATATTGTTTTTACTATGTATGTATTTAGATGTACTGTATATCTAAATCCATAGTAAAAACTGCATATATAGAAAAGCTAAAATATTTTACAATTTGAAATAAAGAAAGTACTAAGCAATTACTCTTGTATCCACAGAAAAAAGTCATGCATAGAGGCTTCATTGCAGTGGCATGACGTAATATGTGCAAGCAAGCAAGTATTGTTGTGAGAGGAAAGACATCGTTGAATAGCTCAAGCGAATAGACTGGTCACACTAGATTAATCTGGAACAATGGTAATAGCACAAAAAACAATTGTTCCTCAAAGAAAAAGACATGGAAAACGTCTAAACAAGAGATATATGCTTGCTGAAATGATTGTTATACACAATCATCAAAGCTGATTCCATTCGAAGTAGAGAATATGCATGCTTCAAAAATACACATCAACCTCACTTATTAGAAAAAAAAACCCAATATATAGTTGTCCCTCAGTTAGCCGGTTTAAAGGACGTGAGCTGAAGAAAGTTCTCCCATTCCTTCTCCCACACCACGGCCTCATACTTGGCAACCTTGCCATGGCTATCAGTTGCATCGATGATGAGACGATAGTTGAAGCCCTCGACCACTTGATATTGACCGCTCACCACTCTACTGAATTTTAGCCCGTCGTTCGCCTTCTTGACATGCTCCGACACCGCCCACCTGCCGACCTCCTGAACGTGCGGATCGTTGATGTTCACTATCGGCTGATAGAATCCACCTTGGAGCCGTCCTATCTCTGCCTGTGTGGGGGAGGGAGTGGGAGGTGCGCGTCCACCCCTTGCCCTGCTTGCCATGGCGGGCGTCGTCGCGGCTATAAAGATGGCCGTAGCAGCCATAACAACAAGGTGGCTGGTTCTCATGGCTACCTAAGTACCTAGGCGCTTGTGGTACTGATTGCTTTGCTTGGGGCAGATGGTTATTTGCAAGTCTGAGATTATTGAGGTGGTTTTGCTGTACGGTGCTAGCTAGTGGAAGAGAATTGGAGGCGCACTTATATAGCGCTCGTCCTGGTCTGTATCGCAATCCCATTGATAGAGCATGGATTAATTAATATTGATTGCCTAAAAACATGGATTGATTTGGCTAGAAATAAAAAAAAAGAATGAATTGATTGAGTCTATTCAACTCCTGGTCCTTTGCATTCCAGCTAATCATATCGCAACAAAAAAGAATGACCATATGTCTTTCTAAAAACACAGTGCATGCTTCAAGGAAAAATGAGGAAAAACTTAACTCGCATTTGCCACACCAATCAATTCATTCATGTGACTCATCACCTCCTCCCCGCAGCAGATCGATTCCTTGATTTTTTTTATGAAGGCCGATCCGCCACAATGCACGACATCACCATGCATGATGCATCACGTCTTTTTTTTTTTGAGAATTATATAGTACATCATGTACACTTAATTACCTTTATAAATATTCATATGCAACTTTTTTTTAGAATTATACAGTTATAAAATAAGTGTCAGTGGAAAGTTTCATGACGTTGTTTTCAAGACCGCCATGTTATATAGAATAAACAAATGAGCATAGATGAAACACTCACTCTCAATACAAAATTTTATTCTATAGATTCATAGATATTTAATTCCATAACTCAGAAAGAGTTGATAATCAATGCCAAGAGAATTTTATTTAGATAAAATTAATTTTTTTGTCTCTTTTCTTAAATACACTTTATGTTATAAAAAAAGCAGGTCCCATTTGGCACATGTCTACTTCACTATTGACGCTATTTTTTTGAGCTTGAAGAAACGAACAAGGCGAAGTTGAAACTGTTTTAGTAAATTGTTTGGCAAAACGACTCCACTGCAAAGGCGACAGGCTTTGTGCCCAGCGTCATTCACTTGTACTTCATATTCAACACCTTTCCCAGCGTCAAGCAGCGCGGCGTCGGCATGTCCTCCCCTCCCGGGCGGGCACTCCTCAGTGCCCTGGACGGCGTCCCTGACGTACTAGACGACGTCGGCCGCGGCTGCGCGGGCGTAGTCGGACGAGCCCCCTCGCGCGCCGGGCGCCGACCGGCCTCCGAGTCCGACGTCGCGCGCCGCCGCGATGGGGTGTGCTTCCTCCTGATCTCCTCCCGCAGCTCCCGCTCCAGCGCCACCTTGGCCTCCTCGGCCAGCTCGGCCCGCCGCACGGCCTCCTCCAGGCTGAACCGCAGGTCGCTGATCTCCGTGCGCGCCTCATCCAGCTGCTTGTCCTTGA
>Ga0182004_10000003_pt1 | contig 72084 bp, 58 predicted proteins | sample Sormic07211540_1_FD_120479 | JGI IMG/M metagenome (GOLD analysis project Ga0182004, IMG submission 120479) | Endophyte microbial communities from Sorghum bicolor roots, Mead, Nebraska, USA - 072115-40_1 MetaG | ecosystem: Host-associated > Plants > Roots > Unclassified | place: USA: Nebraska...
ATCCGATAAAATTGGAACGATACAGAGAAGATTAGCATGGCCCCTGCGCAAGGATGACACGCACAAATCGAGAAATGGTCCAAATTTTTTTGAGATTTTGCGCACCGGTCCCTGCCTGCTTACAGATCGGTCCTCCTCGTTCCTAGTTCTGTTACAAACAGGTGCTTGCCTGCTTACATATTGGTCTCTTGGTTTTTGGATGTGTTATAAACAGGTCCTTGCCTGCTTTAGTGTTCTTGGATGTGTTATGACCTCACGCTTTTATTATGGACTTCTTTCTGATAGGTCCTCCTGGTCCTTGGAAGTGTTACAAACAGGCCCCTCAGGCAGTCAGGCTTCCACGCTTTTATGACGCACTTCTTGCAGTTTCAGGCTTACTTTTTTTTTTCCCAGTTTGTACTTCAATCTTTTGAAGGTCTTTGTTTACGGTTTGGTCCTGCTCTTGCTCCTGGGTTATGCAACCCAGCCTACCTTTCCCTCTTCATGCTTTTTATTACGAGCAGGTTCTAGATAAATAGTGTGCAAAACTGCAAGCTTGCAAGTACCCAAGTATCACAGTTAGGCCTGAACTTGTATAGTTGTGTCTTTTAAAATATAAAAATATATACTTCTTTTTTTTGCGAGTGAAATATATATAGTTCTGTACTTGTGTTTTTTAAAACAAATATATATAGTTGTGTTAATGTTTTTTTATAACACACGTCGGTCCTCATCGTGATTTGGCGCTCTTAGGCTTGTGTTCAATCGTCTTCCATTGGCTCGTTAACTCCAAGCACTTGCGTGTATATTCATATAATAGATTTTGGCTACTGTTAACCGAAAGAACAAACAATCATGTATTCATATAGATTTTGGCCAGTATCATTCAAAATGAGAAATAACCCTGAGCGAGTTATAAAAAAACTTGAGCGATTTTTGCTTTCTAAGAAATTTTCTTGATAATTGATTCATAAAAGGAGCAATGGTTCAGGCTAATGTCATCTTGCATTTTCCGGACACACCTGAATCTTTCTTTATAACATGTGGTGTGCGCTGCATGACAAATTTGAGTTACATATTATTATTTGTCAGTTGAAAGAAAGAATACTTATCAACTTACCGTAGCTTGGCTAGTTAGGAATTAGGATTGGGATTTAATGATGTTATTCTTTTAGTATATGTGAGTATGTGACGTACTTGTCGACAACGAATCTCGTGTTTCAATAATCTCGAGATCTGTTAGCTTGATCTTAGTCTTTTAGAGATGTTTATACGGTAGGATGTGTACATTTATACAAATGACTACATGAGTACACATGTACGAGTGTATGTGTTATAATAAAGCACACAGCGTACATAAAAAGGATGAGAGTTCATGAAACAAATCTTTTAACTCTAGTTAGTTTATGATTGGATAATATTTGCCATAAACAAACGAAAGTGATACAGTAGTGAAATCCAAAAAGTTTTCGCATCTAAACAAAGCCTACCATGGTTGTGCCCACATCAAGGTTATATATGGAAAGGTTATAATAATCCTTTCTAAATAGTCACTGTAAAAGGGATTATAACTTTTTTGTATATAAATATATTTTGTTGAAAATAAAAATTATATCACAATTGTAGAATTTGATGGGACTTGCAACATTATAGTTGACAATATTTTGATCCTGAAGTCGTTTAGTAGGCCCAAATATATTCATTACAAGCTATTGGATTTAAAATTCAAAATTTTAAACTTTTGAAACAAACTCGGATGTTGACAATAACATGTACAAGAGTTGTAGCTCTTGACGTACTACTTTATAACGGTAAAGAATACATGAGACAGTGTTGACATATAGTCTTCCATACCATAAAACGCTTACTACGTCATATCAAGGCCCTGTTTAGTTCCCTCTAAAAATCCAAAAACAAGATTTCTCGTGACATCAAATATTACGGCACATGCATTAAGCATTAAATATAGATAAAAATAAAAACTAATTGCACAGTTTATCTATAAATCACGAGATAAACCTTTTGAGCCTATTTACTCTATAATTAGACAATGTTTGTTAAATAAAAACGAAATTGCTACAGTATTTCAATCCAATTTTTTTTTTGAAAACTAAACAAGGCCTAATACTAAAACAGAGGAAAGCAGGGATTGGCGCGAGCGGATGGTGTGGATTGACGCGCGCGCGTTGTTGACTTGTTTGTCTCGCCCCCAGTCCCCCACCCCTGGCCCTGGCCCATCGAACGTGCCGTGCCGTGCCGTGCGGTGCGGTGCGCCGGTGCGCCGTGCCTGTGCGTGCGCCCGCCCGCCCGCCCCCCGCGTGGCAGTGGCAGGCCGGCAGGCAGCTTTGTCTAAATGCAATTGGCAGCCTGGATCGGGCCGGGGAACATACAGCAGGAAAGCTACCCCTACCCGGCCGGCAGAGCTGAAGACCCAACACTGAGCCACAGCAGAGGTAGCTAGTAGGAGGGGGTGCTGTGGCAGCATGTTCCGATCAGCCGCGCAGCGTGTTCTCAGGGCCAGCGGGAGGAGCCGGGCCGACCCAGCCACCGCGCCGGCCTTCCTCCTCAGTCGCTGCTTCTCCGCGCCGGCCAGGCCGCCACCGCCACCGCCACAGAGGTTCTCCATCTCACTGACCTAGTTAGCAGTACCCAGCAGCCACCTCCTGGGAGGCTGGGAATCCTTCGTCTGGATCGCAATGACACGCTCATGTTTGATTATTCTTCGTCCGTCCCTCCGTCGCTAGGCTGGCTGGAAAGGTGGCGCTGATCACCGGCGGCGCGAGCGGAATCGGCAGGGCGACGGCGGCGGAGTTCGTCCGGCACGGCGCCAAGGTCATCCTCGCGGACGTCCAGGACGACCTGGGCCACGCCGTCGCCGCAGAGCTGCGCGGCGGCCCAGACCCTGAACAGGACACCGCCGCCGCCGCGGTCGTCCACTACACCCGCTGCGACGTGTCCGACGAGGCGCAGGTCGCGGCGGCGGTGGACCTGGCCGTGGCGCTCCACGGCCGCCTCGACGTGATGTTCAGCAACGCCGGGGTCAGCGGCTGCCTTACACCGGTCCCCGTGGCCGCGCTGGACCTGGCCGACTTCGACCGCGTCATGGCGGTGAACGCCCGCGCCGCGGTGGCGGGCGTCAAGCACGCCGCGCGCGTCATGGTGCCACGCCGCGCCGGGACCGTCATCTGCACGGCTAGCGTCGCGGGGTTGCTGGGCGGCGTCGCGTTCCCGCACTACAGCGTCTCCAAGGCCGCCGTGCTGGGCCTCGTCCGCGCCGTCGCCGGGGAGCTCGCGCGGTCCGGCGTCCGGGTCAACGCCATCTCGCCTAACTACATCCCGACGCCGCTCGTCATGGGCGCCATGGCCGAGTGGTTCCCCGGGGTCACCGTCGAGGAGCGGAGGCGGATCGTGGAGAAGGACATGAACGAGATGGAGGGACCGGTGCTCGAGGCGGAGGACGTGGCCAGGGCGGCGCTGTACCTGGCGTCCGATGAGTCCAAGTATGTGAATGGCCATAACCTCGTCGTTGACGGCGGCTTCACGGTGGGGAAGGTGCCCAACATGCCGCCATTTGGACACTAATTAATTAAGCAGGTGCCAATCCAGGCACGGTGAATGGCTCTCTCTCTTCAGCAAAATCTCTAGTTATATTTTCCCTTTTTGCGATTGGAAAACTTATAAAATAACTTGATCATGTTTTTTTTTGTCTTTCCGAACTTCATAATTCTCGTGATCTGCTAGCTCAGCCCTTCAAAGATGGTGCTTATAGAGGTAAAATTTATGTACATGTGTTCATAGCGATGAGTGTGCGTACGTTATAAGTGTCTGTGTTGTACTGTGTAATTCTCAAAAACACAAGCACACTCATCTATACACACACAACCTAGACCAAGTTCTAAAAATTTCTAGTTCTCTGACTACCTCAAATTTCTAGTTTTTGGACAACCTAGACCACGCATCAATTCCTAAACATTTAGGTCAGTCTCAATGCATAGTTTAATGGCACAGTTACGAAGACTAGGTAACCGAGCCACATAAGTTTTATGGGGATGAAACTCCTTTCTCATCTGATGAAACTCCTTCATTTAATGACTCTGCTAAGTCAGCAATTTTGCTTACGTGGCACCCTATTTAATGTGCATGACATTTTTATGAAACATGCATTGAGAGTTTGAGACTGGCCTTATAGTGATGCAGATGGTTATTACTCCACACGCTTACCATATATCACATACTCCATCCATACCCATAAAGAAAATCGTTTAGGATAATGATATAGTCTCCAAAGTCTAACTTTGGCTCCTTGTTTTTATAAAAATATTTATCAAAAAGTAGTATATGTATATTTTTATGAAAATATTTTTTAAGGCAAATCTATTCATATAGTTTTCATATTTCTAAATTCAACAAGTTAAAAGTTATCATGATTTATATCTCAATGTTTGATTCAAACCTTATCCAAAACGACTTCTTTATAGATATGGAGGGAGTATAATCCGAAGAATCCACGCCAATTGAACATCAATTTAATGTTGAAGGCCCACACAAAAAAAAATGCAAAGCTTATTTTTGCTTGGATTCTAATCCAAGACAAGATCCTCACATTGTGGATAATTTAAATTGATGGGGTAGGCCCTATCAGGATGCGTGTGTCATGTAATGAATACTAGAAATGGGTGGCCACCTATGTGTACTCTTTCCTTTTGCCCAATTGGTTTGGTTACATGATACAACGTGGGAAAGTTGCAATTTGGTGTTGCTCCCACAATCAAGTGAATGCATAACCATCATTGATTGGTGGGAGGAAACAACGAAAGAACTCCCAAAGGACCAGCGACACAAGTTCAATGGTATGGCCATCAATATTTTCATGTGGAACATTTGGAAAAAGTAGAATTGGCACATATTTTGAAAACAAGGTTCAACGACCAAATTGGCATGGCTGGGATGACGAAGGATGATGCACAAATACATGGCGTAAAAATATGTTTTTGAGTTCAACACAAGCACCACAGAGTCAGAAAGCCATGCATGGTATGCTAGATAAGGTGTATGCTAGACAAGGTGACTTCTCATCTCTCTTAGCCACGTCCTAATTGGCAGAGTGGTCCGCACGTTATTTCTTGTTTGTGGTAAGTCAGACAAGGCAGGTGCAAGGTATGCATAGCAACAAGAGATTCGTCGCGGAATTCATGCCTCTATGTATGAGTACTATGAGGTGAATCTCGTCATTGCAAATATATATGTCATATACATATAAGATTCTATTATATGGTTCTGTTGCCGCGGCATCTCAACGGTTCTTTCATGCATGGCCAAACAATTTCAAACTAGGCTCATTGGTGGTGTAATCTACCATATTGAGTACAATCTTTTTGTAAAGTTTAGTAGGATAAATGTTTGTTTTTTTTGTCATCTGTATGCAGGTATGACTTCCACATCCTGCTTATCCGAGAACTGCAGAGGATCTCGTTTGATCCACACACATCCAATCATCCATATGCACTTGATTATTCGTAAGCAGTAACTAATGAATGAAACACTCCTCATCATGCTGCAGGCGCCTGCCTGTTGGGCGCTTTGCTCACCGTGTACCCACCGTCAACCACCAGATTTTGCCCGTTCACATACCTGCATGGCCTCATCGGACGCCAGGTAGAGCGCCGCCCTGGCGATGTCCTCCGCCTCCAGCACGTGCCCCACCATCATCTCGTTCACGTTCCTCTCGAGGATCCGCCGCCGCTCCTCGACGCTTCTCTCAGGGAACCATTGTGCCGCCGCAGCCATCGCCAGCGGCGTCGGGATGCCGTGAGGAGAGATGGCGTTGACGCGCACCCCAGAGCGTGCCACCTCCGCGGACACAGCGCGCACGATGCCGAGGACCGCTGCCTTGGAGGCGCTGTACGCGGCCGGTGCCAGACTGCCTAGCACGCCGGCAGTGCTGCCGGTGCAGATGATGCTGCCGGCGCGGCGCGGGGCCATGACGCGCGCGGCGTGCTTCACGCCCGCTACGACGCCCCTGGCGTTGACGGCCATGACGCGGTCGAAGTCGCCAAGGTCGATGCCGCCCAGCGCAGGCGGCGCCATGTCGCCGCCGATGCCGGCGTTGTTGAACATCACGTCGAGGCGGCCGTGGACCTCCACGGCGAGGTCGACGGCTGCAGCGACCTGCGCCTCGTCGGTGACGTCGCAGTGGACGTAGCGCGCGGCGTCTGGGCCCAGCTGGGCGGCGACTGAATGGCCGAGGCCGTCCTGGACATCGGCGATGATGACCCTAGCCCCGTTCCTGACGAACTCGGCCGCCGTGGCCTTCCCGATGCCGCTCGCGCCGCCGGTGATCACTGCCACCTTTCCAATTAACCTACAACTTAACTCGATTCGCAGCCAGCAAAGCAAGATAATAAGACACTATGATTCATCAGTTCAGCATATACACTCCCTCCATATTTTGTTCAGGAAAAAGTCAATTAATCGTAATATATAGTTTTAGCCATAAATTTTGTATCCTATATATATTATATCATTTGCTAGAGAATCGATACCATCACTTAGGAACTTCGAATAAAGTCTATTGATACAAGTTTTATATCCTAAACTTGCATATAATTTGAATAATTGTTAATAAATGTTTATATAAGTTGACCTTTTTCCGGGTGGAAAAAAAACTCCCTTGTGTGTCTCACATCTAAAGTACATGTTTATGGCTATCTCATCTCACAGAGCTACGGTGCCACTATGTATGATAAGATGGTGTATGGAGTTTTCTTGATTTGCATGAAAAGATTTTATTTTAGAGCCAGAATAACCGGGGCTATCTAGCTATTACATATGAGTCTTTTTTAGACCGAAGAGAAGATATGAGAAAACCGAACTGAACCTTTGGGAGTAGGGAGCTGAGCAGAAGCCATTGGCGAAGCCCGACGACGAGAAGGCTGACGACCGGAGAACTCCGCCCTTCTCCCTGACAAGAATGAGTTGCAGGGCTCTGAACATCTTGTTTTCTCCTGCCCGGCCCTTCGAACAGAGGCCAAGAGGGCAAAGCTGCTTCAATCGGCTGTGAGAGGGCTTCTTTTGGCCCCCTCTTCTGATAAAATACTACAACGGCATGCATGTCCGGGCGCCAAAACAACGTGCATATGTGTAGACTTTCAGATTGGAGATGCTTGCGGTTCAGGGCGTTAGGTGCAGTGCAGGTCAGCAGGGAGGATTATGGATCACCATGATAGTATCATGCAGTATATATGTGTGGGTGTGCATTTTCTACCATTTCAGTTCACCTGAACTAATTATTAGTTACTTTTCCAGTCATAAAATAGTGTTTTTCTCTCAAGCATCAGCCGCATATATATACTGAGAAATGAGAGATCCTCTATTGTCGATTCGGCCTTACATTTTGTCACCGTACACAGGTAGGCTTGATGCTTATAACTCACCTGTGACCTGCCAGTGACAAATGTACGTACAGTCGACTGCAGAGGAACTGATCCTGGTCGGTAAATGCGGCAGTAAACAAATTCTAGCAAGTTAAATACAGAGTAGTAATAGTAATTTAATTTGTGCACCTTTTCTTCATATCTGTTAGGCCTTGTTTAGATCCAAAAACTTTTTGGATTTTGACACTGTAGCATTTTCGTTTTTATTTGACAAACATTGTCCAATCATGGAGTAACTAGGCTTAAAAGATTCGTATCGTGATTTACAGGTAAACTGTGCAATTAGTTATCATTTTTTATCTATATTTAATGTTGCATGCAAGTGCCGCAAAATTCGATGTGATGGGAAATCTTGTAAAGTTTTGGGTTTTTGGGTGTATCTAAACAAGACCTTAGTTGCTTTGTAACCGTCCTGCTTGCTTTATTCAATAATTGTTGTAGGGGTAAAAACCCTCCGGTTTCTTTTGAAAAAAAAAAAATTGTGCACGGAGCACGATTTCCCGTGGAATTTTCCTCAAATGTACTGGAAGTGTACATGCATGGTACACATTTGACATTTAAACATATTTGAGTCAATCAACCAGGACTTTTCGGTATCACGAAACTAATTCTTCTTACAAAAGAAAAAAAAAGAAAGAGTACATCATCTATAATTCATGACGTCTTTAATTAGCTATAGGACGACACAAACAAAACAACAACAAAAAAGTTAGCATAATCTGTATTTACTAACATTACTATGTGTTGGCTAAGACACTTCAAGGATCTAAAAATAAGGTTGCTGGCTTATCGCACTAGAAATTGGTTTTTTTGAACTATCTTTTAGATATAATATATAAAAGATAGTTTTTTAAACATGATTTCTTCCAACAACCCAAAGCCTGATAGATCTTGCAGTGGCTTTTCTGTTAAAAGTGAAATGTAAATGAAATAATTGAATGAAAGAACCTTTTCTTCATGTCTGTTAGTTGCTTTGTAACTGTCCTGCTTGCTTTATTCAATAATTGTTGTAGGGGTGAAAACCCCTCCGGTTTCTTTTGAAAAAAATTAATTTGTGCACGGAGCACGATTTCCCGTGGAATTTTCCTCAAATGTACTGGGAGTGTACATGCATGGTACACATTTGACATTTAAACATATTTGAGTCAATCAACCAGGACTTTTCGGTATCACAAAACTAATTCTTCTTACAAAAGAAAAAAAAGAAAGAGTACATCATCTATAATTCATGACGTCTTTAGGCCTCGTTTAGTTGCTGAAATGAAAAGTTTTCGGCTACTGTAGCACTTTCGTTTGTTTGTGGTAAATATTGTCCAAATATGGATTAACTAGACTCAAAAGATTCATCTCGTGATTTACAGGTAAACTGTGTAACTAGTTTTTATTTTTGACTATATTTAATGCTACATGCATGTGCCGCAATATTCGATGTGACAGGAAATCTTGAAAAGTTTTTGGTCTTTGGGTGAACTAAACAAGGCCTTAGTTAGCTACAGGACGACACAAACAAAACCACAACAACAAAGTTAGCATAATCTGTATTTACTAACATTACTTTGTGTTGGCTAAGACACTTCAAGGATCTAAAATAAGGTTACTGGCTTACTGCACTAGAAATTGGTTTTTTTGAACTATCTTTTAGCTATAATATATAAAAGTTAGTTTTTTTAAACATGATTTCTTCCAACAACCCAAAGCCTGATAGATCTTGCAGTGGCTTTTCTGTTAAAAGTGAAATGTGAATGAAATAATTGAATGAAAGAACCTTTTGTTTTTATTGATCTCATAATGGTATTGTATATATGAAAGGGTGCGTGCTTGAACAGGTGCTCTTCATAGATTAATATACACCCTTCCACTATAGACTGCCAAAATACATGTCCATTTGGTGACATGTTTAACTGTCTAGTCCTAATCACTAATCTCTTCTTGAATGTATGAGATCAACTCTTAAAAAGGTGTCTGTTGGTGAAAGGCGTTTCACAACACTCTCCCTTGAGATCAATGCAACTGTTATTAGGCCCCATTTGGTTCCTCTTGGTAAAGTTTACCGCCTGTCGCATCGAATGTTTAGGCATATGCATGAAGTACTAAAATATAGACTATTTACGAAACTAAATACACAGATAGAGAGTAATTCGTGAGACGAATAATCTTTTGAACCTAATTAGTTCATGATTGGACACTAATTTTTAAATAAGACGAAAACGTTACACTGTTAAACTTTAACACCTCCAACCTCTCCTTAGGGCACTCACAATGCAGACTCTATCATAGAGTCTAAAGTTATTTATTACGTCGAACAATATGGACTTAGAGTCTAAATAAGACTTAGAGTCTTATTTTTTCTACTTCTTTCTTTAATAAATATGCTGCCACATTAGCAAAATACTATAAATAATATGTAATTAATTGTCTTGGACTCTGTGATAGAGTCTTGCATTGTGAGTGACCTTACGTAGCTATGGTTCCCCCTCCCCCCCCCCAAAAAAAAAACCAATGAAAAAAATCTAAGAAATATATATAGTAGATAGATATGCCATAAAAACTCCTTTAAACTTAGTGAGTGTTGGTATGGACTAGATGAGGATGTAGACCCCGAGGGACTTCTGTATTTTAGTCCCTACTCCCTGATTTAGTCCCTGGCGTTTTGTTAAAAGATACTAAATATGGGACTAAAATGTAGTCTTTAGTCCCTTCTCTTGTGAAACAAACAAACCCTTATTATATATGCAATAAACTATTTTTAGTCGCTTTCAGAACGAGGAGAGCCTCAGCGTGCCGCAGGCGCAGCCATGTTGAGCGCTTTGTTCACCGTGTACCCGCCGTCGACGACCAGATTATGGCCGTTCACATATTTGGCCTCGTCGGACGCCAGGTAGAGCGCCGCCCTGGCGATGTCCTCCGCCTCCAGCACGGGCCCCACCATCTCGTTCATGTCTCTTTCCACGATCCGGCGACGCTCCTCGGCGCTCTTCTCGGGGAGCCACTGCGCCATGGTTGCCATCGCCAGCGGCGTCGGGATGATGTGCGGAGAGATGGCGTTCACACGCACCCCGGAACGCGCCATCTCTGCCGCCACGGCGCGCACGAGGCCGAGGACCGCCGCCTTGGAGACGCAGTAACCAGGAGGTGCGGCCATGTCGCCCAGCACGGCGGTGGTGCTGGCCGTGCAGATGATGCTGCCGGCGCGGCGCGGGACCATGACGCGCGCGGCGTGCTTCACGCCGGCCAGCACGCCCCGGATGTTGACGGCCATGACGCGGTCGAAATTGGCTAGGTCGGTGGCGCCCAGCGCGGGCAGCGCCATGTCCCCGCCGATGCCGGCGTTGTTGAACATCACGTCGAGGCGGCCGTGGAGCTGGACGGCGAGGTCGACGGCCGCGGCGACCTGCGCCTCGTCGGTGACGTCGCAGTGGGCGTAGCGCGCGGCGTCGGGGCCGAGGTCCGCGGCGACTGCACGGCCAAGGTCGTCCTGGACGTCGGCGATGATGACCCTCGCCCCGTTCCTGACGAACTCGGCGGCCGTGGCCTTCCCGATCCCGCTCGCGCCGCCGGTGATCACCGCCACCTTTCCAGCTAACCTACGTACGGATGTAATTGTAAGTTTGTAACTTGTAAAAAAAGTAAAAAAGTAATTAGAAAACGATGTGCAGCGCGTCCGATGTGCATTGCTTGTGAAGAGATGAAGATAACTGAAGCGAAGCGAACCTTTGAGAATCGACAGCGGAGGAGGAGGAGGAGAAGCCGCCATTGACGACGCCCAACGAGCCTGGCCTGAGAACGCGTTGCAGGCCTCTGAACATCCTGCTTCTTCCTTCCTAGTAGCAGCAATGGAGGAGTACGTGTGTTGGTGTGTGCTGTGACTGCCAGGATTCGGCATGCCTTTGCCTTCCCATTTATTTCGGCACTGCGTGCCCCACGTGCTCTCAGACACCTATTAGATCAGCGAGATGCTTGTGGTAGGCTGGCCGCCACGCCGGCGGCCGGTAGGACATGCAATAATTATTTTGGTTAATAGACGGTCAAACTTGGGACTTGTTTAGTTTTCAAAAAAATTTACAATACTTTTCAGATTTTCCATTTTATTGAATCTAGCGGCGCATGCATAGATCATTAAATATAGATAAAAAATATTAACTAATTGCGCAATTTATTTGTAATTTGCGAGACAAATCTTTTAAGCCTAGATAGTCTATGATTAGACAATATTTATCAAACACAAACGAAAATGCTACGGTGTCCATTTTGCAAAAAAAAAAACTAAACAAGGCCTTGATAATATTTGTTTTTTTTTCATATCCTATCCTGTTATTATGTGCACGGAGTGTGATTTGCTCATCTGTACTCTCTCAATCTCTGAATAAATTAATTTCTAGATAGTTATATCATAAACTCCCTCTATCTCTGAATTAATTAATTTCTAGAGTTATCTTATGTTAAATTTTTTTATGTTTGATCAAATTTATAGGAAAAAAACATTAATATTTCTGATGCTAAATGAATATATTATAAAAATATAGTTTATGATGTATCTAATGATACTAATTTGGTGGTATAATCTTGGTGTTCTTTTAATTTCTATAGGTTCGATCAGGCTTAATATAACTTTAGAAATCGATTGATTTAGAAATAGAGAGAGTAATTTTTTGAAGTGCACTGTGAGTGCTGTACCTGCACGGTTCATATGACATTTAAACAGATTTGAATGAGACATCTTCTGTGCATGTCAGCTATGCATGGTTAGGTACTTAGCCCACGAACTATATATGAGACCAGGAAAAAATAAACGTGAAACAGCAACCTCTAATATAAACTTTAAACGTGAAACAGGCAATACTATATTCCTCTAAAAAAACGAACTTACCAGATGGAATCACATTGTAACCTTATCTCCGTTTCATGCGGAAGCCAACCAAAAGTTATATTCCAACCAGATATAGTGATAATAGCTAGCAGCTATTCTATCTGTCCTAAAATAACTATATTTTTGTTTTCCAAATAATAACTTTAAGTAAATACACTTATGTAGTATCATTAGAAAGAAATTTGAATCTAATTTTTTAATAAATTTATTTAGAGATCTAAATATTACACACATTTTTTATAAATCGAGTTAAATTTATGACACAGAAAAAAAACAATAGTTAATTTCGAATGGAGGCGGTATAGCACAACGATCTCACTGTCTAGTCACAGAGAAGGGAAGCCTTCCATAGAACAAATTGCGAATGCAGTTTATAGGCAGGTACAAATACTCCTACAAAAGAGACAACATCATATTTGCCTACCAATTACTCCCTCCATTCCAAATGATAAATCATTCTAAAAATATTAGAGAGTCAAATTATCTTAACCAAAATTATAGAGAGAATTATAAAGACTTATGATCAAATAGATATACTATGAAAATATACTTAATGAGAAACCTAATGATACTTAGTTAGTATCATAAATGTTATTACCTTGACCACTAGTCAAATTTAAGATGATTTGACTCTCCAAGATTCTTAGATTGATTTATAATTTGAGATAAATGGAGTATCTTAGAGGCGTATGTGTGTACATGCTATGTTACCTATGTAACAGATATTACCAAATCAACAGACCGTGCTTAAGGGGCAAAATGGGGAAGAAAAATGTCAGTACATAATAGGGATCACGACCTATCGAGGAGTCCTTTTTAGTTTTTCACAACCGCACGTTTTTCATTAAAAAGAGAAAGAGTGTGGCATACAAAGCATCTCACATGTTAATCTCAAAGATTAACAAACCCAAGAACGACTTATACAAAGTAGCTATAAGAGAACCCATAGCGCAGCACACGAACCACAGAGAAAGTGGTTAAGAACAAAATACACAATAAAAATAAACACTATAGGGAGAGGGCCCTCCGCCACAACCTAACTGACCGGACCTGCAAGGAAACAACAATGCAAAAGACTACTAATAGGGGAGACGAAGCCGTGCAGGCAAAGCATCCACCGAGAAGAGACGACTATGGCGGCGAAGTATCCGCCAGAACAAGATCAACCAGTAGCACGACGACAAAGCATTCACTAGAGACCACATGACAAAGTATCTGCGAGAGTCGACTTCAGCGGCAAAGTTGTCGCCCAAGAAAACGACAACAAAGCATCCGCAAAAAGAGCACAAGTGGCCAAGTATCCGTTGCGATGAACCAGATGACTACGACAAGGCAGACCAAAGTGAAGATTGAGTTGAAGCACACGTAAGCACAACACAGCCAGGAGAAACTCCGGCGAGAGAAGTGGGACCGTGGTAGAAGTACTCCAATGAAGCAACCAAGAAGGGGATGACATCCATAGACACTAACTACATTGAACGAATAGCACGAGAAGGACTTTAGTTTCGTCCCAAAACCGCATGACTCATGCGACGAGCAAAGACTTCAACTATGCCTTCAAGAAGGTAGATGTCACATGTAGCACCGACGCCGACTTGAACCATGAAGTCAAACATAGTTTTCACCCAAGAAACCGTTCGAGTACAACCACTAAAGCATCCCATATACAGCCGATCATATGCCCTCGACCGCCATGCACACCATGAGAGGTTAGCATTGGTTTGCTAGGGAGGCTAGTAACTAGGCAGTCACGACACCTTTAGCCGCCACTGACCGCACCACTGACTGGAGCCCTGGACGCCAGCCACCTGCAGGCGTAGGCAGCCACAACCAATGACCTTGGCCATTGTCATGCACGCTTTTGTCGGCCGTAGGCACCCCACCACCAGATCTAGCCGAAGGGGTAGCCTGACCAATGTGTGTGGGTAGTCGCCGTCGAGGAGTTGGGTGGTTGGTCGGGCACGGCAAGTCGACGCCAGATCCCACCCTTGAGGCCACGGATCTAGCGGGCAAACCGCCAAAGCACAGGTGCGTGGCCCCAACGCTCCTCGTGGCCACTCGGACGAAACCGACCCCAACCACCATCGAGGAGAAGTGTTGAGCTCCCCCAAACGCTAGATCTAGCCACTAGGGTGGGGGTGGTGGAGGAGCAAGGGGGAGGGAAGGGGAGGTGAGGACAGGCTCCTGTTTTTGGGATCCACCCATGGCCGTCGCTGCAAGCTGGAGGGCAGTGACAGCAGTCGGAGGGAATGTCGGGAGGAGGGCTAGGGTTCGCCTGAGCGGTCACGCCCAAGTCGTCCGTTGGTGGCGCTGGGAGGAAGGGAAAGGAAGTATTATTTGTAGACAGTAAACTATTTAGGCCTTGCTCGGCTAGCCTGAAATGAGCTATTTATTCCACACCTCGAAACCATTCAGCCTTGATCAAGATTATACAAATTAGCAAACCATTCCTAGGAACCACTCCGGCTGAGAAATCCTTCCAAGAAACCGAACAAGGGCTTAGTGGGGTTCAGAACGAGAGACCCCTCAGCGTGCTGCAGGGGCTGGCATGTTCAGCGCTTTGCTCACCGTGTACCCGCCGTCGACGACCAGATTCTGTCCGTTCACGTACTTGGCCTCGTCGGACGCCAGGTAAACCGCCGCCCTGGCAATGTCCTCCGCCTCCAGCACAGGCCCGGCCATCTCGTTCATGTCCCTCTCGAGGATCCGCCGATGCTCCTCGACGCTCCTATCGGGGAACCACTGCGCCATAGTAGCCATCGCCAGCGGCGTCGGGATAGCGTGCGGGGAGATGGCGTTGACGCGCACCCCGGAGCGCGCCATCTGTCCGGCCACGGCGCGCACGATTCCAACGACCGCCACCTTGGAGACGCAGTAGGGCGTAGGGGCCATGTCGCCCAGCACAGCGGTGGTGCTGGCGGTGCAGATGATGCTGCCGGTGCGGCGCGGCACCATGACGCGCGCGGCGTGCTTCACGCCGGCCAGCACGCCCCGGGCGTTGACGGCCATGACGCGGTCGAAGTCGGCCAGGTCGATGGCGCCCAGCGAGGACGCCGCCATGTCGCCGCCGATGCCCGCGTTGTTGTACATCACGTCGAGGCGGCCGTGGAGCTGGACGGCGAGGTCGACGGCCGCGGCGACCTGCGCCTCGTCCGTGACGTCGCAGCGGGTGTATCGCACGGCGTCGGCGCCCAGCTCGGTAGCTACGGCGTGTCCGAGGTCGTCCTGGACGTCGGCGATGATGACCCTCGCCCCGTTCCTGACAAACTCAGCTGCCGTCGCCTTCCCGATCCCGCTCGCGCCGCCGGTGATCACCGCTACCTTTCCAGCTAACCTGGCGTACACACAGACCAATTCGACCAACCAAGGTAAGGTGCAGCGTCTCCGATGTGCATAATGCAGCAGGCAGCAGCAAGTAAAACTGCAAATCAAAGAAGGCACAAGTCGAACCTCTGAGAGTCGGCGGCCAAGGAGGAGAAGAAGCCGCCATTGACGAGGAAGCCCGACGAAGCTGGTTTGAGAAGGCGTTGCAGGCCTCTAGCTCTAAACATCCTGCTTCGTTCTTGAATTCCTTCCTATCTCGTTGGCCACAGCAATGGATCGGAGCAGCTAGCTGGTCTTTGTCTTGTGCAGCGAGGCTTCGGCCTGTCTTCCCAGTACTTCCCATTATATTTCGGCACTGCGTGCACCACGTGCTCTCAGGCAGATGCTTGTGGTAGGCTGGCCGCCACGCCGCCCGGTGGTAGTGGTAGGACTGCATAGTCGGCACTGTGCGCGCGGGGAGGTTGGTTACCGGATAGACTCTGGAGGTTTGTTATATTTGGCTTTTAGTTTGCAAAATTTTTTTGGGTTTATGGCCTGTTTGGTTACGTCATATTGAATGTTTGGACACATACATGAAGTACTAAGAGTAGACTATTTACGAAACTAAAAATATAGTTAGAGAGTAATTTACGAGATGAATCCTTTGAACCTAATTAGTCCATGATTGGACATTAATTGCCAAATAAAACAAAAGTGCCAAACACCCCTTTAGCTACTATAACATTTTTATTTGTATTTGACAATTATTATCTAACCATAGACTAACTAGGCTCAAAAGATTCGTCTCGCAAATTATATGCAAAGTACGCATCTAGTTATTTTTTTATCTATATTTAATGCTCTATCCAAAGATTCGATGTGATTAAAAATCTTAAAAAATTTTGGGAACTAAACAAGGCATCGGTAAGCAACAGACAAATATTTTGTTTAGGCCATGCTGATTTTTTTTTTTCATAATATCTTATCATAGCAGGTGCCCCTACATTTCAAAATATAGGATCTATTTGCTTAGAGCTGTAAACTATGAAAAAAAAACTGTTGTAAGCTATGTGCTGGGAAAAATTGTAAACTGTTTGACTGACACAGATATGAAATATATCTATATTTTCATCCATTTAGAAAAGCCGAAAGCAGGATCCAAGATTGCCTCAAAAAAAAAAAAAAGCAGGATCCAAGATTGACGTGCTGTTTTTCTAGAGCAAAAACATTTCCCATAAGCTGAATCAAACACAGCCATAATCTATCTGTTTACTTTGATGATCAACTACTGCAATACATGTTTTTTATATTGGTTAAATATGTATAATGTGCGCACGGAGTGTGATTTGTATTGTACTTTTTAAAGTTTACTGGGAGTACTGTACCTGCACGGTTCATGTGACATTTAAACAGACTTGATTTGTGACACTTTTTGTGCATGTTGGCTGCATGATTAGGTTAGCCCACCAACTATTATACCCCAGCAAGCTCTAATAATTGTGTAGGTCCAGTCTGACAGCATCCTGCAGCTACCATGAATCGAGCAGCTCCTTTGGAGCTTCATTCCACATCCAGATAGCTAGCAAAATGATCTCACTGTCTAGTCACAGAACAAATTACCAATGCAGTTTATAGGCAGGTAAAATACTCCTGCAAAAGCGAGAACATCATACTTGCTTACCAATTATCTTAGAGGTGCGTGCATCCTATGTTTCTTATTTAACAGACATTACCAAATCAATAGACCGTGCTGAGACGTGCACAGAATGTGCAAGATATGGGGAAGAAGAATGTCAGTACATACCAGGGATCACGACCCATTGAGCAGTCCAGTGACAGAAAATTCCACCTTCAGCATCTGTATGCAATCAGGGAAGATTACATATGATCATATCCCAATGAAGCCTCTTCCTTTTAAGATTACATTTGGAAATATGTATAATGATTAAGGGAAAAATAAGTTTGGGTTCATCATTCAAAATATAGGAAATCTCAGAGCACCCAAAACTTCCATGCTCTTGACATGCACACATCCTGCTTCTCCTAGTAACCTCTACTTAAAAGTTTGGCTTTGCATTTCTTCTGTAACCAGTACAGAACAAATAATCAAACATGTACTGTCTTAGACTGCTCAACTAGTATATCAGACTTTTGCCAGACTGAGGTGAGAAAGCAGCATCCTTTGACAAAAATACCAATGGCGGACAGCTTAAGCAGCTGCAATGACACCAAAGAAGAAATATGACTTTTCATTCCATTGAAACAATTTGAAAAGGCATTTTCACTATGATTGAAAACAAAATTGAAACCAATAAAATAAATTCCTGTGCTATTGTGTATTGCTCTAAAAACCTCATGTGCTCATTGGTCAGCACCCAAAAGCTGGAAGATTCAGGCTACACTTCATTTGCCCTGCGTTCTCCTGATCCAATTCAAAACGTGAGAGCAGTCATCATCCCCACGGAATACCCTGTTCTCTGAGCGATAGGTTTTGAGATCACGACTTTCGAGCATGCAACTTTCTCTTTTCATTTCAAGTGATTCGGGAACCATCCTTGGACTGCAGCCATGGTAAGCATCACAGATAAATTGAACAATCACCTCAAATGGTTGTGAGGCATTGACCCACTGGTAGATCTTCTCATTGCGGAACCAGGTAATTTGTCGCCTTGCAAAGTTCCTTGATGTACTCTTAAACTTGGCCAGAAATTCAAGGAACTCCTGTGTGGTGCTTTCACCTCCGTTCTGCCTACAGTGCATCAGGTACTCCATGGCTTGCTTGTAACCAATGGCACGAGTTGCAGAGTTGACATGTGGATGCAAACCAATATCAAGCAGCCACGAGGCTTCTGAAAGTAAGCCACATGTGTCAACCAGCATTTCTTCACACCTCAAATCAATTGATCGGTACAGTTCCAAGCGTGGGCATGCAAGGAAAATACAGAAGAAGTCATAATCCATATTCCTGGCTTCACAGCTCCCTCCAGCAGAGACCTCAGTGTCATGCTGTTCACAAAACGTATTGTATGGTAAGGTGAAAGCAGATGGAGGGGAACCTGATGATCTAATAACCTCAAGGCTGCGACTCAATCTCTTCCAGTTATTCACAGACAAGTCTCGAGCTTTGGGGTCACCAGCCCGGACCACTAGCTCTACTGCTTCCTCCCACTGGCCACTCTCCCGAAAACTGACGAGCTCAGACCACACAGCTGAAGTGATGTCCATGGATGACTGTGGAACATTTGGCTTGCCATACATGTACCACCGTAAGTAGAGCCCAGTCCCTCCTGCAACAACAGGCACTCGCCCTCTGTCAAGAACATCCTGCGTCGCTCTCCGGGCATCGCGAAAGAAGGCTCCAACCGAGTAATCATCGGATGCATGCAGTATGTCGATCAAGTGGTGTGGCACCATGCCCATCTCCGTCGCGGATGGTTTGGCGGAACCAACATCAAGGCCGCGGTAGACTTGCACAGAGTCCGCGCTGATGATCTCTCCCCCGAGCCTCCTGGCCACCTCCAACGCAAGCCTGCTCTTCCCAGCACCGGTAGGGCCCGAGATGACAATGACCATATCCTTCTTCCTTTGATGATTCGGAGCCAGAGAGGCGGTTGCCGCCACGGTGATCTTCTTTGCGGAGCGGAAAGATGAGGGCGACCTGTTCTGCGAACACAGGACAGGCCAGGTTGTCCAGACGGCGCGCCGCACGGCTCCAAGCTGTGGCCTCATTTCACAGCACATGACAGGAAACGAGAGTGCCTGCCAAAGATGTAGAGGGATTTTAGAGTACAGTACAACATGGTTCGAGTCTTCGAGATGAAAAATCGCAGCTGTGTACTGGTACCCAGGGCGCTGTTACGCTCTGGACAGAAAAATTGCCCAAACAGTGGGTAGCAGAGGGCTAGGCATTTTATCGAACAAATACAGGACGCAACCAGTGGGTCAAATCGAACTGTACCTATGCGGATTGTGGAGTGGAGGCCTGTTTGGGCATCCTGAGCGGTGAGCGCTGAGGGCCAAATGGGCGTCTATGGGGACTGAGGAGCGGAGGCGACGGTGACCTCCCACACACACACACGGTGCGAGTCGGCAAGGTTGCTCTCAGTAACACTAACACGGGCAGCTGGACAACCAGAATCGAGCTGGTAACTAACCAATCCAGTTGAGTTTTGGCACCTCCACCTCTCCTCCGTCGGCCGTGAACCGTCAGGACAGGCGACGCTCCCCTAGTCCCCTGCCGCCGTCCGCCGGTCACTGTGTGCCTGGTGCTGGGCTGCTGGGCGGAGGGAAGAAGGTCTCGCTCTGGCAGGTCGCATTGGATTCGGAGGACATCCCACGGGCCCATTGTTCCTTTCAGATCATCCCACATCCACCAAATTGGCCTGAAGAAGAAAACGGCCCATCAGGCCCACTCCGGTGCCCGATGCCACTCACCGTAGTCGACTCGAACAGCAAGTAAATTATCTGGACAGTGTTTTTCTCCATCCCAAAAAAAGCCAGTTCTTACATCGAAATAGTTTGTGCGTATTTTTCCGCCACCCAACTTTTTTTCATCGACGTGACCATTGTTTGAATTTTAATATTAGCAACGGCCATCTACATGTCATGTTTACGCCGGCTTTTCATACTCTCTGACTATCTGATTTGTTGATTATATTGTATCCATTCTTTCACGGGTCAAATCTGGCAATAGGCCAATACAACACCTCGAGGGAATTACTTCTGGTAGTGCTCTAACTTATACGGGAGAGCTCATCATATAAAAAACAAGCATTTGTTGGAACCACCACTTAAGGAGATGTGCAATATTGTTCATATGCAAAATGACATGTGCTCTGATCATGGATCAGGCGCTTATTTGGAGTAACCAAATTGTGGAGCCAATTAATACAAGGGAAATGGAACAGCATCTCCTGAGGTGCTCGCTTCGATGGTGTTTGCCTCGGAGGTTAACACCTAACCTTGGAGCCCAATGATACCTGAAACGATGAGGTAAGTGCGGATAAGATATGTGTATTTCTAACAACGGAAATCCACCATGTTGTGTTGTGATAAATAAATCGAGCCACATTACATACAGAGCTCAACAACAGTGGATTAAACCAGGATACATAGAAGATTCCGCCATATAACTTACCACACGCAACACGTCCGCCAGCATTTCCGGTGCTCTTGCTAAGCTCATGTCCACCTAGTGAACCAGAGCATTGTTAAATGAACACCTTTTATATAGGATTGATTTGTATAGCAATCATACATAGTTAGAAACAATGAGTGTCCAAAAATCAGCACAAAAGTGCTGCCTAAAAGACGCTTACTGATAAACACTAGTTGACTCAACAAACTTTTGTTTAACAAGAAATGTCCATATGAAACAATTGATAACCAGACTCAAATAGTATTACATTCAGAAAGCAGTAAAAATCAAGAAAACTCTCCCTAACACAGTATTGTGTCCACCTTTTATGTCTGCCATCATTACATAAACTAACTGATTGGCAACACATTTATCCAAAAGCATGTGAAAATAGTTTGCAAAGCGAGGGAAATGCAGCAAAGGCTAGATACCCCCCAAATTTTCACATTACCTCAAATATTGTGTTTGTTATCTACTCTATAAAGGATAGTGCAAACATACAAACAGCATAACAGAAACTGCTCTAGAGAAACCATACAGATCTGACAAAGACCAAGCCACGAAATTCATGATCCAAGTGTTTACTGAGAATTACCCTTGCCAAGGTCATCCGGGTCAGCATGGACAACTACAGCCCGGCCAATGATTGAGTGTGGCCCAGTGAGAGGGATCTGCCGTTCAAATATGGGTTCCATGTCAAATGAACAAGTTCAAACCAAAATGCAAAGGAAACAGACAACATGGTTACTACTTAGAGAAAGTGAGTATCTCTTACCTGGCTGTCAGTAATATTGACATTAACAACACCTGGGAAGCCAACGAGTAAATTGTCAGTGGGATTATGCGCTGCAGCCTCAGTGGAGCAAATTATTTTTGAAAATAAAGAAATCTACTGTTTTGAGCCAACTATTATAAAGGTTTCTCCAGTACTACAAATGAAGCAAACAGGCAAAAGGCAGTGAGACAAAAATACCATCCTCTCCTGCTGTCACATTCCCAAGATCACCGGCATGGCGGTTCTCATCTTCAGGTGCGCCATGCTCCTTACCAGCAGGATTGAAGTGTGGCCCTAAAGCACAAAACAATTTCACCCATAAGCACATCACAATCAACTTGCCCTGATCACACACACACACACACATAACACAGTAAAGAGATGCAGTAGGTACCAGTCGACATGCAGCCGTTGGTGGTGTCACCAAGCGCGTGCACATGGAACCCATGGAGCCCCGGCTTGAGGCCAGAGATACTTCCAGTCACTGTGGTCGGACCTAAGCATGAACCAGATACTCTCATTACCAACCAACCAATGAATGTGCACAGGGATCTTCATCATAAGTCAAAACATGTGAAGGGAATTACCGTCTCCCTCTTGGGAAAAGAAGATGGTGCCCTTGACATCAGGGCCAGCGAGGACAGCAACTCCCTTCACCATTTTCTCTGTGATCTGCCACCAAAACCCCAAAGGAATAAAATTCATCTCATTAGTAGGCTAAGAGGACATGCCGGCGAGCTATTAGGAAGTGCAGAAGAATCAAAGCCCAGAAGCATCTGTAGTCAGAATACTGTAGCTGAATGCTTCACTGCATAATAAGTCAACGCAGCCTATGTCCATTCAGTCAGTATGCTGCCGCACTAGGATTAGCAACACGCTAATACTAAGCATCAACAGACCTGTTACACAATCAAACACAAATTATGTGTACGCTGTAGGCAATACTACTACCGCCAATCTACACAGTAAACCCAGATCTTCTATCCAACTGATGTACATAAATAAATCTACAAGTAACTCGAATACACCCAGAAATCCGGTACCACACACGAACTGAAGAGCAACAGATCCGGCTAATCCGGCAGAATCGGCGACCACGGATATACAGTCAAAGAGAAGCGACTATATAGAACCCTAATCAGGATACGGGTTTACTGCAGATGAGAAGGGCGCACCTACAGACGAAACGACGAAGAACCCTAGGTTTGGTTCGAGTGATTGATCGATACGATACCTCAGGCGACCCCCGGCGCGAGATGAGATGGGAGAAGAAGAGAGCCCTGCTCCTGTGGAATGGAAGACTCGCGAACCGAGGACTGACAGCCCAATTGGACTGGAAGCGCCTTAAATAAAATTGTCAGCGGCGGCTTGCAGGCTGACTGGCTGAGGCTACCTGACGCAGCTAGATCACCACCTACCACCCATACTTTATAATTTTGTATTTTTTTTAATTGAACTGACACCTATTACTCCATTTATTTTATCCGGCGGTGTAAGTAATTCTCGTTTTTAGATGATAATATATATATATATATATATATAAAACATTTGCAAACCAGATAGGTAAGTGGTAGGAGTGTATTAAACTAAAATCACAAACTGTATTTTCATAATAAATATATTTAAAGGCATAATGTTGATACTATTTCTATATACATTTAATTAAACTTTTTTGAAAAAGTTAATTGGTTTAAATATAAATTTGGAGAAAGAAAGTATTATAGTAAAAACTTGAGAGGTTTTCTTTTTAGCAACCCAAAATGAGAGGTACAGACTTGCTGCGAACCTGACAATGGTTTGGGTTAAAACGGGTTTTTGGTTTGGTTTTACTTTTGGGCTGTATTGGTTTGGATTGAAACATGCTAAAAAGGCTGTTGGGCCAGTTTGGTTTGGGCCCTATTAAAGTGGGCTGAACTGGTTTGGCTGTAAATAATAGAGTTTACAATATTTTTTTATTCTATCTATTTATTTTTTGCTTTTGTTTATGGCTAAATATAAACAATAGCATGAGGTGTCGGTGAAATAGTGGGTTGGAAATGTATTTTAATGGGTCTAGCGCATAAGTGGTATGGTTTGGTGTGGATGATTGAAGTCATGGTCTAATTTGGTTTGGATTTGACTTTCACATAATATATATATGTTTTGGATTGGTGTGGGTTTAGTTTGGATCTCAGCCCGGTTTGCGAGTGCCGAAGGGTTGGCACGCTGGAGGTCCGCCACCGCTGCTTCTTGTTGGCCCAGCTTACTGTTGCCGTATTTTTTAAAGAGGTGGGCTGGAGTTGCTCTAAAACAAGTTGTTTTAGACAAGATTTAGATCAAATATTGGAAATATAAATTATTAATAATATTTAAATTGTTGAGTTTGGAAATATGAAAAACATAAACAGAAAGTCATAGTTAGACTTTAGAGACCGTGTCATTGTCCAAAACGACCTATGTTATGGAGGGAGTGAGTACTGTAGTAAGTGTGTAATGATAACGGCAAAAGGATGAATGAGATCGACGTCGTCGTCCGACTCCTCATTTCAAGCCTATGTCGAGAACGACAATGAGAACAATAATGTGTTGGTGCAGGAACCAGGTGAGTGGCTTCATATACAGAGGTGAAAGATTCAACAGCAGGCAGCATCTGCTGGTTTGCTCGATCCACAAACTATTAGAACCCTAATTAGGATTTCGTGGTTTCTGTGCACCTCAGGCGAAAGGTCTCAACTCTCGACTTGGCAGCTTTCTGCAAAGGTGCTAGCTCTAATCTTCATGACAGGAAGACAATACGGCAACACAAAAGAATACTTAACTATACTCCATGTATAATTAACGCCATCATACAAACATGCATCCATATTGGCTAATAAATATTTAACTACAATTAACTACTACGGCGGTAGCGGTAAATACAGGTGCAAAGCACCACCAGTCAAAACGAGTGCTCCCTCCAATTTAGCTGCTATAAACCTGAGAAATCAGACTGGGGAGGGTCACCGATGCTATCCTATATGCACATTACTCACCTACTACAAATGCATATATCATGATCAACTACATGCTGTTATGCTGTCTCACTTCACGATTCCATCCTGCAGCGCCTTGTCATCAGGTGACACAATCTGAGGCTCAGAGCGCGACGATGGGGCCCGTATGCCTGCAGTGTGCGGTGAAGAGCCTCGGGGAGAAGAGGCTCCTGGCCACCTTCCTGAGATCGAACGCCGCCGCGCGGGGCGCAGATGAGGAATGCTTGGACGATGACCCCCTGGCGATGTGCTCGCGCAGCGTCAGGTTCTCCTGCCTCATCACGTCCATGGACGACGCCAGCTGCCTGATCACCTCCCTCTTCTCCTCGTCCTTCCCGGCCAGCTCCGCCCTGAGCGCCGCCGCGTTCTCCTCGGCCGCCTTCTGCAGCGCCGCGTTCTGCGCCTTGAGACTCTCGATCTCCGCACGCATCTGCTGCTCCGCCTGCTCACGCTCTTGCTGTTGCGACGACGGTTCTGTCTTGATGGTCCCCGCACGCGTCGGCTCTGCTGCCTGCTCTTCCTCGTCTTCTTGCTCGGGGTCATCCACTTCAGACTCCGAATCGTACATGGAGGCCGAGCAGGAAGAGCGAGGCGTGGACTTGCCATTCGTCGACGACGCCTGGGACCGGCTCTGCGTGCAGGAGGACAGGCCGAACACCGTGTGCCGCGTGCCGCTGCTGTGCTTCAGCAGGTCGTACTGCTCCGCCAGGGAGCGGTGCGTGCGGTACAGGTCGCCCAGCATGTCCACCAGCACCGGCCGCTTCTTGTAGTACATCTCAGCGCGCTGGGCAAAGGAGTCCGCGTCTTGGTCGATCAGCTTCAGCATTTGCTTCGTCTTGTCATCCAGCTCTGAGATCAATGGGATGGGAAGGGACAAACACAACGACCTCGTCAGTAAGCAAGAATTCTGAATGCAGTAGAATTCCCAAAAGCCTTAAAGATAACTACAGGACAGAATAACAATGTTATAAATCCCCATGCTGTCATGTAAAGTAGAGTGCAAAAATGCAGTAGATAGATGTTATAGTTTGCTATAATGATTCAGATAACACTAAATCAACCAGGGTGGATTGTCAAGACGATCAACTGATCATTAGACAAGTTTCCAGTTAAGCTGAAAATGGAATTTGCTATAATTCACTGAAAACTTCATGTACTTCATCACGGCATAACTGATAAAACAAATAAATACTAGTATAATAGTATTAGCATTTAGATTTAGAGAAAATAATTATTGCATGACAATAATACAAGAAAAACATGCTGATGAAATAAGTTCTGCATACAGAATGACGACAGTTCCATATGCTAAAAGGCATAGTAAGAAATGAAAGGCAAGGGAGTGAGGCAAAACCTGAAAGCGTGCTGTTCAGCCATGGAGATGGCCTCGCGAGGTTGTGGCTGTCGAACCACCATGCCTGCGGCAGCTCCTCGCCCTGGTGCACCATCTTGTCTCGTCACTTACCTTACCTGAAGCGTTCACAGAAACCAACAGTGTTACACAAACGGGAGTGTTCCGATGCCAAAAGAAAAGAAAAAAAAAACTATTAGAGCCGACAGAATATATTCGTGATTTCGAAATTTGTTGTGATATTTTCAAGTTAGGAAACAAAAACAGATGCAGGAAAAGAACCGATTGTAGCCTGAAAAATTAAGCTGTTCTATCTCAAGGAAAAGGAAACTTGAAAAAAGGTCATTTTCGATGCACCTTGTGTAGTTCATGTCACGGAACAAATCAGAACTTAAAACAAAAAAAAGTTTTCAGCCTACGAATCCTCAGCCCAGGACTGCTACGATTCGTAAAACTATTGGCATGCCATGCGAACAGTTAAACAGCGGCAGCAGAAGAACAGAGGAGGAGTACGTGTACGTAGCCTGGAGCCCTGAACTAGGTAGGAACTGAATCTGTCTGTCAGTCGATATCGTCCTTGTACTGACTACTGAGAAGCCAAAAATCCTACAGCAGCAGCAAGAACTCCTATGGTGGCACGGCGAACAAACCCAAACGGCCGGCGAAACCCCGAACAGGGCCGAGAAACCAATCGAAGCTCGGGCGCCCGTAAGGCCGTAACAAGGCCGGTGACAGCAATAACAGATTCACCCGCACAATGACGACGACCCCGCCCGATCCCGGCTCCAAGAAAGCAATCGCCTCACCACGCCAATCTGAACCTCCGCAGACGACGGCGCAGCCAGACGAGAGCAGGAGGAAGAAAAAAAAAACAGAGAGTCCGGCAGGCAACCGAAGCGATCGAATCGAGAAGTTAGAGAGAGAGAGAAGGGGGGGGGGGGACAAGTGGGAACCGCACGCACGGCACCTTGCTGCTTGGTTGCTGGCTGCTGCTCCGTGGCGGAGAGGTTGCCGTTGGGCTCCTGCTACTGGTGCACCTGGCCGCTCCCCTTCCGCTTGCTTTGAGGATGGCGAAGCGGAGGAAGCGGACAAACCTCTCTCCCGGATTTTCAAATCCTGCCGCTCCACGACGACGGCTCTATGGCTTCGATGAGTCGATGGGGATTGGGAAGGGAGATCTTGCGGGGGAGCCCTCCGAGAAGGACTCTATTTATTTGCCAGGCCGGGGAGTCGCACGCGCCGCGGCCGTGGTGGGATCGCGTTTGGTTTTCTGGGTGTAGTAGGGTGCGGAAAGCGTGTTCAGACTGGGCCATAGGTGCATGGGGTGACTGGCAGGTGGGCCCAGACGAAGTCAATCCTTCCTGGCCAGTCAGTCTATATCTCGGTAAGCGCTGGGTAGCCAGGAGGAGTAATTATTAATTGAGTAGTCTGGTAAAAAAATTAAGGCTTGTTTAGTTGGTGAAAAATTGTAGGTTTGGCTATTATAGTACTTTTGTTTGTATTTTGATAATTATTGTTTAATTATAGACTAACTAAACTTAAAATATTTATCTCGCAAATTACAGATAAATTGTAAAATTAATTATTTTTTCTCTATATTTAATGCTCTATATATACGTACAAAGTCGATATGACAAAGAATCTTGAAAAATTTTAGAAAATTTTGGGAAGGCCTAAATGGCAGCAGCGCGTATGCTAATATAGTAAGCTGGCTCTAGTAGCAGATTAATTGTAAATAAATCTAATAATGTACTAATAACATATTTGGATTTGTTCAGAAAAATAACATATTTAGATTCACTAGGTTAATAGTTACTAGATAAAACTATTACCAACTATTACTAGTGGATTTAGATAGACTAACTCAACTAATTATCTTTCCATATTATATAATTGTAAAAATTTCAGTTCACTATGTATTTATCTTTCCACCTATTCAGTCTATATAGGCTCCAATTCACAATAAATTTTTCTTCAACTCTGATCTCTACTCACACTGACTATGGTTTTCAAAATCGATGGTTTTCAAAGTTGATCCTGTTCAGTTTGGAAATTATCTCTATCTATCTACACCTCTGAACCGTGCTCCGAACGATAAAAAAAATCAAATTGGGAAAAGGATGGCGCTTAGCCTGCCTACAACTTTGCACGACCAAACTACTGACGATTAAGGGTCACTAACAGCTTTCATGATACTAATAGTTAGCTAGTTAATAGGTCACAATTGATATTAGCTGATATTAGCTAGTTTGGCCTAACTAGTGAAATAATTGTTTCTTGTATACTCAGCTAATAGTTAGCTAAACTTATTAGATATGCATGTTTAGATCCATGAGCTAATTATTAGCAGCTTACTAAGGCACTCCCAATTCAGAAACTATCATAGTTTCTATAGATATTAATTACAGTGTCACCTAATCATTTTGCTAATGTGGCAAGGTAGTTATTGAAAAGAGAGAGAGCAAAAATCATAGAAACTAAGTCTAAGTTAGAAACCATGTCTACATGAGATGTAAGACGTAAAGTGATATGATTGGTTGAGAATGGATAGATAATGAGGCCTTGTTTAGTTTCCAAAAAATTTTGCAAAATTTTTTTCAGATTCCCCGTCACATTGAATCTTTAGACGCATGTATGGAGTATTAAATATAGACGAAAATAAAAACTAATTGCACAGTTTGATCGGAATTGACGAGACGAATCTTTTAAGCTTAGTTAGTCTATGATTGGACAATATTTGTCAAATACAAATGAAAAGTCGATTTCCCAAAAAAATTTGGAACTAAACAAGGCCTGAATGTGATTGGATAAAAAATTATTCTATAAAAACTATCCATTAAAACCATAGTTTCTATATATATAGTCTTTATAGAAATTAATAGGTATAAAAACCACATATAATTTCTAGTATTGGGAGTGCCCTAACTATCATCTTCTTGAGTCAAAACAAAATCTAATAGATGCCAAAAACCTATTAGCAATATAGTGGTACGTGGATCCAAACAATCTCTATAAATAATTAGCTAGCTAACTATTAGAAATAGAAGACCCAACCGGACGTAACATAGGAGAAGCCATCTACAAAATTTATTATATTTTTACAGAAAATTTTGGGTACACACAGACACAGCAAAGCATGTATGGTAAAAGATGTGCCAAAATTTAGAGCAACAACGTAGTGTCATCCAGTTCAGACTCGAGAGAAAATGGAGGAGCGTTTGTGTATGGATTGGCGTTGTTGTCGCTGGCGAGGCCGGACCAGGACTCAGGAGCGCGCTGCCAGTGCCAATGCCAAGGGAACGGAGCAAAGTGCCAACCTGGTCGCTTTCTGAAAGCTCGCTGTCGCGGACCCTGCTGCCTGCCTAGCTTTTTTAAACTAGCCGTTGCAGACTCCCACGTAACGCAATGCTGCTGCGTCCAGTGCAACTGTAGTAAAATATTGCTAAAAAAATCCCTTCAAAAAGTATTGCTAAAAACTAAATTATTGCCCTCTCTATCTATATATATAAAAAAAGTTATTCCACGGTAGGTTTTGAACAAGTCATGCTTTTGAGTTTTCATTGGGTTTACAGGAAATAGTTTAAATATTTTCGTCTCCACAAATAGATTTACTATAAATATATTCTATAATTTATCTAATAATACTTATTTTAGTGTATTTTTTGTAGGGTTGATTAATTAAAAAAATATTTAACTAATCTAGAAAGCAAGAATTTGTTGTATTTTTACGCAGGAGTAAAGTGCAAGGCTAATCTCTACCAATAAATAAAATAAATAAAATTGTCAAACGACGCAAATGTTGCCGAAGCCAAAGGTAGGCCTTGTTTAGTTCTGAAAAGATTTCGGATTTCGGTACTGTAGCACTTTCGTTTGTTTATGATAAATATTATCTAATTATAGACTAATTAGGATCAAAAGATTCGTCTCGCGATTTCCAGCTAAACTGTGTAATTAGTTTTTGCTTTCGTCTATATTTAATGCTTCATGCATGTGACACAAGATTTGATGAGACGGAAAATCTTAAAAACTTTTTTTTTTTGGGTGAACTAAAAGCCGTAGTAGTAGCATGGAGCGAGACGGCGGCGACTCCGACGCGCGCGTGTGGTCGGTCACGGTCAGTGGAGTCTGGAGTGGTGTGGCCCAGCACCAGTCAGCACCCGCGCCGCGCGCGCGCCAAGCCGACCGTTGCCTCGCAGCGAGCGAGCTCTGTCCAGTGCAGACTTGCAAACCACAGGCCACGCGCTCCTAGATTTCCTCGGCCTTTCGTCGCCCGCCATTTTTTAATTACTGGTTTCTCTTTTTATTTCTCCTCATCAAGATCAAGATACGATAAAATAATCGAGGACATGCATGGGTACCGTCGGCAACGGCAATCGACTACGACGGTGGCCCCAGCGACAGACAGCGCGACGGTCGACGTCGACGGAGCTAGTCGTATCGTATCGTATCGGCACTGGCCGGTGCTTGTCTTCTCGTTTCCCACCGCCCTAGGTGTGGATTTGGGCATAAGGCCACTCTCAATGCATAGTTTCATGATACAGTTACCAAGACTATAAACTAGGTAACCGAGCCACAGGAGTTTCATGGGGATGAAACTCTTCTCTCATCTGATGAAACTCCTTCATTTAATGACCCTGCCAAGACAACAATTTTGCTTATGTGGCACTCTATTTAATGTGCATGACACTCTCATGAAACATGCATTGAGACTGGCCTAAGAGCAAGGTCAATAATAGAGCCAAGTGCTTGGCTATAAGTCAAATAATTAGAGCCAAGTTATACAATAAGTTGTCTTTTACTTGTCTCTAAAACACATTCTCTTTCTTCTCACAACATTTGCTTTTTGGGTCCACTACTACCTATGTATCCGTACCCAGCTTGGTGCTTAACTAAGAGCCAAGCTATCATCTCTCTCCTCTCTTCTCTCCTCCACATCAGCATTAGCTTGGCTATAAGTCCATAATTGTACCTGCTCTAACGCCCCCAAATGTTCACAGTATGAATAGGACAGTGTCATATCTTATCAACTAAACCAACGAGAGAACTGCTTCGGTACTCTCTTTTTAAAAACTACACACATCTTAAAGCAACCTATCTAATCTAATTAATTAAATATTTTTTAGTTCTTTTCCATTGTCCTGTCTGGGCTCGACCCGTCCCAGCCCATGTCCAGCTCAATTGCAGTCTATACCGTTCTGTTCCGGCACCTTCCATTTCCATGTGCACATGCAATCGGCGGCGGTGCTCCACATCCTCGCCGTAGAAGGACTGCATCAAAGAAAAGCAAAATCCAATCCAATCTACCTCCCTTCATCCTCTTTACTCGGATCTTAGTTTCTCCTTGCGCTGGAAGCCGACAAGTAGTGGACGTTCGGATGGCCATGCATGTTCAGATAGATTAATTAATTACGAGGTTCCATATTAGTCTTTGATCAGTGCCATCGTCGGAGAGCGCCGGCAGCTACGAGGAAACGAAATGAGGACCGAACAAAAGTGGCTGGGCCATGTGGACCGGAGACATAAGTTTGGTCCAAAGTTTGGGCTGGGTTCAGACGGGCGGGCTAGCCCATATATGACTCAGTTGGAAAATAATTAAGAAAATGTTTAATTAATTAGATGTGTTGCTTTAAGATTTGTGTAATTTTTAAAATGAGGTGTACCGGAGCAGTTTCCAACGAATAAAACAAGGGGCACGGCATTCATCTGACTCACTCACCGAGCATCTCAGTTTCGCATGGCTGCGTGGGCACGCAGCAGCCAAACTGCCAAGCAGAAGCAGGCGACTCTTTGTTGTCGATTGCAAATTTGCAAGACAAGAATATTGGTAATTTCCTATTCTCACACAAATCTAAGTTATTGGTACCGGCCTATATTCCTTGCCAAGCATGCGGCAGAATGGTAAATTGATCATGCCATTTTTTTTTTGTGTGTGTCAAGTCGCACAATGAAAATCTTCTTTCTCCTGCTCCCATGCCAATTAAACAAACATTAGTTAGTTTTTTTAATCACATTCATATTTTCATCGATTACATTGTGGATTTAAATTAGAATTGACATACGTACCATCTAAAATTACGTGTTCATGAGCTAAATTTGTTATTCATCGGTATTAGATTCCGAGTGAGTGGTGTAATGACCTCATATGAGTGGTACACATGCTTTCATAGTGGTCCTATGCTTCAAAATTGACGAGCTTCGACACTACTCCGCCATCTTTGTCTTTCTCCGTCACATAATTTTCTGCTATGCTGTTAGAATTATTTTTGTTCCACCGAATGCCGTATTCATTTTTCCGTCTCTAATAAAGAACAGAAGAGAAGAAAAAAGAAAAAAAAAACTAACCAAGGGCGGAAGAACCAAACAAGGGAAAAGAAAAAAATGAATAAGTTAGTTTCTGGAAAGGATCCTGGTTTCATCCAACCAGTCAGGCCGAACCAAATGAGGCCCACTAAACTTTTAGCTCTGTAGGCCTTGAGAGCCCAAAGATGGGCCCAACAAAAATACTGCCAAATGATGCAAAAATAAATAAATAAATACTAATCATAATTAATTTGTGTTGCTCAAAAAACTAATCATAATTATTTCGCCAAAAAATACTGACTTTGCTTATTAGGTAACTTATTAGATTAGATAATTCTTGTAACAAAAAACTTATAGATATATAATGGCTCCAGTCGTGGATTTTCGTCGGCTCCGCCACTATGACAGACAGTCTACGTACGCTCCACCAGAGCGGCGACAGCATGCAAGCAAAACGAACACACGAAAAATTAAAAAGGAGCCGGGCCGGGCCTGGCCTCGCCGACGCCGGCCGGCGAAGGTTCCACTTGCACGCACCGCTAGGTCGATCAGTTCGTACGTCGCTGTGCGTCAGTGCGTGGAGAGGAGGCTTCTTGGTGTGTCGGCGACGACGCGCGCATATCACCAACACCATCATCGATCGATCGATCGTCGGTCGGCCACCCAGCGTCGTCGCACGTACGTACGCATGCATGAATAATACAAGAAGAAGCAGCAACACAGGCTCAGTTTCGTTCCATGCATGTCTCTAATTAAGCTGCTGCCCACCACCAATCGAACATCCGATCGAGAGGGCGCGCGCGCGTGTGACGAGAGCCCACAGACGCATGCACCTTGTCGCTAGTTCGTCGCACCGGCCGCCGCCACCACCGGCCGGCTGCTTGCTTGCATTGCATTTGCATCCTCCTCATCCACTCCACGTACCGGCCGGCAACGGCAGCGGGTACGGTGGCCGGCCACGCGTAGCGCAGGCTGAAAACGCAGGGTACCACGCCTAATAAATTAAAAGGCGGCCGGGCCGGCGGGACTCATGGATCGACGACGTAGGGAAGAAGCTAGTAGGTCCAAATGCCATGGGGACCGTACGTACCGACCGAGGAGACAGAAAAAAAGCTTGCGTAGGTAAAGGTTGGCCGGCCGCAGATGGAGGAGGGGGATCTCGCTCGATCATCAGGTCAGGCTGGCCGGCGATCGATCCAGCTCTGTACATCTGCGTGGCATTTCATTTGCCGGCGGGCGGTATATATGCAGTGCAGCGGCGCGGCCCGGCCATCATTCTGTCGTCTCTTAATTTGGACTGCACTCTGGAGAGCTAGCGGCCGGCCGGCGGCAGTGGAGCGCCCACTCGCGAGAGCTGTACGTCGCCCCGCCCGGTGGACAAGCCGCGCATGTTGATGTTGGAGGTTGGAGCGATCGACATTTCTGAACAGTAGTCTTTCGTCAGTGCTATGAAGAACTCCGGTCTGCCAGGAATATAATCGTCTCCTCCCGGCCGGCCAGCAGCTCGATCCACGAGACAGGAGAGAACTAGTACTCTAGCGCGAGGAGGAATCTTCAGCCACTGTTTACCGAGAAACGCACACACACACACACACACATGGCAGCTTTCTAGCTACTGGGTGGTGTGGGTTTGCCGCCGGTTCGTTGTCTGCTGGCTTTCACGCGCGCGGTCACTCACGCGATGACTAGCTAGCCATGACCGTTTTGACGTTGAGAGGCAAGAAAAAGGAAATTAATTAAAGGGGCACGGCCTTGCTAGCTACTAGTCGCTTTTAACTTGCCGCGCAGCCTTGCCTTTCGTGTTGGGCAGGCAAAGCTAGCCAAATCACCACGCACGCTCTCACTTCGTCCACCGGTTTCCACAGAACGTACAAATCAACTATGTTATTATACTCCTATATATATCCTATGTTAACCCGGCCCCCCTAGTAGATTTTTAAGGGTGGCAAAATGGGTAGACCACATCCGAAATATCCGAATGATTGTATATATTCGCATGCATCATCCATGTGTATGTTTCTGAAAAAATCAGCTGCATTGCAGGAGTATGCATGCATGTTAGGCCCGTTATTCATAGCTGCTGTATTACAGCAACCGATCGTAGAGTACGTCCACACCATCGAGTCCGATACATTAATTAATTCATCTGATGTCGCCTTCGCCAACCTACAAGACCGGTACCTTGCTGCCTGCGCCGCTCGTAGCCACACGCGTTCCATCCGTCCCGGTACGTAACGGTTGTTGCAGAACATATCCAAAACCATATATGCTAACCATGCTCGGCCCGGCAGCTTGATCCGATGCGGCTGGCTGAACGTTGATAGATAATTACTCACTCCATTCCAAAATTAACTACTCATCTAAATTCCTCAAAAGAAAAATCCTGAATCTAAAGTACTCATAAGATATATTTTGACTTTAATAGATACATAGTTTTCTAGAAGAAGCTCATAGATGGGATTTACGTGCGTTTGTTTATACTCACAGAAATGAGTGTGTGTGCGTTATGAACGCATGGGTTATACTGTGTAATTATAAAAAAAAAAGATGCTTAGCAAAGTCAATGTATCTAGAAAACCAAGAAATCTTCTATAACTTAGAATTAATGGAGGGAGAGTACACAATAATCTTGCGAGTTAGTGCAGGACTATATATGTACCAAATCTCCCAAAATATGTTTTTGTAATTAAAAGCAAGTATTTTTTTTTGTTGCAGGGGGGGGGGGATTTCCATTACTCGGACGAGGATGAATCGTCAGCAAAGACAAACTGAACTCCGATTATAGGCTAAATCGTCCGCAATTACAGACTGAATCGGCAGCGTGTTGGTAAGAGATATTTTTTGGAAGGAGGATACAAGAGTTATCTTAGCACTACCAGTACATGGGGGAATGAGAAATCTGGCAGCCTGGCATTTTGACAAGAGAGAGGGATGTTTACTCTAAATTAAGAGCGCATACAAGGTGTTCAGATCAGATTCGTAGGAAGAAAAGAGGGGAGGGCTCGGCCTCCAACCCAGACCCAGGTTATCAGTCGATGTGAAAGAAGACATGGGGCTTGAACTGTGCGGGAAAAATCAAACAATTCCTATGGAGGTTCGCCTATAACAACAGTCAAGAGACATGCATGGATATTGATACTCGTTGTGTGGTATGTGGATGCTTAAGGCCTTGTTTGGATGTAGTCGGATTCGCATCACTCCACATGTGTTGGTATGGATTGGAGTGGAACTTGAACTAAATTCCACCCCAATCCACTCCAAGGTAAAGTTAATTTTGCCCTTAAGGGCATATGCCCTCACTCTCCCACCCATTGGATTCGCTTTGAGAAATGTGCAAACACACATCTCAATGCGAAACTGCTTTGAGATGTGTGTTTGCACACTTCTCAATGCGAATCCAATGGGTGGGAGAGTGAGGGCATATGCGCAAAAAACTCCCTCCACTCCAACACATGTGGATTGAGGTGAATTCGACAACATCCAAACAAGGCCTAAATGAGGACGGAGCTCATCTTTTTTTTTCAAGTGCAAAACAATAGAACGAGTCTGGAACATCTTCGGTATGGAAGCAGAGAGATTGTTGTTAGCAGAAAAAGAAACTCAGCCCAAGATGTGATAGAAGCGATCTTGGCATTGTGAGAGGAGCCGAGACTAATATGCTGCTTTATTCTCTGGTTTTGCTGGACAGAGAGAAATAGAATACGTGATGGTGAGCAAGGTAGGAGTCCAAGCTGTTTGGCTCATGGGATCCAAGTATACATGGCTGCATGCATGGAACAAATTAAATCGAGGGAACACTGAGAAGCCAACGAGGCCTGCAAGCACAAGGGCGTGGGAGCGACCGCGCCTCTAGATCATGTCAAAGTTAACTGTGATGTGAATTTTGATCCTCGGTCAGGCTCAGGCGGATGGGGGTGCATCCTTCATGATTCTGATGGTGATGTTGTATTGGAATCACTGCAGGTGAGACAATCGATTGCATTTAGGGAGTTCAGACTGCATGCTATCGATGCAGGCGTCACGCATGTCATCGTTGAGATAGACGCTTTGGCTGTGGCGCAAGCAGTCTATTGCAATACCTATGACCTCAGTGCTATGGCAAACATTGTGGCAGAACTAAGTAGTAGCCTGCTTTCTCTGAATTCAACTCCTGACGAGTCCAGCATCAGCCCTGAGAGATTGCAATAGGGTAGCGCATGTCTTAGCTGATGCTCTAGGAAGTGCTTGCTTTAATTTGTGGACAATGAATAAAAACCAAGTATTGTTAGAAGGGTTGTGGTTATTAAATGGTCAAACATAAAAGCGAAGTGATAATAATTAGGCTATGGGCCAATTTGGCAGAGATCCAATTCTAGCTTTTTTTCGAAAACGGGTTTTTAACCTAATTTTCATTAAGAGGAAGTATGCAAAGTGCTCAAGTTACCCAAGCGATCCACAACGGTGGTGAGAGGGGCAGTGGCAGAGCTAGGAATAATTATGCATAAGGAGAGAGCCAGCCAAAGAGTTTCAACATATGTAAATCTATTTTCTACTAACGGTTGTCTTAGCAAACCGCATGTGAAAATAGATTTTCACATACAGTTCTCAGTTAACCACAAGTACAAATACTAGTGCATTAAAGAATATCCTTCCAATGAATGAAAGGAGGGAGGCGAGAGTTTGGGCCTGGAATGAGTGAAGTTTTTTTAGATAACGGGAATGAGTGAAGTTGACTCAACTGTACGTATATATAAACGTTACTATAAGGGCACATCTATCTATAACTCTTATAATCTTAAACCCCACTAAGTATTTATCTAAGCATACAAGCTATCCACCTAAGCAATGCACTGCTATTAAAATCCACTAAGTAAAACCTCAATAACTATTTATCTTAACATGCAATGTGCTACCACATATATATAATTAAAATCCAATAGCACATATGACAATTGTAGTGTACACGCCAGCAAGACAAATAAGTATAGTCCACATTATCATACTACATAATCCATTAATCCGTAATTCTCGCAGCAAAGCGCGGGGTATGCTCCTAGTTATATTAAAGGAGGTTGGATGTAGATAGAAGGAACGAAAACGCTAGGACGATTTTTTTAGCATTGCTAGGACGATTAATTAATGAAGAACGGGTGTCATGATAGTAATTACTACTCCCTCCGTCCACAAATAAATGCACATCTCGCTTTCCAAAAAGTCAATCTTTTTTAAGTTTGACTAGAAATATATCAAATAATATCAATATTTATATCTATAAATAAGTATATTATAAAAGTATATTTCATGCTCAATCTAATGATATATATTACATATAATAAATAATAGTATATTTATATATATATTTAAAAATATTTGATTTCTCAAAAAAACGAGATATGCACTTATTTATTTGTGGACGGGGGAGTACGTCGTCGAAGCCGAGTCCTACAGTACTACTCCGAATTAAGCCATGTGGCGTATGTGGCACTCAGGATGGGGATGGGATCGGAGGTTGCTGCAACCTCCGATCCATCCTGCATCTGCATGTGAGATAGTATGAGAGAGAGAGATGCATGGCGCGGCGGTCGTGGTCGGAGACAGAGACGGAGACACCACGTACGGACAGGTCGGCATGCCCCGTCAGCCGCACGTTCCGTCCGTCCGTCCGTCCGCTGAATGATCTGAGATCCGATCCGATCCGTCAGCAGAGGAGGTGATGGAGTTGGAGCTGGCCAGAGCCCAGAGGGGGTGCAATGCATGTTCCGCCGATCGATCGAGCTGGCACCCCCGGCCCGGCGGCCGTGTCCGATAGCTATAGATAGGTCCCTATCGAACCATGGGTGACGGGTTTGTTTCTTTTCTTCCGCGCCGCGCGTGGTCCCTGATTATGGGGCCACCACCGCCTGGCTGCAGTCAGCTACCCAGTAGCCATCATTCAGATATCCATCCATCCCAGGCCCCAGCCAGCCAAGGAATGCAATGCAAACAGCCAACCCATCGAGAGTTCGAGATGATAAGCGGCGGCGGCGTCCCTGGCTACTACCCAGAAATCCCATTCAGAGGCTTCAATTCGGTCAATCCGCTCGTCGCTTGCAGAGCTGAGATGGTTGTTTATCAATCACTCGCACCGGAGACGACGTAAATTTTTAGACTCATGCGCAGCCGAACATTCACAAAATTGCTTCCTTGCACTAGCGGGGGTTGGTGATAACTGATAAGCATCTGCAATATAGCTAGACAAGAATGATAGTGCCCGTATGCGTGCAACGGGCTGGACAAGAATGAACGACACGCCTCTCTCTCACACTCTCTGATGATAAGCACTCATCTCATCTCAGTCTATATAGTCGTCGTCTCTATAGCTTAGCTTCTGACTACGGTAGGTGGGGCCATGCATCAACCTGCGGCCAGCCGTCAGCCAGCAAGACAGGGGCCGTGCGGTGCGCTGGCATGCATGGCCGCCGCTCCACTCCATGCATGTCCTCGTTCACCAGTCACGACCGTAGGCAGGCGGCGGTTCACAACAGGCCACAGAGCTTATCACGCCGCCTGCACTAGTGCACATGTCCTCACTTATCACATAACAGGACTACTACGACCAGGGGCGAAGCTAACCCTGGTGCACTGTGTAAAGTAACTTTGGCCTCGTTTAGTTCGTAAAATTTTTTGTTTTAGGGTTCACCCATGCCTACGACTACGAGTTCTTCTGTCCCTGAAAGCTTAATCTGTGCCAGTCAAATTTTTTTAACTTTAACTAATTTTATAGAAAAGAACATCAATATTTATGACATAAAATGAGTATATTATAAAAATAAATTCTATGATAAATCTAATTGTATTAATTTCGAAATATAAATCTTGGCGTTTTTTCTAGAAATTCGATCAAAATTTAAAAAATTTAACTTATGACAACTCTAAAAATTGAATCTTTCAGAGACAGAGAGAGTAATAGGAGTATACATGCATATCCGCACACACATGCATGCATCTACACACAATCGGCACACGAGCACTACCTTTGCCTCGTTATTACGAGTACAAGTCTACCTCTAAGAGCAACTTCATCGGTTTAAACAAGAAACCATTTGTAAATAAAATCAATTGTAACAATTCTCAGCACATCGTGGATCACTAGTACTCCTTGTGTGCATCATCTAAAAGCTGAGCGATGGAATCATCAAACCATAAACAGAGACCAATGTCCACTTCCAAAGTGATCAAATCAAACTTATATACTCCCTCCATCCCAATAAAAATTATACACATCTCAAACTTCAAGGAATCAACAGAAATCTTAAGTTCGACTATTTTTTTATATAAATTAGTATTAACATTTCTATCTCAAATAAGTAATTTCCTATGAAAATATATGACATGATTAATCTCGCGTTGTCTATTTGTTCTCACAAATATTAGTAGTTTTTGTATATATTTGGTTCAAACTAAGATTGGTTGACTCCTTAGAGTGCCGAGATGATGTACACTCAAGTGACTAGAACCTCCATAGTGCACCTCTACTGTAGACTCGTCACCCCAATTACCACCTACGGCGCATCAACTAACTCATATACTGTACGTGGCATCAATGTCCAAGTCCATAAAGCAGCCCAAAACTAGACAATAAATTACCACTAGAAATTAAGTAGCCCCAATTACTCACAACCTGCTATAATATAGCGCCAGAAGGTTACCACAACTAGCTACTAAGACCCTAACCTAACAAAAAAACCCAATCCAATCTTGCTCAACCCTAAAATCACAAACCCTAGCTAGAACCCAAAGATCACCATACACCCTAGAAGGATCCTCGTGCCGTGATTAGAACACACACATAAGATTTTGCCAGATCAACTCTTAACTCACCATAGTTTGGGAGTTAGTCATGCTAAACTACATTATTCATGTATACTGACCGCAAGCATAAATACATGTGGCTTACCTCTGCTCTGGGAATTTCGATGAGTTTCTGCAGGTAAAAGGGCTGTTTTTTTTTCCTTTTTGAAAAGTAAACAAGGGGCTAGCTTTGCCTCCGATCCTGGGTACATACGTCCGCTGATGGAGATTCGCCGGGTGTTCGCTGCACGTCGCCGCGCAGCTGATCCGGCCGAAGGAACTGCTAGCAGAGCATATGGCATGGATCTCGCATCTGCTACCGCCCAGGTCACGGCAAGATAGACCAGGTGTAGTCGGAGTACTAAGGGCCTTTTTCTTTTCTTTTACTAAATTTTAGTCATAATATAACACTAATTAAAAAGGAGCTACAATAGTTTAATCCTACTACTAATCACGTAAAAATAGATAAAATAATTTTAGCGAGCTAAAATTTAGCAAGCCAAATAGAACCTAAATATATGCCTCCACGTCATTCTAAGCAAGGTACCTCATCAACCTCGTACAGTACATACTACTCCTACATACTAGTATATATACTGTACGTGCTATATAGTAAAACTTGAGAGAGAGACACCCGGAGAGAGAGAGTTAGTACTCCTTTCATCCCGAATTATAAGTTATTCTAAAGATCTTGGAAAGTCAAAGCATCTCAAATTTGATCAAATTTATATAATAAAATAATAACAATTATAATGCCAACTAAATATTATTAGATTTTTCCTTAATTATATTTTTCTAGTATATACATTTTATTTAATAAAATATTAGTACTTCTTTTTATAATTTTAATCAATCTTGAAAATACTTTGATTTTCCAAGATTTTTAGAATGATTTATAATTTGAAATGAAGAGAGTAGTACACACAGCGCGTACGTAGTACCTAGGAGTATATTACTGTGATTAGTTAGATCCAGTCCAGCTCAACAGCTTTTAGATTCCAGATATATAAACGTGCCACATGCATGCTGACTCGATGGGTACGGTAGAGCACATCACACACAGCGCATGGATTTTTCAACCGAGATCAATGCCTTCGTTAATTAATTAATTGATTTCTAATAATTTATTTTGAAAAAGATATGACTCATGCTCCAGAAGAAAATTACTAAAACGATCGATGATTTAACGGAACTTCCGGTGTTGTTAGGATGTTGCCGTGACATGTCACTGGTGCAGAACGGGGCTCTTGTCTCGGCTGAGAACCTCATTTCATTCTGGTTTTCCAACCGCGACTAAAGTTCCGTCATCCTTTAGTCTTGGTGATGGAACCTGAACTAAAAGTGGACCTTTAGTTCTAATTTTTAATAGAAATTGGGACTAAAAAGTTACGACAAAAGCGTGCGAGGCTACCACGTATCACACCTTCAATCCCGGTTGGTCTTACAAACTGGAACTAAATGTTTTTTTTGGTTTTCTTTTCATTTCATTATTTATTTTGGTTTTAAAATAAGTTTTCGAATACACATTCTACGCCTAATCTATATGTATACGTGCATATATTATAATAATACATTTCAAGCATCATACAATTAAAGTATGAAACTATATATTACATGCATTAAAGTATGAAATTATATAAAAGTTTTAGTCTAGGACGGCATCTCTCCAACCGGAACTAAAAGTTGACCTTTAGTCCCGGTTGGATATACTGTCCGAGACTAAAGATGCCCTGTTGCAAAAGCCTGCGGCTAGCTAGAGCCGCTGGGCAGATGACTTTTCCTGGTGGATGGTGGGTATCTCAAACGGAGACTAATTTTCTATTTCGTCCCGGACGAGAAAACTATCGAGACGAAAGCTAAAATCTATGTTTTATTTTGGTCCAAGTAATTATCGTGACCATGGACGACGTACGCATCGATCAATGGTCACGGGCGCGCGGGGAAGGGGACACGGAAAATAAATAAAGCAAAATTTTCACGGCCAGAAACGCCGGGAACTGAAATGGAGAGAGTGAGAGACAGAGAGAGATTTTGGATTTTCCGATTCGCGCGGAATATATACTGTATATGCATTGAATTTAGCGTGACTAAAACACAATGCATGCCATCGACTCTTTGTCTCTTTCCATCCTTTCACATAAGGCCTTGTTTAGTTGGCAAAATTTTGGTTTTTTGGCTACTGTAGTACTTTTATTTTTATTTGACAAACATTGTCCAATCACGGAGTAACTAGGCTCAAAAGATTCATCTCACAAATTTCAGGTAAACTGTGTAATTAGTTTTTATTTTTATCTTTATTTAATGCTCTATATATGTGACCAAAGATTCGATGTGACGGAGAATCTTCAAAATTTTTGCGAACTAAACAAGGCCTAAGTAGAGTTGGGCCTTGTTTAGTTTCTGAACGAAAACATTTCGTGATACTGTAGCACTTTCGTTTGTTTGTGGTAATTATTGTTCAATTATGGACTAACTAGGCTCAAAAGATTCGTCTCGTCAATTCCGACCAAACTGTGCAATTAGTTTTTATTTTCGTCTATATTTAGTACTCCATGTATGCGTCTAAAGATTCGATGTGACGGAGAATCTTGAAAAATTTTGCGTTTTTGGTTGAAAGTAAACAAGGCCTTGGAACTAGTAATACTGAAGTGCTTGATGAGGACGGGTCATGGCACGATCTAAAGTATGGTACATCACGATTTGTTTTTGGGTGAACCATGCTGTCAAGAATGTGAGAGCCATATATGTGGTGTCTTGAATATGGTAAGATGGACGAACATCTCAGCATAAAAACGCTCGTAGACACATCTATAACGCTACAATATTATTATCTAGTACTTGCTATATATTCTACCGCTCCTCTAATTCTAATTATATGGAATGAGTTACATACAAAAAATATTTTTTTCTATGTCATGAGAGGATAGAAGAAACAAGTAAAGATACACGTGAAGACAAATAACCCTCGCCATGTATGGGTTGTGTCCGTGCCAAAGCAAAGACTTGTCATGTTGGAATGGCGAAAGTCATGCCAGGAATGGCACAAAGTATGAGAGGACCGTGTATGCTAGCAAGACATTTCGTCCTTTTTTTTTTTACTTCCGAACGAACGATGTGCAGCAGTGTAGTAATGCGGTGCAGGTATGCATCATCATTGTTGAAATACGGAGTACATGATTTTACTGACGTGTTTTTTTTACTGTGAAACACATGTTAACCCGGAGTAGACCTGATGCATTGTCTCGCGGGTAGTTTACCACCCCACCTGTAGAGCACATATATGACTTTACATTGGATGCTTTCCTTTTAAACTAACCCATTAGAAGACCTTTAGTCCGGTTTAGTGTTATTCAACTAGGACTAAAAAGTCCTTTAGTATAGGTTAGTAACATATAATATAAAAGGTATATTTTTAGTTCACTGGTGTTATCAACTGAGACTAATATACCTTTTAATCTGAGTATATATGTACTGCTACTAGAGGAGTAATAAGGACTAAGGTGTGCTACTAGAGGACTAATGTTTAGATCCAAAAATATTTTGAATTTTAACACTGTAGTATTTTCGTTTTTATTTGACAAACATTGTCCAATCATAGAGTAACTAGGCTTAAAAGATTTGTCTCGCGATTTACAAATAAACTATGCAATTAGTTTTTGTTTCCATCTATATTTAATGCTCCATGCATGTGCCGCAAGATTCGATGTGACGAAAAATCTTAAAAAGTTTTGGATTTTGGAGGTGAACTAAGGCCTTGTTTAGATCCAGAAACTTTTTGGATTTTGACACTATAGCATTTTTGGTTTTTATTTGACAAACATTGTCCAATCATGGAGTAACTAGGCTTAAAAGATTCGTCTCATAATTTACAAGTAAATTATGCAATTAATTATCTTTTTTTATCTATATTTAATATTTAATGCATGTGCCGCAAGATTCGATGTAATGAGAAATCTTGTAAAGTTTTAAATTTTTACATGCATCTTGTAGGCCAGGTGGGAGCACCGAACCTGGCGAAAAGCCAGGTAAAAACCTTTCCATGCACCATGCACATGCATGTGCCCAGGTCAGGAAAATATTCTAGCTAGAACTAGCTGGTAGCTAGTACATGACAGTATCCTAGTATTCGTTTATTTGTTTTATAAGTTATATTTTTTCTACCAGCTATAAGTGTTTTTTTTTTCATAATAAATAACCGACTTTTCAGACCAATGAAGTATCTCGGTATGTACAGTACTCCTACGTGCCTGTGCTGGAGTACATCCGTACATGCTACAGCTTGGCCGCAGCACGGCATAATGCTCTGATATACGTATACGTATATTGTACATGGGCGTACTGTCCCTGCGTGTGCCAGTCGTCAACTTATCAGGAGAGCAAGCAAGACTGCCGATTGGATTTCAGATAAGAGAACAAAGTGAATCGGGATTAGTGCAGTAGGAGATCATCAATGATTAAGCCAGCGGAAGAAGGCGTGTCAGGTACAGCCTTTTGATTCCAGTTACCACGTGCATGCCACATGTTATGTTCCAGCAACCAGCATGCAGGAGAGTACCACACTACTGGAATTGCTTGTTCTATAGCTGAGCTCGTGCAGCTTTTTAATAACCATAACGAGCATTGAACGTACTACTAATTTTTTGAAGTCTATTTGGCGAGCTCTCAAAACACCTTACAGTCTGATTTTAGAAGCTCTATTAAACAGATTTTTAGTGTTTATGCTTATCTATTTTCTATTTCACAATCACTATAGGCGTATAGTTTATTCTAGCAAGTCATATATAGAGAAATATTTCCAGTTAGAGAATTTAACTTTTATAGAGAATATTTAGAACAGGAGAGCTATACCAAACAGATCCTTAAAAGGGGTTGCATGTAATGGTCTACAAAATAAAGGAAAGTAGAAACTTCCTTTCTCCAAACGTATTTATGGAGTAGTAGTGACCAAAAGTACCAAACCAACTAACCAAAAATGAACTTTCTTGTGATGAGTTCATGTTTGGACACTGGCTCTTCTCTTATCATTATCAACAACTTGATGCAATCCATCCCATCAACATTCATTGGACCATATAAACTGGTCACGAGTTAGGCCTTATTTAGTTCACCCCAAAAACCAATTTTTTTTTTAAGATTTCTTGTCACATCAAATCTTGCGACACATGCATAAAACATTAAATATAGATATAAATTAAAACTAGCTAATTGTACAGTTTACTTGTAAATTACGATATGAATTTTTTGTGCCTAGTTACTTTATGATTGAAAATTGTTTGATAAATAAAAACAAAAATACTACAGTGTCAAAATCCAAAAAATTTTTGGATATAAACAAGGCTGTATTTTGCAGTCGTAAAAAAAACTCGGGGAGCCAACCGAATGCATGCATGCATGCAGAGGCAGACGACGGAATGCAGAGAACATGCATGGGACTTACGTATACACTTCGTTCGAATTGAAAACGCGGCTCTTCCATCGTTCAAAGGTCAGATTAATTAAGGATCTGCAGCTAGCCAAGAGGTACTAGGATCCAAATCGAATTATTGTTTCCGGACCTGCTTAAACATGATTGATTGTTGCATTCAGATGCAGGCATGCATGCATTTACCATGTGCATTGATTTGTTCTTGTTCCCTCCATTTGTATTTTCTCTTCTCTTCTCTCAGAAAAGGAAAAACATTTTTTGTTACTGTTCTTACACATGTTTGTCATCCATTTCATGATACTTGTACAACTTATCGTGCATTCATGTGCACAAGAAAAGAAAATAAGAAGGTGTGTATGCGAGCATTTGCTTTTGTACCGTGTTTTTTTTAAAAGATAAATTGGTGAAAATTAGATACTGTAATTACTTTGATGGTATATTTTCATGCCACTGATCTAATAATGTATTGGAAATGTAAGGAATCACAATAAAGACGTGCTTTTCATGTCAGCACCGAGAGGGAGCGAATAGAGAATGGTATCCTTAATTTGGAGAACACGATCTCATGATTTAAATGATAGAGATCAAAGGACACACCATCTAGACATTAATTTAGCCATATCACGAACTGGAAACCCTTTTTTATAATTTAAAATGATTTTAGTAACAAATAAAAAGGTGGTAGAGGGAAGTTACCAGCACCTTTCTCAAAAAAAAAACGAAAAAGGAAAAGAGTGAAGTTAGCTAGCACATGCCAACGTTCACATGAAAAAACAGAAAATGGTTTGGTTTCACATGCGAAAAAGAGAGATAGCGAAAAAGGTCACAAACACAAATATAACATGGAACCATCTTATACAAGCTGTATCTGTATGTATCCATGCAAAATAACTAAAAAAAACATATCATATCATATCATGTTTTGAATCATCTCAAAACTCTGCATAAAAAAATATCCTAAAAAACCACCCGGTTCCTAGCTGCAAGGACGAGTGGCCGCAGCGGATCCACCTGGGCGATCCAGATTGCCACAGCCCCACTGGGTTGTCGTACAGATCAGATCCCCCGCTGCTACCCTCCCAACACCAAACACAGGGATGAACCAATCATGGCCAGCCACGTGCCCACCCCGCCAGCACCCGGTTCTCTTTAAATACTCGCAGGCAGGCCAACCGAAATCCGAAAGAGCTTCGCGCGAAACCATCCGAGACCTCCAGATTTCCAAGCCGCCTGCCGCCATTCGCGCGACGGTTCCTTCCGCCGCCGCTCGGTCGTCTCTGTCTCTGCTGAATCTTCCCTCCCTCGCCGAACTTTCCGCGGCTTCCCCGGGATTCTTCTTCGCCCGGGAGCGGCGGCGCACGAGGGGAAAGAAAAGTGTCGAATTTTTCTTTTTTTTCTTCTGTTTTCCTTTTTCTCCTCCGCGGGCGCCCTGTCGAGCTCTCTTCCGTTCAGATTCTCCGGTCGCGGCCAGCGTCGTCTATCTCCGGCCGTGGGAGCTTTCCTGGCTTGTTTGGGCGGCCAAAATTAGCCATTCCCCCCTGCAGTAAGTTAAGGCCGGCCGGGCTCGGCTAAACTTCGCGTCTTCTTCTCCGCGGCCGCGCGCGGGGGGGAGCGAGCGAGGGGATTGGATTCTTCTTCCGGCCGCCTCAGCCTGCCTGCCGGGGCCCGGATTGGAGGAGGGCCGGCGGCATGGGGCTCGGCGTGGTGGCGGAGCTGGTGCGGCTGGGCGTGCTGAGCTCGACCTCGGACCACTCGTCGGTGGTGTCCATCAACCTGTTCGTCGCGCTGCTCTGCGCCTGCATCGTCCTCGGCCATCTCCTGGAGGAGAACCGCTGGGTCAACGAGTCCATCACCGCGCTCATCATCGTAAGCACGCACGCACGCTTCCTTTCTTCGTCTCTCCATAGATGCTCTGCTGCAGCTCCTGCTGTCTCCTTCCCGATGCTCATTATAATGTCTGCTTTTGCTTGTCCGGCTCGGCTTGGCGGCGACAGGGGTTGTGCACCGGCGTGGTGATCCTGCTGACCACCAAGGGGAAGAGCTCGCACATCCTCGTCTTCAGCGAGGACTTCTTCTTCATCTACCTCCTCCCTCCCATCATCTTCAATGCCGGGTAAGCTAAAGGACGACGGCCATTGCTTCCTGCCACATGTTCGGTTTTATTTGTGGAAACAGTTACTAGTAGTATATTTATGAGCTTATTAAGGTTTCCTGGGAATCTCTCTCCCCTGTGTGTGTCCACAGTAGACATGATTGAGTGGAGTGTTGCATGGCTGGTAGCAGGTTTCGATCTTGTTTTTTCTTCTGGGGGCCTAGCTGTCCATCTTACGAATGTCTGGTTCATATACTTGCATGTCGTAAGCATTTTTTTAATTCCACCACTTTCCCCTTTCTGGTAAACATGGCTGTTTTTTTTTCTGTCGTCAGTCTGGAATACGTACCTTACTTGCCAGCTGCCGCCTGCAGCTGCTGATTGGAATTCTTGACCCTTGCTTGATGCTAGTGAGACAATGAAAAAAAAAGTTTTTTTTACTACTGATGAAACGGTAGAATATACTACGCAGTGCTAATCATCTGGCACCTCATGCGGGACCACGAGGGAGTGGTCCTGTTGTTTAGGAATCCTTATCTGATCAGTTTCTAAAACAACCCAAAACCATGGTAGTCTGAACTTGCTGGAGGCTGCGGCATTAAAACCTTGCTCTGAAAGTTACTGATGTAGGACTGAGATTGAAGGGATGCATGCTGTGAATCGTGCAACTCCTTAAGCAGAAACTGAAGGGTCTTTTGAGTCCGTAGTGTAGTGCCAATCCCTTCTAGTTTGATAATTACCTCAGCTTTCCAGTTCTTATACGTATACTCAAGATTCTCACATATTTTCTCACCAGGTTCCAGGTGAAGAAGAAACAATTCTTCCGGAATTTCATGACAATCACATTATTTGGTGCTGTAGGGACAATGATATCCTTCTTCACAATCTCTCTCGGTATGTTCTTTCCAAGCATTATCCTTAATTCTCCCCTTGTGATTTTTGTACTGAGTTGATTTGTAAAACCTGTAACAAAGTTAGTCATATGGTAGGCTGTTGTGTTGTGCTGCTCCACTATGCACTTCCACCTTTTGGCATCTCTGATGTCTGCCACTCAATACTATATTTCAGGTGCAATAGCGATATTCAGCAGAATGAACATTGGAACGTTAGATGTCGGGGATTTTCTCGGTAAGCCATCATTGCGACTTCCACATGATGCACTCCCTATAAATAATGGTGTCACCATGTGGAGCCTCATCTCTTTCTGATCTGTCATAATTGCAGCTATTGGAGCTATCTTTTCTGCAACAGATTCTGTCTGCACACTGCAGGTTTGTTGGAACATCTCATGATCCCTTCATTTTGAAATAGTATCTTTTTCTTAATGAAATTGAAATAGTATCTTGGCTCTTGAGAGGAACCCGGTCCTTACATAGTAATATATTGTACTTGTCATCATTTTGTCGAAAACAGGTCCTCCATCAGGACGAGACGCCCCTTTTGTACAGTCTTGTGTTCGGTGAAGGAGTTGTGAACGATGCCACGTCCGTTGTGCTCTTCAACGCACTCCAGAACTTTGATCTTAACCACATCGATGTAACCGTTGTGCTGAACTTCTTGGGAAACTTCTGTTATTTATTCTTGTCAAGCACCTTACTTGGAGTGTTTGTAAGTCTGATACTCTCACTGTATAACTATCTTGATTGGATCAGTGAACAGTCAAAATTTATGTTCTTTATACCTTTGGCAGTCTGGATTGCTCAGTGCCTACATAATTAAGAAGTTATATATAGGAAGGTGAGTCAAACTAAGAAACACTTACTAGTCAACGATTTTATACACTTTGAAAACATCAATGATATGTTTTCTAAGTATTAACTTGGCTGCTTACTGTGCTGATTTCAGGCATTCCACTGACCGTGAGGTTGCACTTATGATGCTCATGGCTTACCTCTCATATATGTTGGCCGAGGTGCACCTCTGATTAGATGTGGCATGGAAATTCACATTTGTTGTCTTATTTTGTTAACTTACTTTATTTATATGGTATTTGCAGTTGCTAGATCTGAGTGGTATTCTTACTGTATTCTTCTGCGGTATTGTGATGTCCCACTACACTTGGCATAATGTGACAGAGAGCTCAAGAGTTACAACCAAGTAATTATTCCTTGTTATTTTCACTAGTAATGTTCCCACTTTGTTTTTAAAAAAATGAATGCTGACTGAATTTCTTTTGACCTTTTCATTCACTTAGGCATGCCTTTGCAACTTTGTCCTTCATTGCTGAGACTTTTCTCTTCCTTTATGTTGGGATGGATGCCCTCGATATTGAGAAGTGGGAATTTGCCAGTGACATGTACTTCTCACATATAGTTTGATACCTAACTTTAATATATAACGTTCTGTGTTTCTGTTTGCAAAGACTGAAATTTCTTTGTTCCCATGTTCAGCCCGGGCAAATCCATTGGCATAAGCTCGATTTTGTTAGGATTGGTTCTGGTCGGGAGAGCTGCATTTGTTTTCCCATTGTCGTTTTTGTCCAACTTGACAAAGAAGTCTCCATTGGAGAAAATAACATTGAGACAACAAGTGAGTAATTGTTGCATAAATACAACATCTTTCATCTGTTTTTTTGTTTTTGTTTATAAAAGGATCATCTAGTTTGGCTAACTGAATCCTTCGATAGGTTGTAATATGGTGGGCTGGACTGATGAGAGGCGCCGTGTCCATCGCTCTTGCTTACAACAAGGTTTGTGTTCTTCTCCAACTTCGCACCTGCTTCCAATAGAAGGATCTGCCAGTTTCTTCTCCAAGTTTAACTCTTCCTCTTGCATGCAGTTCACAAGATCTGGACACACTCAGCTGCACGGCAATGCGATAATGATCACCAGCACAATCACTGTAGTCCTGTTTAGCACTATGGTGAGTCATCTTGTTCCGATATTCCTTTAATGCAATGTGTCACATTATCATGTAGCATGCCCGTGCCCTGACGAATCTGCATTCTCACCCAAATAATGGATGCCCACCAGTCACCATTGCCCTAACCCAAAAGGCTTCCAAGTCGATTTTTCACATCACACTAGTCACGTCAGGTGTCATGGGAATTAAATCTGGAAGTTTTTAGTGGCAAACAGGACCTTATCCTTCTAAATAGATTACTGACAGGAAGATGATGTTATGTTCCAAGAACTCACTGCTTAATGAAACACGTGCCTTTGCATGTTCTCGAAAAAAAAAATGTTCCAAGAACTCAATCCGGTCCCCTCGCCCTGTCTGAAGAGACCACCCTACTTTCATTAACTATATTTTTTATAGACATTAGCATGGCTTTCAACATAGCTGAACCAAACCTTTTAGGATTATGATACATGCCATGTAGAATTATACACATACTACATCACCAGATCATTTTTTTACCAACTTGACAATCTGAATGTTTCTGATTTTTTTTAGACAATCTGAATGTTTCTGATATTTTGCAATGACCATCAGGTGTTTGGGATGATGACGAAGCCATTGATCCACCTACTGCTCCCTGCCTCGAGCAACACGGCCCACTCCGAGCCGTCGTCACCCAAGTCCCTGCACTCCCCTCTCCTGACGAGCATGCAGGGCTCCGACCTCGAGGTGCCGTCTGCGCAGATTGTCAGGCCGTCCAGCCTCCGGATGCTCCTCAGCAAGCCGACCCACACGGTGCACTACTACTGGCGCAAGTTCGATGACGCGCTGATGCGGCCCATGTTTGGCGGCCGTGGGTTCGTGCCCTTCTCCCCCGGATCGCCCACTGATCATGCCGGACGGTGAACACTGCCAAAAGAAGCAAAGAGTTTGGCACCAAGAGACGAACAAGACGTGGTTTTGGTGAGTGGAGTTTTTTGGCTGCTAATGGTCAGATGATGATGTTTTTGTGTTGTCGACAACTTCTGATGATGCGTTAGCAATGGCGAGGAGGGGTCAATTGGTTATGAAGAAGAGCAAACCCTGGTAACTGGGGGTATTGAGTTTGTGTATGACAAGGCTGTAAAATTTTGTAGATAAAAACACCCATTTGTAATGTATCTTCTTATTGCATGTAAGCTAGCCGGCCTGTACAACTACTCGTTTTGTCTGGATGACCGAAATTCTGTCAGACACCGGCCAATCCACTTGTATGTGCTGTCCGTTGCCTTGGGAGGCTAGGAGGTGGCCACCTCCACTGTAATTTTAGTTTTCTTTTTCTCTGATTTTGAAATGGGCTTGGTGTGTAAGATGAGCGTCTTTGAAATGAAAGCTGGCCTATGGCCCATTACGATTCTGAGTTATACATTCTTGTTCCTCTCACAAAAAGGGGTCTATACATTCCTGCATGTGTGTGAGAGTTTTTCCACATGTTTTATTGGATGATATAAAACAAAATGAAAAGAGTTTGTCACGAGTTTTATTTGATGATATATAGAAAATAAAAAGGAAAGCGTAGTACAGACCGCAAGACCAGCCCGACCAAAACCCCAGCTAATTTCTAGCGTGTGTAGTATGGCAGTGGCGTGCCTTAAAAAAGGAGTTTCTAATATACTCCCTCCATTCCAAATTATAAATCATTTCAAAAATTTTAAAAAATCAAAGTATTTTTAAGTTTGACCAAAATTATAAAGAGAAATACTAAGGTTTATAACATAGAGTGAGTATACTATAAAAATATAATTAAGAAATCATCTAATGATATTTAATTTGTAGAATGACCAAAATTTTGGTTAAACTTTAAATACTTTAACTCTCCAAGATTTTTAGAATGACTTATAATTTAGAATGTAGGGAATAATATGTAACTTTCTTCGTTTAAGCTATAGATTTTGTACAAATATTGCTAGTCAAAGCTAAAAATAAAAGTTTGCAAACACTAAATCTTGGCACAGGAGAAACTAGTAGAAACGCTAAAGCGAAAAAAAGCACAGATACAACCCAAAAGTGAAATCAGACACGGAAAAAAGAATGAAGAACCCTAACCACAAATCCATGTGACCATGTCACCCTGAAACCTTAGGCCTTGTTCAGTTGCCAAAAATTTTTGCTTCCGAGTACTGTAGCACTTTCATTTGTATTTAATAAAAATTATCCAATCATAAACTAACTAGGCTTAAAAGATTCATCTCGTAAATTATAGACAAACCGTATAATTAGTTTTTGTTTTTGTCTATATTTAATGCTTCATGCAGTTGCCGTAAGATTCGATGTGACGGAGAATCTTAAAAAATTTTTGCAACCTTTTGGAACCTATAAACAAGGCCTAATACCGAGCACAAAATTCAATTAGTACTTCTGCAAGTTTGACTCTTGATGATGCGTGACTTCCGCCATTTTCATGCCATCGTACTTTTATATGAACCATGCCCATTGCCAACCAATTTCCTTTACAAGAGACTGAAAAGTTGATGACTGGCAGCTCGTCCGTGCACCATACAGAAGGATACTGAATTTGATGATGTTATTAATATTGCATCCAGATAGGTAACACATTTACAATAATCAATAATGGAAATTTTATTCAGAACACTACACATTTACAATCAATGATAACTGGTAAGACATACAAAAGAATATATCATCCCACACTAGAAATACAAATGAACAAAATAACTAAAGTAGCAAAAACTAGCTAAAGCTACAGAAGACCGCCGTTTGGTAGCCAAAGCCCACATAAGGCATGACCAATCAAAAATAGCACCATTGTGTTTTAGTTAGATCTAGTGACCCAAAATCTGTGAGATGCGTCGTTCAGCATCCACAGGTATCTCTCTACCCGGCACATTGACCTTTAGAACACTCAGGTATCTGCAGAATGAACATTTTGGACCCAAATGAACACAGTTCAACTATAAACAATAATGTGGTTAAGTGAAAAAAAAAAATGGCAGGCTTACTCTTTAGCAGAAAACAAATATTCATGTTCTGCGATGAATCCAAGCAAAGACTGCAAACATAGCAGTAGTGTAAAAACATTGAAAGACTAGGGTTATGTTACCATAATCTAAGTGACATGTACCTCAAAAGGCAAATTTAATAACTCGTAGAACGTTCGAACGCGATCCAATCTCTGTTGGACTGCTTCACTATCTATTGAAGGTATGGCTGCAAGAGCCTGCAGAGATTTCATTTGCATGAGTGACTAGATATATAGGTCTGTCTTATACTGTCCTAAAGCTGTGACGAACAACAGATGCAGACAGCTATAGCATAATACAGAAGATATAATGTTTATATAATGCTGTCATATAAGTCACCTGTTCTAGAGCTATCGAATTCCTGCATATTTGCTGGACTCCTAACAAGTTGATTGACTTCATTTGAGCAAGTGCCTGGATGAACATACAAATAAGAAATGTAAGTAGGGTATCTCAACATACAAATAAGAAATGTAAGTAGGGTATCTCAATTTACGGTGTAGGCTTAGAACTAAGAACACAAGACTGCAGCTAAAACAATAACAAACCTTTATTGATGCATTAGCAGCAACACTGGAAATCCCACCAAATACGTAATTCCTTTTTGATTCCGTGATATAAGGAGCCATTTCTTCATCCCGTCGTGCAATCTGTTTACATTGGAAGAAGAAGCTTACAATTAACTCGATCCGTTTGCAGCTAAAATAAAAACAAACCTTTATTGGTCGTATACCTGAGTTGTAAGGGAGATAATGAAGTCATCAGGATCTTCAGCATCTTGATCTTCGACGTATTCTCTTTTGGTCATTTCCTGTACGAATTGTGTTGATTGAATTTTTTTTGGCACATAATACATCTAACAGACTGATGCCTAAAGGAACTATAGTGCTACTACCTGCATGTGGTATATCGCCTCTAGTTGCATTTCCAATCTCAATACTCTAACACAATCAATAGATAGCCTTCTGTACTCATTAGCCAGAGATGCAAGACCTTTTGGAATTGCACTAGATGAGCGGGCATGTCGACCATGGCTGTGATTTATGCTCTCTGAAGTGGTTGGTGGACTTATGAATGATTCCCCAAGCCTGAAATTCCTCGATAACCAAAAGTATTACAAATTCATGCAACAACAAATACAATTTTACTTAGTAGTATAAAATGTATAGCCACTGGCAATAATTGTTCTTCACTTAAGCCAAATTTTATTTTAATAGTTTTTTTTGCACGAGATCTGTAGCGTGCACTTTTCTCCAAGTTGGCCCGTGCAGCATTTGTGTCTTTCAGCTAGGTATATACTCAACCAAATTATTCCACAACCAGAATTCATCAACTAAAATGGGTGTCATTGTTAATGTAAATCAATCAGTATTCGGTATTATCAAAGTGAGGCAAGGAATGCCAATCCAGCTATCAAGACCTCACAAATCTGACATTATTTTACTGAAGAATTTAGGAAGGGACAAGCGTGGTACACTAAGCTAGAAGAGGCTGTAAGAAAAGATATTTAGCAATCATTCACATGACATCCCCATTATGATTGCAGTTACATGACCCCAGTTGTTTAGCCAGCTGGTTACAACTTTAACCAACTGTTAACAGAAAGAGCAGAATTAGGAATTACCACTAATTAACTACAATAGCCACAGAGTAAAACCCAACAGTTATTACAATTGTTCGATGCAAGTAGAATGGTATAGTTTGATCCCAGGCGTTGAACCTCCTCAGGCTTCAAACCAACCTCCACCACAACACCAAGAAGAAAACAGAAAAATAGCAGCAGGGACTGGGAGGAGGGAAGAAAAGGGGGAAATAGAAAAAAACATCGGATTTGGAAAAGCTTATGCAGTTTTGCTCTGTTGCCTCCCCATTCTCTGTACATCGCCAGCTTCTTAATCCTCACTCCCCCGCCCCTAACTGCACTGCCCTCTAATATCTATAGAATGAACCAAACAGACAAGATTGCCTCTACGCAAGGAAGCAAAAGGTGGGCATTGCCTCATTGCTTGGCCCAAGGTCTGTCAGGCCAAAGAGCTTGGAGGTCTAGGAATCTCTGATCTGAAAGATCGGTATTGCACTAAGGGTATGATGGCCATGGCTCAAGAAATCTGAACCTAATAAACCCTGGGCAAGTCTGCCACTTCAAGTAAGCAAGGATGTTGAATGCCTTCTCTCCCTGGCCATTATTACTGAAATTGGTGATGGAGCCAATACCCTTTTTTAGAAGGATAAATGGTTGACTGGTAAGGGCATCCAGGATCTTGCACCCAATCTGTATGCTCTAGTACCAAAAAGAAGGGCAAGCAGACACACTGTGATGGCTGCTCTTGATGAGGAGAAATGGCTAGAAGATATTCAGGGGGAAATATCCGTGCAAGCATTAATGGAATATCTTGAGTGGGATATATTAGAAGGTATGGTACTACAGGAGGGGATCCCTGATGGGCATATTTGGAGATTTTCAGCCTCAGGAGAATATACAGCTAAATCCTCCTATGATGCACTTTTTGAGGGAGCCCTCAGTTTTGCTCCATATGAGCGCATCTGGAAATCTTGGCGCCCCTAAGTGTCACTTGGCTGGTTGCTCACAATCGCTGTTGGACAGCAGACAGGTTGGCTAGGCGAGGTCTTCCTCACCCGGACCTGTTGTCTGCTATGTGATCAGGAGGAAGAGAACATCCAGCACCTCCTCATTGGATGTGTGTTTGCAAGACAATTCTGGTACGGTCTTGCAGCACTTGCCCCGCAGCCAGTCGATTCCTCCTTTAATGCTTGGTGGGATAAGGCGGTCTTGACAGTAAGCGGAGATGCGTGAAAGGGATTGAATTCCCTCATCATCCTAGGCGCCTGGATCATCTGGAAGCATCAAAATGACTGTGTCTTCAATGGAGCTACCCCTAGACTGTATACGGCTTTAAACCTTGCTCGGGAGGAAGCCCTTTTATGGTCTATAGCTGGTGCTAAGGGACTGTCCCTGCACACAGCTCGGGATGATGGTTAGATGGTCTCTGGTCAGGTCTTTCGCCTTAGCCATAGGTGATTAGTTTCAGTAAGAGGGTGTGTGTGTTTGTGTGTGTGTTTGGGTCTCTGTATGACTCCTTTCTCTACTATTAATACAATGATACACAGTTCTGCGTATTCGAGAAAAAAAAACTGGTTATTACAATAGGTGATGCTTTAAAATACTGTAAATAATAAAATTACCTTTCAACTGAATCAGCTAAATATTCCAATGAGTCACTAAGAGAAGCCAACAATATCAGTTTCTGGTCATCATGGATCAAGTTTTCCTGCATAGACAAGTACACGAACAGAAGTTACAAGCAGCAACACAGAGTATCTTACAAATTGATAACTAACATCAGATTGTCAGTGTAAGGCATTAAACAACATCCCATTTTCCGGTATGTACATTGACCTTAATTTTCTATTTGGGTGTTGTATCGATTTATTTAAAGTCCTAATGATAAAAAAAAATGAACATAGTACACCACTTGAGCCAAACTAAAACAAAACAGGCTTATATTGATTCTATATTGGGCTGTAACACATATAAATACTAGATCTTTATTTTCAACGCAAATATAAACCAGGTCTTTACATTTACATTATTAAGTTTTGCAAAGACGATCAAGAAATTGTGACTAAAGAATCTTGAAGAATGCCAACATGGTTGATCATTGATTCAAATGGAATATCAAAAAAATTCAAAATAAAACAAATATAGGAGTAGAACTTATCAACACAAACTAAAAGTATTCAGCAGATTTGTAAATAATAAAAGGTACCTGTTTTATTGGGCACATATCTAATAAGAGATCACTTAGTTCAATCTCTACTTCGACTGCCTCTGCATCTGTTACATTGTTATCATGTTCACTAGTAGAATTTTGCAAAGAAATGTTTGCTGGTTCCAGGCGCATTAAACTCTCAACATCATTCCTTGAAAGGAGAATATAACTTTGCTTTTCAAGGACAGCCTGAAATTTTCACATACAATACAAGAATCAAGAACTCTGCAAGAGACACAAGAAAACAGTGTACTAATGTGTAGGGGCGATAACAATTGGAGTCCATCTGTGTCTCAAACCACTTTCAGATTTTTATTCTCAAAATTGAAATAAAAAGATAATGCCACAAATAGAACTATCAGAAATATCAGAAGTGGAACTGGCAGAGTTGAAATATGCCAACTCAAGGCAGAGTCTGCTAGCTCAGTTGGCATAATGTATCACTTTGTTTTCCTTGATCGGGCAGGAGAGCTGCATGTCATTGTTTTAAAAAAGTACATGGCCGTCCGATTGCATAATATATCTCACATTTAAATTTGGAAAATATATCTACATCCCTAAATGTATCTCACATTTACATTTGGGTAAATATATCTATGTCGCTAAAAAGGGACAACACCAGAATATCGAAGATTATTTTCTACTATAATTCATTTATAGAAGCCAACAAATTTATGAGACTTTGAAAGTATTTTTCAAGACAAATCATATGATTTTCACGTTGGAGAAAGTATTTATGGCTGCTGGCCTTGCTGGAGTAGTTAATGGGTGAATGTATTAAGTAGTCAAAATGCCATGAACAGTAAATCCTGGACGTCTACAAAACAAGTTATGTAGTTTAGGGCCTAAAATCATGAATAAAACGCTAGACAGTTTAAGCAGTCAATGATCGTCAAAAAGCAATGTGAACATCAGAATTATGCATGGCATGAACATCACAATTACACATTACATAAAAAGCTGTAGATGTTGGATATATGCGCTCATCCAAATGACATCTTGGCAATGGCAAGCAAAATGAGGAAGGATCAGCAGTAGGGCAATATCTGATACGATAGTTATTCAATAATATTGCTTGATGAATATCATTTAACGAATTAATTTGTGGACAGAATGTAAGACTAAAGTTAACATTCTACCTTCTGGAAGCTGTGCCTTAGATTTTTCTTGAAAAGCATAGTACGCAACTACGGGAAATATAAATCTATTTAAGTATGTATTTATATACCACTACAGTACAAAAAGTTTAAACAGACTAAACAACGGTAGATATTGGGGTGATCGACTATCTAGCATGTGATGTCTAGGAAAACACTGTGGTCAGTTTTGTTAATTTTGGCCTTCTGCATTTTTAGGTCCCCCTGCTAATATATTACATATCTTTAAAGTTTGGCATCTTTTTATACATTTCCCTATGTATCTGTTGCCATCCCCTTACATTTCTCTCTCCTCACCCATGTGCCTATTGACCATCTGTCACTAGAAATTTATGTTCTTCTACAGTTCACTGCTTTTTGCATCATCCAACATCAATGTGCCTGGCCACAAGGTCTCAAGACCTAACTCCTATGATCTTGATCTCAATTACATATGTTTCTAAAAAAATATATATTTAATTCTCTGATCGTGGATGCAATAAAATTCATTTAAGTGTGTTGAATACCTCCATATATGATGCACGACATCTCTCATGAGCACGTTCTAAAAATGTGCGTACATACTCCACGAGCTCAGTCGCATAGTTTGGCATCAATTGAACCCATCCAAGAACCTAGGAAGAAAAATAAGGAATTGCAACAAATAAATATAATCAAAATTAGAAGGAAAGCCAAGATTTTTTTTGGGTGAGTGGGCGGGGAAGCTACCTCTTTGGCTATTATATCAACGGCAAGAAGCCCTTGAAGCACAGGGCGTCCAAGTTCCACCGATGAACTATACGCTAAGGTTGCATTTACACGTGGTCTAAATGCTGCTGGGCCTATCAAAGGATGCAAGGTAATAAAGTTGTACAAATATATGAGAAAGCATGTAATAATATTTTTTGCAGTCATTATTAACAAGTCTTTGAACTCAATTGTCCATTTCTTCCCCAGACGGGTAGGGTCAGAACAATACAGTAACAGCCCATTCGCTGTTTAATGGTCCAGCAACAATAATAAAACAAACGTATAATATGTTTTTTCATATATGTAATTTTGAAGACTAAGCAATTTCCAACGAAAGTTACATTGATGTAGTTTTAAGAAACATGTGTATAACAAAAAAAATACATGTGTAAGGGCTGATAAGTTTAATGGCAGAGCCAGATTAACCTTGTAAGTGGACCAGCTGATATATCAAATAAATGGCATGCTAATTTGAAAAGATTTTTGGTTTTTGATTCCTCTCAATCTCTCTTCCAATCCTGGTACTTTGCTCTTTTTGTTGTTTTAGTTACGTATCACTTTCCTTAAAACTAATACCATATCATTACATGCATCGATATGTTTATTAAAACAATTTGACTAACATATCAAGTATTATGGGCGCCAAAAAATCTACAAAGATATCTGTGGGCAACAAATTGCTTTTGGACTTCATAATATCCAGTAACCAATTGATGATTCAAGGTTTCAAAATGGGTCAGCCCATCCCGTACTTTGAGGCACGTATTAGTTAAGGTACCAGGTTATTATGACTACAACAAGCTCAGCGTTGTATTGGTTCTAGAACTAGAAATTTAGACAGTTAACAGATGCCAAGGGCACTACATAGGATGCATGAGAAAACATGAGTCTGAGCCAAAACCAATGTGGTATTAATGCTTGCATCATTTGGTTAGCAGTTACCCCAGTCCATGAACACTAGCTACCTTGATCAGTCACACATACCACAGGCACTATGTGCTTGGAGGAAAAAGATTTCACAATACAACTATTCACACCTAACTATAGGGGAAAAATCAACTTTCAACTTCTTGGATTTCACAGTATTAGGACTGTTTGCACCCTAGGAACCCAAAAAAATTTGAAGTTCTGTGGACAGGCTCAAAGTTCCCGTGTTGACTTACTGGATATGGCCTGCTGAACACATTTTCGGTAATCTACAAATATTGCTGGCAAGAAGTGCTCCTTCAGAAAGTTATTCACAAAAGCCAATAACCCATCACTCCTGCACATGTTCAAAAGCAATAGTAAATAAACATGGTCTAGTTATAAATCTTCCAACAGAGAGAATCAATTTTCAGGAAAAAGATGTAGGGCTTAACATGCTTCATTCCTCCAAATCATGCATATCTGCTATTAGGTAGAAATAATGACTTTGTCTTGGAACAAAGTCAATCCCGAGAACTAGTTACATTGTGACTGTCATAACTTATGGCCACAGATACAAGAGCAACAAGTGCCTCATAGAGTTATATCCTACTACCTGGAAGTAAGAAGTGCTGATATTATCTGAAGAACAAATTTTATTCAACGGTTCAATGGCAGATTAGTACCTTCTTTCACTTATATCATCTTTGTTGGTAATTTTCTTATTGAGTTTCATCTCTAGCCTACCCAACTTATTTGAGGACAAAACGGTTTTAGCATTATTCTTCTTATTGTTTAAGTAGCAGTAACTGATGGCATGATGGCTACCTGGTATTTTGCATATGTTCTAAATAGGTCTTAACCATCAAATATTACACAGGTCAATCTACAACAAAAAACAACAGACAGTTGAGACGACCATGAACAAGGTCAGATGTAAATACACTAGCTGCCACCAATGTTATTAAGTCATTGAATTGTTTATCAGCTACCCAGGCAGTAACTAAGCACCGACTGGAGAATATGACTTGTCTTGAGGGCCTAGTTGCATGGCCAGCAGGCCAGGTGATTAGTTGTGACTAATTATATGACTATTCATCATACAAAAAGACATGGGCTCTTGGAGAGTTAACCCTAGAGGTTATGTATGTTAGTACATCAAAACATCTGTAGGAATGCGGTTAGATGGCAATGATTCAAGTAGAATGGCACTAGGTGAAGGAGGGCACTGGTTCTAGGAGGAATAGATATACAAAGTCAGTCAGAGAAGAGACGAAAGCAGGGTACAAGGAGAAGAGGCTTGCTATTTATTTCACACACAAACCTAAACCAAAAGACAAACTAGCAGCCTCCTCTTATGATCAGTGTCACCGCTAGTAAACATGAGCTAACTGAGATGTTCTTGGCAAAAGAGCTTCTAACAAATCTTTAGCTAATCTGAGCTAACCTGATATATCAAATCTGAACTAACCTATGTGATGCACATATGCTGCTAGTTCACCTTGCTGTTAACAGCCTGCAGGTCAGGTGACCAGTCACCAGCAGGCCAGTCAGCCATAATGTGCACATTACGCCTTGGAACTCCCACCACAGCCCACAAGCACACCATGCGACATGAGGTAAAGAATGAGAACCACTGGATGCTGCATCCATCCACTGCCATCCCTGCTTCACTGATGTCAGTGGCTGTAATGCCCATCACCCGGTTTGCACATGGTTGCTGCCCTGATGTCCTCAAGGTCAAGTCCAAGTAAAATCACAGATCTTCCTCTAAATTTGTTCTGTTGTTCTCTGTTATGTGCAACTTAGCAGCAGTAAGGCCTTGTTTAGTTGGCAAAATTTTGGGATTTTGGGTACTGTAGCACTTTCGTTTGTTTGTGGTAAATATTGTCCAATCATAAACTAATTAGGGTCAAAAGATTCATCTCGTGATTTACAGGCAAACTGTGTAATTAGTTTTTGTTTTCGTCTAAATTTAATACTCCAAGCATGTGCCGCAAGATTCGATGTGACGGGGAATCTTGAAATTTTTTGCGAACTAAACAAGGCCTAACACAGTATGGCAGACAAGTCGGTCATAATCACAACTAGCCAGTCCACTAGCAACTTGATTCGACTTTATGACTTAAAAACCATGCCCAGCACTTGTGGCCAAATTATTCCCAGATTCGAAAAAACATTAATTAATAAATAAGCTTCCAAGGAAATAAGTTCCACCAAACTTTCTTCTTCTTTACAAGTAATAACCTCCTCCAGTTTTGGTTAACATAAAAAGTTGTGTTCTGCACATTCTATATGTTATATGGACTTTAAGAACAGTGTTCAACAAGGTGCTCTTCCTCGGTCGCCTCAGCGCTGGGCGGAGGGGTATCGCCTTGCCTAGAGGGGTAGGCGGTAGGCGGTGCCAGCCTATCGGCGGCGCTATGCGCGCAGATCCACCTAAGGCAGGGATGTGTGCGGGCGACGTAGACGTTGACTGCGGTGGGGGAGGAAAGGACATCGGGCAGAGGTCGCCGCCTCACCGGTGGGGGAGGAGATTTGTGGTAATGAGCCATAGTTGAATACTGAGATGACATACCTATGTTCCGATTGCTATGTAGGTAAATAAAACAAACAAAAAGCCTCCTGCGATTGTGCTTGGTACAAAGGCCTTAAACTATTCGAAGGTGGCTCTAAATTAGCTGCACAAATGAACCTTATGCTTATTGAAGAACTCCAGAAACAGCTTTTCTAGACCTTAGCCAATGGCAGCTTTAACTCCAAGCTCTTGATCCTCCAAAGACAACTCTCTTAGGTTTTGACCAATCTTACTACTCTCTTGTACCTTGTCATTCCTTACAAATTTCATAATAGCTAGAATGCTCGAACAAGGCAGCATGGATTTATCACAACTAGCTGTAGATTTATGAAAGGCAAAAGTAATTTTAGATTTCAAAGTCAATGTAAATTAAAGTTAGGAGATCTGACACAATACCCAAGTTGCGAGTACTTCTGAGGCAACATCAACCCTATTTTATTCATAAACTGCAAAAAAAAAATCCCCATGAACAACATAATAATGAATTAATGATAATGTGAGACACATATAAAACAGACAACTACAAGACAGGTCACCTCAAAGACAGGACGGTAAACAGACGCAGCTAGGAAAATTCCTTGGTCAGGTATGACACTTGCTGTTCCATACCCTTCTTGAGGCACATTGGAATTTCTTCGCCATCCTTGACCTGTGGTAGATTAAAAATTGAACATACATGGCATAAATATAAATTTAATAGCAAACACACAAAACCAAGTAAAAACAATAATCAGCCAAGATGCGTGACTCATGTTGAAAAATGTAAAAATAAAGCAAGCAGAAAAAATTAAGTACTAGTCACAACATATTACCAACAGACAAATCCAACAAAAGCTTGACGAGAAACAAGATTTCGTCCAAATGATGCATAATAAGGTGGTCATCAGTACATACCTTCATTTGGCACTGGGGTTGCTGCATCAGTAATGCGGAAAGCGAAAGAAAGGCCTTCAGATCCATCCCTGCAGGAAGAATGTTTCGTGATACAGTGATGTTAAAAAGAGAAGGAAACACAAAGGCTAGAGATATATTTGTATTACTAAAGAAAATATCAGTTTTCGTGTTTAAATTATTTTCTTGACAACAGGCAAATTGAAATTATCTAAGCCATCAAACTAGAACCGATAGATATGATTCAAAGTTGGATCTTCTCCAAAATAAAGCACTAGACATGAAGTAAATGAATAGCCACACAAGCTCTCACTGAGCGAGTGACAGTATTGTAACCTGCAACAAGATGGCCTGTGCCACATGCTAGAGTCAAGCATTGTGGATACAAATAGTCCTATGAAATGGCAACTGTATTCATCACTAAAGTGAGTTTTTTTTCTCATAATATACTCTCCACACTCACCTCAAACAAACAAAAGTGAAGCAACCAGAAGCATGTTTTTGCTGATAAGAAATAAATGTAATCAGCTAATTGTTTCTTCACAAGTTCAGTCCTCTTACTCTTTAAATCAGTAAATGTAGTCAAGCTTCGATGTTCTACTCCAATAGAAAATTTAGCGGGAGCAACGAAAAGATGTCAAATAAGTGAAGCATTACAGATCATATAACCAACACATGTGTCTATTGCTTATGAACCAACATATGCAAAGAAAGCTATAGCCTGCCAAAATACTATCAATATTGAACCCTGTATGCATGAGATTTGTATGCAATTTAAACTTAGAAAAAATAGCGCTTAAGTATGAAAAAAGGAACAGCTGCATGCGAACGGCACATTATATAAGTAAACAGATCAACATTCATTGCTAAGGACATTACATAACAAAATTGACTCGATTACAATATTGTGAATATGCAAGTAAATTATAGTGATCCATGTAGAAGGCCACTCATAGGCGAATACTTGCCTCTTTTCCTTCACTGGATCCTTATTTGCAAGCCTAGCTGTCTGGACAGCTGCATCAGCAGTAGCAGCTTCTGGAGTTGCCCGCAAAATTTCACACAGAAGTTGCTGGCATTCACTCTAACCAAAAAGAAACACAGGTGAGAAAGGAAGGCATAAGAATTCAAAGCGAACACTACAAATGGCAGGACTATACATTTCATTGCACAAGGCAGAACATGATTATAACCCACACTTCTGATTAACAGGCTCATTACATCAAACCTTTCCAAATAAAAAAGCATGACAATATACCAAATTCCAAAACATGAATGGATGCATGTGCTTTTTTTCTCAGACATAATGTATGGATTGGCTTTTTTTCTCAGACATAAGGAAGGAGAGCTGTAAGTCATTTCATTAAGAGAGAGTACGAAATGTATGGATTGGATATTAAAAAAAGCAGATCACATTAAAAATGGTAGGCAGGTAGGGATACCTGCACGACTGATAGAGAGAATGCAACACTGAAACCCCCAGTAGCTTGGGAAGATTCGGAGTCTGGATTCCAGCTTGCATCCCCATTTGCAATATGAGGTGTGTTTACGTTATCAACCTCTGTCGATTTTTGTTCAAGAAGCTCTCCAACAATAATATGGTTCTCTGACAAGTAAAATAAATTTTAATGTTTGCAAATCAATAAGATACAGGTTTGTATGAAACCAAATTAGCTGATACTTAGCACCTACCAAGTATCTCCACAAGACATTCAAATATTGATTTAAGAAGTTGAGTAGCTGCACGCTGAGCATCTCCTGTGGGTGCCATAGCTGGCGAAATGGGACTGACAACTAGTTGTGCTGCCATTACAGATGCGCCACTCTTTGTTTTCTGTTTGAGCATTTGGAACTGGGGAATGGGTCCATTTGAATGCAACACATCATACATTTTTGCAGCTTTGTCTATACTGGATTTTGAAGCCTCTTCAGAATATGCTTTAATCTTTGAAGTGATAACATCATGGATTGTAGGGCGTACTCGTTGGCTGTCATGAAAATGCGACTAATTAAAAAAAAGCCCAAAAGTTAAAGTGAAAATCAAAATAGCACATACAAGATTATCTTCCTATAAACCACAAAATGGACTTCTAAAGAAATCTTTGTAACATGAATAAACAACATGTTCTTGTCATGGGTTAAAATACAAACATGTCAGGTAGTTCTAATTATATCTAGAAGAAGGGAGGGAAGGGAGTTTGTTCTGGTGCAGAGGTACAAATTAATAAGGATGATCTAGTTCTCTGGAAGAAATTTATATGATAACCGTTCATGACAATGTTAAGGCCCAGCCATGGGCTGTGCTAGATCATGCAGAACCTTCTAGGATCAGTAGATTAGAGAGTATTTCAATAAACGATTTGTTAGGAAAATGGTTTGATAAGTTAGGAAGTAGAGGATTATGTTTATAAAATCCCATCTATAGGGTGGCTTAAGTGCCAAGTTGAGTCTCTATAAGAGGACGATAGAAAGGATTTCCAACTCCCTCCAGCATTACTGTTCATCACAGACACTGTTGTAGCCCTTCCTAAGCTGCTGCTGCCCTCTTCCTCTCCCTTTCCCTATCCAATAAATCTAAACCCATAACAGATAAACACAGAGCTTATTCTTCTGTAAGAAAAATGAAAAACAGATGGGACGAGAAATACCATATCACAGCTCCTGCAGCTGCAACCTTTCCAAGCATGGATAAGCATTGTACCAATGTTCTCAGGTACTTCACATTAAGGGGGGCATCTGCCTTTATCATTGATTCCTAAAGAAGCATTCAAAATAAATAAAAATAAGTGAAGGAACTTGACAGGAAACCATTACACCACCGTGGATTTAGAAGCAAAGACAATAAGACATACAAGAAACTCATCTGGTGTAGCACAGGAAAGAAAAATTGGGATTTCACGAGAAAAACTTTTCGAATCCTTCCGAGTGTGTCCATCACTTTCACTCATGTCTAAGCTATTATCATCTGGGCCATCAAATGAAGAGCTGAAAAAAAGCAGAGACACAAGTTGGTAATGTATTCCATTCATTCAGGAAAGGACCATAATTACTGAAATACAGTAGTATGATATGAATGCCACAAATTCTTAACATAACTCATGGAAGGAAAGATCACGCAATAGCTTATGTCTAAAATAACTATATGCATCTGTTTATAGGCATGATATTGTGCTGGGATTAACTAGATGTAAGCTGAAGTGTTTTGATGATCAATCACCCTGAATAAGTATTACTATGAAGCATATAATGTTCACAACTTCACATCAAGCACATATTCATCATATCATAGATACCTCTACTTGCTAACAAAGTTGCCATATACTTTTGGGCATTTGACAAAATCTCCAAAAGAAAACTTTTACCACGAATTTTTTATAGTAATATACTTTTATAACTTAAGAAAATTGCAATACTGTGTGTCTAATCTTTATATTTAATATTCATGACAAACTGCAATTTTTTGGTCATTTATCACCTTTAAAATGTTTTGATTGGAAGCCGCCAGAGTGAAATGCTAGATCTAGAAAGAGTAGGAAGTTGAACATACCCTCCATCAACAGAACTAACTTTTGGAAACCCATCTACTGGGCCACCAATGTGATTGTCACCTTTAATTGATCTAGTTCTCCTTGAAAGAGGTTGCATGCTATTTACCAAGCGCCCAGCAGCTGTATTAGTCAGTACTTCCTCACTGTCAACCATACTTAAAGTCGCAGAGCTGCAGAGAAAATCTTGGAAAGTGAACAATTGTTGATCAATGATGGAATCAAAGCAGTGGACATGACGCATATTATTTACCACTACCAAAGGAGTTACCAAGAAATCACATCAAAATGAGATTCAGTGCAGAACAGTCACCAGTGCCAAAATCATTATACTTAAGTAAATATGTGATATGCCATAGAAAGCATGTAATATATTCCCTCCATTCATTTATCTTCATCGTTTTAGCCTTCGGTGCAATGACCAAGGAGCAGAGCAAAAGCACTCACTTTGCATTTAATCATCTCGGGTTGAGCGCACATGAGGAGTCACAGACAAGGAACAACCAATGAGCAGCAAAGAGGCAATAAATGTAGGCAAGTGGTAGCCAACGGCAACAAGGGGGCAATAAATGTAGGCAAGTCCCAAGCTAATATGAAGGAGATTTTGAATAAAAAGTTTTTGCTTAGATGAAGGAGATAAATGAATGGAGGAGTAAAAAAGAAGCAGCTACAGAAACAACTGAGAATTGAGATCATCAAAGAGAAGGCCAGAAGAAATAAAAGCATACCTATATTCACCATTGTTGTACAAATGGCCATGCAACTCTTCCAAAATTTTGTAAAATAGTACTCCTCGCAGCTTTGTTAGATCAGAACGAACATCTTGAAGAGCACCTACCTTTAAATTTTTGTTAGCTTGTGACAGAAGATTACAAAAATGTTTGCTAGCTCATGATAGGCTACACAGTTGTCTTGAGCCACATGCCATATAAGGATGGACAACCAACCCGAAGGACATAGAATAATGACATAGTAACTAACAAAACCTATAAAATATGTTCTGTCATCACTCTAGGAACTAAATGCGCAAGTGCTTAAATCTATTTAATAACCACAAATGCTGCTGATCTAAAGTTTTAACAAAGTCATCAATATATGTCCATCAAATTAAACCATGCGTAATAACAACTACCAATCCGAGTTAGATTTTGGCAAACCTTTATCCAGTTGTCAGAGAAAATCTATAGAATTCTTACTAACTTGCATTTTGCAATACTCATCATTTTCATCAGGTCTAACTACTAAGACTAGCTAGGTACCCAATGCATTTACCCATTCATCAGAAAGGGCACTGCAAAAGGGGCTCCTCAGTCACAAATGAGAAACACAGCCTAACAGCAAATTTGGATCCTGGACATTTGCTGAGTTGAATGTCCAAGTACAAATTTTGCATTCGCAGATGATGATTAAACTGACGTTTTAACATAAATACTCTGGAACCTATGAGTTCATGTACTGATCCATACTTACTCCGTCTTTCCTAAAAAGAGTGTCGCTATGGAGTTCGTGCTGGTCAAACTCTTAAGTTTGATTAGGTTTGCAGAAAATATTAGCAACATTTGTATCTTTAAATAAGTTTATTATGAAAATATATTCAACGATTCATCTAAAGATGCTAATTATACACCATAAATATTATATATATTTGGTCAAACTTGAAAATGTTTGACTTCTCGGGAAGTGAGAATGACACTCTTTATGGGGACGGAGGGAGTAGCTGTTACAATGCAATGACAGCACAAGTGCAGTTTAGCATTTTGTTGGATTAAAGCAAAGCATACAATATATGTAAACCTTAACTGAAAGGTACATGCAAGGTAAACACAAGATAACCCTCACCCAAATTTTCAGAAAGGTAAAGCATGAAACAAATTATGATTGGTGTAGCGACTAACCGCTTGAAGGCCTTCTCGTTCCAGTATCAGCACTGATTGGACGTGCAATTGCACTGCAGCATACAGCTGCTTCTCTGCCATTAAGTTCTCAATTCGAGCAGGAACCTGCGATATTCGCCATGTTAGCAGAGAATAACTAACTCGAGTTTATGACACAATTCAGGTTGAAAGTAGATCGAATGGTGTAAATAGCTCGAGAACAAATTGTATGATTAAAACTAATTCTAATTGTTCTAGATTTTTTTCACCAGATGTTTACCTCTGGGCTCTGAATTTTTCAAGCTGAGCCTATTGGCCAACTTTTGTACGAGGCATTATAATTAATGAGGCATGTGCATTCGAGAAGGAAAAATATATGAGGCATTATATGAAGGCTGAGCTCAAGCTCCAGTAATGCTTTTATATAAGGTTTTACAAATGTGAAGTTTTTTAGCTTTCTTGAGCCAAGCTCGAACATCACAACCTTTGGCTGAGCCAAGGCTAGGCCCATTTCTAAGCTCAAAAGTCAACTTGGGATTGGCTTGAACCAAAGCATGACCTATGTCAAGAAGCACATGCATCATGCTGAAAAGTGGCTTTCAAGGCCCAATTGTCATTCATATTGCCTTTGACCCTAGAATTTGTGTGTCTCATTAAAAACTTGTTCGTACGATTTCAAGCCTGTTTTTAGGATGTTCTCAAGATATGATCAAAACAACTATGCGCTTCAAAAGACCACACTCAACTTAGAAACTTTGCCGCGGATCTTTAACAGAAGGGAAGTCAAACCATAATCCATAAACCATTGGATTCTGCAAGAACACCTTGGAGAATATGTATCAGACACATATTCACAGCATGGTTACTAAATTCACCTACTTAGATTATGCAAGTAGTCCAAGGTGGAAAGGTTAGCTGTTCAGCATGAAATTTACTATTTTACTCGCATGTGTACAATATTATAATGGCACCATGCACGATCTCCTAGACTTCACCTTCCCATAAATGATTGAAATTGGTTCATACTTTCTTACTGTCAACATTTGGATACTAGCTTACTCACAGAGCGCTACAGCAAGACAGTTCCGCCAGCCAAAATTTGGATAGGCCAACGGCCAATTGGGGCCTAGAACCAAAACATGCTCATGATCTTGTCGGCAAGAGCACATAATCGAAAGAGATGAAGCTTACACACTGACCTTGGCAACATCCTCGACCTGATCCAAAAGGGAGAGCACATGACGCAGTGTGAGGGAGCGGTACCACAGCTGGCCAAGGTGCTTATTCTTCCTGCCAAGCAGCTTTTTGGCCTCCTCCATCTCCCCCTTGAGTCCGGTAATGCTGTCTGCAGACTCACTGAACAACCGCAGGATCTGTTCCCACGGCACATGAATCAAGAGGAAAATGTAAATTAAACCAACAGCTTATTCAACTACGGTGCATGAAGAGGAAAATGAAAATTAAACCAACAGCTCCACGAGGTATGATCACTTCAGGTGCACGCGGCTGAACGGTTCGTCATCAGGGAAATAAATGAAACAAAACAAAAGGGATCCCTGGGTGATGGGCGGACCGCGACGAACCTGGGAGTAATTCTGGATGGCCTTGTTGAAACCATGGTGGTAGGCGTGGACGACCTCGTCGACGACATCCTCGATGAGATCGCTCTGCTCCTTGAGGAACTGGATCTCGCCCTCGCGGTCCTTGGATGTGAGGATGTGCACGACGTGCGGCAGCGAGTCGAACCGCGCGGCCGCCCAGCTCTCGTCGATCCGCAACAGGCCTTCCTTGAGGTACTGAGCCCCCGGCCCGAGACGACGAGAATTAGCATTTCCGACGATCACAGTTCCGAGACGCGAGGAACGACGGTGGGGAAGCGAGAGGGTACTTACGGATTTGTCGGCCGGGATGGGGAGGCCATCGAAGATGCCCCGGCGGCCTCGGCTCATCGTGCTGGAGGACAACGGCGGAAGCGGAGGAGCTGGGTGGCCGTCGCGCGGTCGCGGCGTCGCCTCCCAAGGAGATCCAGCCGGCGGTGGGGAACGGTCGGTTGGCGACCGCGTCAGCACAGCTGGTGTGTGTATGGTGATGGTGGTGGTCCAGGTCCACAACCACAAGCAGAGCCAGAGGCTTCGTCACTGCGGTCAGCAACAAGGAGCAGACGGGCCGTTCGGCCCAGTGTGCGTGTGTCCGGCCCACGGTAGCCCAGAACTGAGAAGGGGTGACAAATGGGTAGTAGTAGGCCCATTCGGAGGATGGTGCGACTGTGGGAGAGGATCACGATTCAGGAACAGGAAGTGTTTGGTTCGAGGTAGCATTTCGTTTTATTTAACAATTAATATTTAACTATAAATTAATTTGGTTTAAAAGATTCGTGTCGTAAAATATTTTATAACTGTTTTTTATTTTTATAAATAGTTTATATTTAGTACTTTATGTATGTGTCCAAATATTTGATGTGATAAATATAAAAAACAGGAGCAACCAAATAGGACCTAAATTGTTTTCAGTTTTACCTATTTTCTGAAAAGATTATGAAACACTTCGTTCACTGTTCGCCAAACTTGTTGCGTAGGGCGGCGTTGGTACCACACGGCCAGTATGCAAAGATCGATATGACCCAACGCAACAATAGCGCATGCACCCACATCTCTCCTGCCTAAAGTATGTACGTAGACCATGAGAAAGCAATAAGTGGCATGTTCTTGGTGATCGCTGAAACCACTGTCGTCCCAAAGATACACGACGTGTGCATGCTTCCATCAGAGTCATGGATGATCCACAGCATCGTATGCTAAGCACATGTCATAGCAAACACCAAATTCCTATCGTAGAGTGGAAATTGCACGTCCTTATGGTGGGCCCGCCAGATTCCCGCTTCTGAAGAGAGACAAATTCAAGTTGAATTCTTGTCTGAACCCTTGTTATAAACTCTGAAGTTTCATCTAGGGTTGGGTGTTTTGGCAGCACAACCAACCTGTTCGTTTGAGTTTATCAGATGAATATGTCATCACACAGAGTCATTTGTGCATCTTCTTTCACCTTTCACATAGAACGGACAGTTGTGTTTGCGGTTTGCCTAGGCCTTGTTTAGTTTCCTTCAAAAACCTAAAACTTTTCAAGATTCCCCATCACATCGAATCTTGTAGCACATGTATGGAGTATTAAATATAGATAAAAATAAAAACTAATTGCACAGTTTACTTGTAAATCGCGAGATGAATCTTTTGTCTAGTTACTCCATGATTGGACAATGTTTGTCAAATAAAA
>Ga0182004_10000004_pt1 | contig 68949 bp, 49 predicted proteins | sample Sormic07211540_1_FD_120479 | JGI IMG/M metagenome (GOLD analysis project Ga0182004, IMG submission 120479) | Endophyte microbial communities from Sorghum bicolor roots, Mead, Nebraska, USA - 072115-40_1 MetaG | ecosystem: Host-associated > Plants > Roots > Unclassified | place: USA: Nebraska...
ATAATAATAATAATAATAATAATAATAATAATAATAATAATAATAATAATAATAATAATAATAATAATAATAATAATAATAATAATAATAATAAAGGCTAGGAAACAAATGATGATTTACTTCTCTAGTCTAGTCTAGTCTAGAAAGATAAAGGAGAACACTACTCAAGTCATTGCACAAGTCAATCAGCCAACCAGTCGGAGTAATGCTTTGAGCCTTTGAATGGACCGTTTGTTCTTTACAGTACAGATGTGAACACAATCGATTCATCCTAGTAAAAACAACAACATCAACAACAATCCAAAGAACCTGCCATTTCTATTGCCGATAGCAGATAGCACACCAATGCCAAAGCCTCGTTCAGTTTAGGCCCTATTCTGTTTCTGTACAGCCACCATGCCAGTGTTTGTGTTCCTCCTCTGCGTTAGCCTCAACCTTGTGCACTCCTCCGGCGGCGCCATCGACTTCATCTTCAATGGCTTCGCCGGCGCAAACATCACCGTCGACGACTCAGCCATGGTCACACCGGACGGCGTCCTCGTGCTCACCAACGGCACGTACCTGGTGAAAGGGCACGGCGTGTACCCAGCCCCGCTCCACTTCCGCTCACCGTCAGGCGCCGGTGCAGGCGTGCTCTCGTTCTCGACCACCTTCGTGTTCGCCATCCTCTCCGAGTACGCCGAGCTGAGCGCCTACGGCATCGCCTTCTTCATAGCCCCTACCAAGAGCTTCACGGACACGTTGCCGAGCCAGTTTATGGGTCTCTTCAACACGAGCGATGTCGGGAACGCCACCAACCATGTCTTCGCCGTCGAGCTAGACACGCTGCTCAACGTGGAGTTCGGGGACATGGACAGCAACCACGTCGGGATTGACATAGACGGGCTGAGGTCTGTCAAGGCCGCCTCGGCAGCGTACTACGACGACGAGGACGGCAGTGGCGGAGTGCTCCGTAACCTGAGCCTGATCAGCGGCAAGGCCATGCAGGTGTGGGTGGACTACGATGGCCCGAGCACGGAGATCAACGTGACGCTAGCACCCCTGCGGATGCCGAAGCCCAAGAAGCCTCTGCTCTCCCATGTCGTCGACCTCTCGACGGTGATCACCGACAAGTCGTACGTCGGCTTTGCCTCCTCCCTGGGCTCCATGTCGTCGCGGCACTGCATCCTTGGCTGGAGCTTTTGCTTGAACGGATCATCAGCTCCTCCACTCGACTACTCCAAGCTGCCGATGCCGCCGGTAGCTGGCGGCGGAGGCGGTCGGTCAAACACGGTCCTCGAGGTGGTGCTGCCAATCGGCGTCGTGGCGTTCGTCCTCGCCGCGATCACCAGCGTGTTTGTGTTCGGTTGGAGAAGGGTCAAGTACGCCGAGCTTCGTGAGGAATGGGAGGATGAGTTCGGGCCGCGCCGGTTCTCGTACAAGGATCTCTTCCACGCCACCGGCGGGTTCGACGACAGGCATCTGCTCGGCGCCGGCGGGTTCGGGAAGGTGTACAAGGGAGTGCTCCGGGCGTCCAAGCTCCAGGTAGCTGTAAAGAGGGTGTCGCATGACTCGCGCCAAGGGATCAAAGAGTTCGTCGCCGAGATCACAAGCATCGGCCGCCTCCAGCACCGGTACCTCGTCCGCCTGCTCGGCTACTGCCGCCGGAGAGGCGAGCTCCTCCTGGTGTACGAGTACATGCCAAACGGAAGCCTCGATAAATTCCTGTACGATCGTGGGAGGGAGCCTGCTCTGGACTGGTGCAAGCGCTTCCGGGTCATCAAGGACGTCGCCATGGGCCTCTTCTACCTCCACAACAACTGTGAGCAGGTGATCGTCCACCGCGACGTCAAGGCGAGCAACGTTCTCCTCGACGACGCGATGGCCGGGCACCTGGGCGACTTCGGGCTCGCCAGGCTGCACGACCACGGCGGCAACCCGCGGACGACGCGGGTGGTCGGCACCATCGGGTACCTGGCCCCCGAGCTGGCGCGCACCTCCAAGGCGACGCCGCTCACCGACGTGTTCGCGTTCGGGGTGTTCCTCCTGGAGGTCACGTGTGGGCGGCGGCCCATCGAGGAAGACGCGCGCGGCGACGGCGGCCGCGTCCTGCTCGTGGACTGGGTACTCGGGCGCTGTTCCGAGGGCAGGATCAGCGACTGCGTGGACGCGAGGCTCCAGGGGGAGTACGACGCCGGCGAGGCGAGCCTGGCGCTCAAGCTGGGGCTGCTCTGCACGCAGGCCTCGCCCGGCGCGAGGCCGAGCATGCCACAGGTCTTGCGCTACCTGGACAGCAGCCTGGGGCTCCCGGACCCGTCACCGACGGAGCTGGATTTCGGCGCCATGGCTTCGCTGCAGAGCAACGGGTTTGACTCGTACGCCATGTGGTATCCGACGTCCTCGGCAGCGTCCGACGCGAGCCACGGCACGGTGTCTGATCTGTCCGGGGGACGATGACACGTACGGTTGTTGGTTGGTGTCCCAATCTTGTGAGTCTTCACTTGACTGTCAACTGATGAAATCGATGGCCGTTGGCCAATTAGTTTGGTCGTTGCACGTCCGCGGACCAACCGCCAGCTTGTTTGAGAAGTATTGTAGTCTCGTCAGACGACTTGGAACAGATTTAGGACAAAACATTGTCGCATTGATTGTCATCTATATAAGCCTTCCCAGACTTCTGTCTATTCAAGTATGAATACTGGTATTGGTGTCAAAATGGTTTAGTCCTCATTCAACAGTACTATTTGGACATAGGACTGCATATATACATTATACAAATATATTTATACAAGCATTTCCTTCAGATCTACATCAACTTTCCGGCGTTAAGATTGGTCAGTGCTAGCTCTGGGAACGCTGCCCCACCATCTAGATACTGCACAACTTGCCTCATGCTCGGTCTTTCACTGGCCAGAGGGTGTGAGCAGAGTAATCCAAGCTTCAGAGCTAGGCACACCTCCTCCGCGTCATAGTCATCCTGAAGCTTTGAGTCCACTGCTTCCATTAGAGATCCACTGAGACAGTGTCCAAGAACATGGTCCACGAGTGCAAAATCCTCCCCCTCCATGCCCTGCTCAATGGGTCTTCTCCCACATGCCACCTCTAGAAGGAATGCGCCGAAGGCGAAAACATCCGTCGCCGGGTTTGCCTTCCCCGTGCGCATTAGCTCAGGAGCTAGGTACCCCGTGGTGCCGACCACACGAGTTGTATAAGAGCTCGCACCATGGTCATACAATCTTGCGAGGCCAAAGTCACCGAGCCGGCCGTTCATCTCGTCGTCGAGGAGCACGTTGCTTGGCTTGATGTCTCGGTGCACGATCACCTGTTCCCACTCCTCGTGTAGGTACAGCAGACCTGCCGCGATATCTTTGATGATCCGAAACCTCTGATCCCAACCTAGGGTCACCTTGCTGCCTTGGTCATATAGAAGCTTCTCGAGGCTACCGTTTGGCATGTACATGTACACCAAAAGTAGCTCCCCTTTCCGGCGGCAATAGCCAAGCAGCGGCACGAGGTTGCGGTGCCTTAGCCGGCCCATGCTCGCGACCTCGGCGACGAACTCCTTCATGCCTTGCCTCGACTCGTCCGACACCCTCTTCACGGCGACCTCTGCGTTGCATCGTGGAAGCACGCCACGGTACACCTCGCCGCTGCCGCCTTGCCCGATCAGTCTCTTGTCCGCGAAGCCACCGGTGGCACGGTGCAGGTCCTTGTACGCGAACCGGTGCGCGCCGAACTCGGCCTCCCAGTCCTCGCGCAGCTCCGCGTACTCCATCCGCCGGCGCACGCAGACCAGGACGGCGGCGACCGTGACGACTGCGGCTGCCGCGACGGCCGCTATCGGAAGCACGATGGCCAGCACCTTCCGTCGTCTTCCGGGCTTCGAGCTGGGGCGCGGGTAGTCGGGTAGTCGGGAGACGTCAAGCGGCGGCGCGGCGCCGTCCAAGGCGAAGCTCCAGCCGAGCACGTAGTGGCTGCACGCCATGACGCCGGTCGAGGACGAGAAGCCGACGTACGCCTCGGCGGGCACCACCGCGGCGAGGTCGACGGCGCGCGAGAGGAGGGGCTTCTTGGGCCTGGGCACGCCGACGGGCGCCAGCGTCACGTCGAGCACCGTGGAGCGGCCGTCGTAGTCCACCCACACCTGCATCGCCTCGCGGCTGAAGAGGCTCAGGTCGCGGAACACGGAGCCGTCGGCGTCGGCGTCGGCGTAGTAGCCAGCCCTCTCCGCGGCAACGGACCGGAGGCTGTCGACGTCGATGCCGACGTGGTTGTTGTTGATGTCGCCGAACTCGTAGTTGAGCACCGTGTCGAACTCGACCGCGAGGATGTGGTTGCTGGCCGCCCCGGCGCCGTCGGTGGTGTTGAGGAGGCCCAGGTACTGGAACGGCATGGTGGTGGAGAGGCTCCGGGTGCGCGAGACGAAGAAGGCCAGCCCGTGGCTGCTCAGGTGGAGGTACTGCCCGACGATGGCGAACACGAACGACGCAGAGAAGGACCGCACCGTGCCAGTGCCGTTGGACGTCGGCTCCCGGAACTGGAGCGGGGACGGGTGCAACGCGTGGCCTGTCATGGCCACCGTGCCGTTGGTGAGCACGAGGAGGCCGCTGGGCGCCACCCGCGCGGCGCCGTCGACCGCGAGGCTCGCGACCGCGAAGCCGTTGTAGGTGAACTGGCCGGCGCCGGCGGATGCCGCGTGCTGCAGGCTGGCTAGGAGGACGGCAAGCGCGAGGAGGGGCATGGTGGTAGTGTTCGTTCAAAATGGTTGCGTAGGTAGTGTGCTTCTCTTCGTTTCAGCATGACGTCCCAACATATTTTTACAGTCTTGGATTGCTGCTCTGTTACTGGTCAGTATAGCCTAGATTTTCCTGATTCTGAAACCAAGAAATTTCTCTAGAAAGTCGTTGGTTGGAGGCTGTGAAAAGGATATTCTTAGACTCTTGGATCAACGATAAGGACCGATCATTGAAGATGCTTTTGACTGTTGCTACCAGGGCTGAAATGCTGGGGACAGAGATGTGGACGCCTTACTATGAATTTGTTACGATGCTAACTCATACACGACGATATGAGACTGTTGCATAAGTACCAAAAAATGCAGTTAAAAAAAATGCATCTCATAAGTTGAATCGTTGCGCATGATCATGTGTTGTGAATTACGTAAGCAGTTAGGAAATGATGACTCGTGAGCGTAGTGGAAGCAAACTTCGCTAAAAATACCTCCTGTGGTCTATACTTTTTATTTGAGAGTCATAGTTTCTACTCCCTCATATAAATATACTTCTCGAGAAATCAAACTTTTTTAAGTTTGATAAATATATATAAAAATATAATGATATTTATCATATGTAATATGTATCATTAGATTGAGTATGAAATATACTTTCATACTATACTTATTCGCTGATGCAAATATTGATTTATTTTCAAAAAACGAGATGTACATTTATTTGTGGACAAAGGAAATATTTTATTTCCACTTGGCGTTTGGTTATGAGGCAAGGTGAGGTAAGATGATTTTATCTATGTTTTGAAGGGATTGTTCAATTCCTTAGCGTTTAGTTGTGAGACAAGATGAGGTTGAATGATCTTATCTACATTTTGAAGGGATTGTTCAATTTTTTGTTTAGTTGAGGGAGGATGAGACTATGACATATAAAGCCCATATGCTATCATTTTTTGGGGACAGGTCGAGTCACCCCATTTTGGAGAGATTGTTCAATTTCTTGTTACTGGCGAGCTTTGGCCACCTTCCTAGGCTCGTGCACCCCTCTTCTTCCATGCACGCGCGTGCCTAGCGGCGTTGGTCCCACTTAGGATAATTGTGTTCATTATTTTTGGGGGATAGATCGAGTCACCCCACAATTTGGGTTGTGTCTAGCTCTATTTGTCCCAAAACCAAAAAACATTTTGAAGTGGGATATTCCACCTTAATAGCTAACTCGGGACGGTAGAAAGCGGCTGGGGGTGGGGCAATTTTCCAAGGGAAGGATGTCAAACAGTGAAGGGCAATGCAACGTCCGGATGAGCAATCTTGAGCGTGAGATAGAGAGAACAAGTATAAGTTGTAATAACATAAAATAAAAAGTTTTTTCTTAGATATTTTATTTGTTTGGGTATAGTGCTAAAGTAACGACATCTCAAGCAGATGCCCTACATCCCATCCTCCATATATCAATTTAGCTATGCAGTCTACAAGAGTCTCTATTCATAGTTTAGCATGCTCGAGCAGACTAGCTAGATCGCTAAATCTTGTTGCACATGTTCTGTTAATCTATATTTTATTGGTATTCAAATTAGCATTATTGATATTTTTCTTGATTTTTGAGAATTCCATAATGTTATAAAATGCAAATAATTTACAAAAAAACATAATATCTTAAGGATTTTTTAAATAACACAATACAATACAGATGCTCACAACGCATGCATACTCACCCTACCCTTGTGAGGACATTTTAAAACTGGGGGGAGTCGAACCCAGGACTTCAAGTGACACTGAGGCTTTTGTAACCGATACACTACAGACCCTTTCTTAATTTTAAGAGATTTTAATTTAGGATTCTTAAGAGGTTGTAAGTTAAATTGAGTTAAATGGGTTCTATGTTATTCATTCTATTAGCATAAAAATAGATGTGATTTTGAAGTTAATATAGTAATCTTTTGTATATGTGAGAAAGGAGACAAAGAATTATGTTTTGAAGCAAAGCAACTTAAACTATTGTCTGCCCTATCTATTAGGCTCATATCAAAGAACACTACAATTTGCTAGCTATTCTTTTTTTTATTGCATAATGAAAATCGTCCGGACTCCAAAAGATTTTAGGTCCGCTAGTGCCCCCCTCAAAATGTAAAAAGCTTACAGGAAGGAAAGGGAAGAAATGGATAAAAGAAGGTGATGCAGAACTAAATTCTTTCTTGCACATGCTACATTTGCCCTGTTTGGATACTCTAACTAAGTTAGATGTTAGAGTTATTCTCTAGCTCATGACTAGTCCTCAACTAACTCTAGCCAAAGAGATGTTTGGATGCAAGGGTTAGATTGACAATAAATGTACTTTTCTAATCATTTAGCTCTTTCCCAGCCGGATTTGGTGTGGCCGACTGTTGTGTGGCCTCCTCCTGCTCATGGCTCCGGCTCGCGGTGGGCAATAGGGAGGGCTCACGTGGCCAGGGAGGAGCTCGTCGTCGTCGTCCTGGAGGATGGCTCCGTAAAGCCCAAGCCCTGGGAACCCCTCCGCCGCTGGCACTTGCGAGTTGAGATTGAGATCCGCGAGTCCACGGCCGCTCAACGATGGTTGCGATGAGGCGAGCTTATGGCGGTGGCACTGGTTCCCTGGAGGTGGCGGCGTAGCTGCGGGTTCGTGTCGTGCGTGGGGATGAAGAGGAACCGGCCACATGACGGGAGCCGATCCCGTGCGGCAAAACAACGCTTTCCCTGTGGGCCCCACCTCAAATAGCCCAAAATATCCCAAATAAGCACTTTTTTGGGGGGATAGTTTTTTGGGTGGGTTAGATACAAATAACCCAAATCTAACCCTCATGTTTGGATGCTTTAGGGCTATTTGAGTCCCAAATAGCTAAATCTAACTCTAAGTCTCTAACCCATGGATCCAAACAGGGCCATTAAGGCATAGAAGAAACACAATTTCCTCTCTCATGATCAAGGACTTGTGATATCTGATCATGATCAAAAGGCTGAGCTAATTTGGGAGTCATTTAAACAGAGGTTTGGGGTCACTGAAAACGAAGGAATGCTCTTCATTCTTCAACCTGGATGATCTTCTCCCTGGCATTGCAGACTTGTATAGTAGGGAAAATAGGGAAAACAAATAGTTGGAGGTCAACGATTTTGAGGTGGCTGCATTTTTTTTAAGAGTGGTGAGGTCATGAGGTGGCTGCTGTTGCTGTCGCATTAGGGGACTTATTAGCATAAAGCCCACGGCCCAAAAATAGCCCAGATTGGTTAGCCCAGCAAAACCAGCGGATTAAAGAAGGCTGCGAAGGCACTAGCCAGGTCAGCCACGCTCCCGGAACGAACGACGCAACCACATTCTCGACCCAAAAACCAGCGGCACCACCCATGGCTTCGGCGGCGGCGAGATCCGGCCTCCGGTCGCTGGCGGCGCGCGCTGCCCCGTTGAGGCGCCGCATGTCCTCCTCCGTCCACGACGACGCCTGTGCGTACATCTCGCCGCCGTGGTCGCTGACCCCTTTCCGTTCTTCTCTTCTTTTGCGAGACCCGATCGATCCTGATTTGGGTTTGGGGCCCTTTGTTTTCCGCGTTCGCAGATGAGACGGCCAAGTGGGAGAAGATCACCTACGCCGGGATCGTGACCTGCACCCTCCTGGCGGCCTACAACCTCTCCAAGGGCCACCCCCACTTCGATGAGCCGCCGGTCAGATCTCGCTCTCGGGTTCTCGGAATCTCTGCTTAGATTTGGCCTGAGTCTGATATATATGTTTTTGTTGTTGTTGTTGCAGGCGTACCCCTATCTGCACATCCGCAACAAGGAGTTCCCCTGGGGTATGGACTGTATACCACTACCATTTCGATTTGGCTGCTTGTTTGATTTCTATTTGTTCCGTTCCCTTCTGAAATGGTTTGATTGAAATTAATGTTTGCTTTGGTGACATGTCATCGGATTAATCTGTAATAGTTTGTGTCCTGGAGGCGTCATATGACATTATAGCCTAGCATTTAGTTGGCAGAGTTCTCTATTTGCATATTGGACTATCAGCTTGGTTAACCAATTGGATGCATCTGTCTTATAGCTCCACAAACAATATTAAGGGTGCACATTGGTACCTTTTTTCCCCCTTACTCTTGATTGCTTTGTTTTACACAAATATTGCAACACCAGTTGAGCATGTTATGGGATTGTTATCTGTATCTGGTAATAATTGTTCTAGTCAGGAACTATCTAGAGAATAGATACACTGACGGAATTACTTCATTAGTTTCTCCCTGTGATACCGCAATGGCTTTGCCTCTTCTCAAAGGGAAAACGATGGCTTAACCTTGAACATTGAGCAAGTTTTTACAGTATTATTATGGGCTGTGTGCCAACTTCTCCTGAGTTAAACTGCTTAGACTGTTGAGGTCCGGGGGTCAAGAACATAGTTCTTAAGGCGTCGCCTAGCCGTCCAGGCGACCCCCCAGCGCCTTGCAAAATGCTCGCCTAGGTGTCCAGGCGGCGGCGCATTGTCATGCCTCGCCTTTACGCCTTAAGAACTATGGTCAAGAAACCCCTGTCAAGTTTTGAAGGCTGACACAAAGTTCTTAAGGGCAAAATCAGGGGGCGTCTCTCCCCCTGGTTGAGTTTTGTATTATTATTATTCTTATTATGGGCTGTTCAAATTTTTAAAATTCAAATGGGGCTTGTCCTCTCATTCAAAGTTTCACACAAACCACTGTGCTTTGGAATATAATTTGAACTCGGTTGCCCTGCATCATGTCCAAAATGTTCATAGGCCATGCGATCTTCTATGATATACCCTTTACTTTCTTTGGGATCTACTTCCTCCAACGTGATGTTTTGAGGTTGTCTGAACTCTGAAGTCATCCATTTTAGACTTTCTCAACCACTTTATATATCAATGAAACTATGTTTCAAGATAAATCTAACGATATCATGTTCAAACATTCATGCAAACTCAACATGTAAAAGGTATATTGTTGTTGAAGTTTGGGACAACTTGAAAACGTGTACTTATTCGTGAATGATGGTCATAGTTCAATCATTTAGTGTGGTTAATTTTGCAAAGCTCAGCATTGCTCTGTTGAGTTACCACTGTATTCATCACCGTACAAAAGATAACAGTTCTGCTAATCTACATACTGGTTGGTTGTATTTAATTTGATCCTATCATGTCTAGCATGGCAAATAGGCTCTTGACTCTTGACATTCTGTCCTGATAGTGCTGTGGTATCCTATCCCATAAGCGTTAAGAGTTGAGGCATTCATACATGATGTCAAGTGTCTTACTGCCTTTCTTTTCTCCCTTATGGCACACAAACTCAAAAATACCTTGACAATAATGCTCTAGTGTCTTCATTGTTATCTGTTCCAATGTTGTACTACCTCCGTACCAAAAAAGATGCAATTCTAGATCTGGCCGGGATCAACTAACTTAAGTTTGACTGAGTTTATGGAAAATAGTATCAACTTTTAAGACTTAGGTATATTACGAAAATATAATCCATGGCAAATCTATTGAAGCTTATTTAGTATGATAAGCATTAATATAATTTTTATATAAATTTAGTCAAACTTAGAATTGCATCCTTTCTGGGGCTGAGGGAGTAGACAGTACTCAGTAGTATGCAGCAGACATTCACTCCAAACAGTTTTTCCATTATTGCCCATTAAGTATTGCAGCCTTTTCATGTATATATTAATAGAAAAATGTCTTTTAGAATCCAGAGAGTTTTGTATCATCTAAAGTTATATGCAAACAGTAAATATTATTGTGATTTTGGACTGGTTGGAGCAGAAGTGCATAACACTACGTTATTGATTATGAATATTGTTTTTCTATTTCTGATACATCATACAATTGCGTAATGCAGGTCCTGATGGCTTGTTTGAGAAGAAGGACCACCATTGAGCCCTGATTACCACACCTTCAGGAGTTGGTGCATGCTTTAAAGAGTTTCTGGTTGTTTCAGTGATTTTTCTTTTCTCTTGAGACCTATTTGCTGCAACAAGAAATAAGAATTGACCAAACTCTTGTATTCACAGCCAGGTTTTAACTGTGTTGTTAGTTGTTACCGGCTTGTTTTCTTTTCTTCCCTGTCCACATCAAAGATCACATGTAAGTTGATCTTGCCCGGTTTCAGTAAATGGTGTCACAGTTATCAAAAACTGTTATTAACTTATTATATTCTGAATGGCTTCAGATTGCACCATGTGCTCGAGATAATTTCCAAGTTGCTATTGGTACCAACTATCAAGGCAGAAAAATAATTGTTTGTTTTGTTTACTTCAAGCAAAAATGGTAAGTGAAAATGAACTGATTCCTGTGGTAAACGGTAGTAGGACTGGTGAGACATCGTCAGGAACTATTGTTGCACGAAGAAGACAATGCTTCGGGCAGTAGCATTTCCCATTCTGGTGGATAGGGCGTCTGAGCAATGAGCAAAAGCAAAAATAGCCACGATCTGTACAAGGTGGAGATAAACTAAATTCAGTTTTTTTTGTCAGTTATGCGCGCTTCTGTCTGAGCACGATGTACAATCTGCATGAAAAATTAGAGTTGCCCCGTTCCCGGGTAGCATCGTGCATTCTCAGGTCGAGATGCCATGTCCAGAGTTACCCGTGCTGGTAGGTTTCTCCTCTGCTCCAGGTGCCCCTACAACGAAACTGTTCGCAGCATCACCAGCTGTTCCTCTGTCACGCGACGACGCCACATCAACAGATGAAATGTTGTTCAGGGCAGAAGCAGAACCACTCAGGGTTGGAACAGTGCCATTGCCATCTGCTGCACCGCCAGTCGCATTGCGCAGCAGTAGAACCGCAGCACCATCCTGCACAGTGCCGGTGCCGTTCACAGGAGGAGCAACGCTTATGTTCAGTCCATTCTGAGTTCCTCCATGCACGGCCTTCGCACCGTCCTCACGGCTGCCGTCTTGTGACTGGAAATCTATGCCATCGTCCTCTTCGTCAGCGGCAGCGGCAAGGCCGTCGTCGACGTCAGCATCGGCGGCCCCGTCATCTTCATCGGCCTCTCGGTCCTCTTCGTCGCCTTCGCCTTCGCCGTCACCGGCCTTGCTCAGAGGATCAACCGACGACTCGCCGGCCCCAGCAATGTCATCGACGGAGGCGTGCCCTGGGAAGTGGACGAAGCCCTTCCTGCCCAGCCGGCGCCGCGCCGGCTCGGCGTCGTTGCTGCCGCCTGTCTCCACAGACACTGCTGGCCGTCGCTCTCCGTAGGAATGAGTGAGCTGGTACACGATCCAGATGGCGACGGCGACGAGCAGGAAGGCCTGGAAACTGTGGCTTGCCCGGAGTTTCTTGCTTCTGTGGCTCCTGCTTGACGATTGCCTCAGCATGGTGTGCTGGTTTTTCTTCGACCAGGGATCAGGATTAGTGTGTGGAGACTGGAGACTAGTACTTCAAGTGTTGGCTCTCTGCACACCTAGCTTCAAGTACCATGCAAAGAAAAAGTTTTAAGAGCAGCAAGTAACCTGTGAACTTCAGACTGTGAACTATATATGCACTCCAGACAAAACTATCACATGCTCAATGCTGCTCAAGCGTAATGCAGGATTAACAAAGACAATACTTATGGCTATGTTGTTCTTGGAGAAGAAATTAAACCGAGGTCTACGTTCTTGGAGAAGAAAGTAAACCGAGCTAGGAAACAGTAGTTGTTGTAAGAAAAGATGCATGCTAACCGACGGAAACATTGCTCACCGAAGGGGAAGAAGGAAGGACTGCTGCTGCTGCTGCTGAAAAGCTTTTGCTTTCCAGGATCACCGCAGAAGCGCAGAGGAGAAATGGGGGCTGTGGAACTGCGGTCCACCGGAAGACCCGCTTCCTGCGTTCCTCGCAACCGCCTTCACGAGTTGATGCTCCAAGCCTTTACTGGCTCTGTGTGCCCTGTCGGTTTGAGAGAGGACGAAGACCAGCAAGACACCATGAATGCATGCCGACCGAGAAGCAAGTACTACGGAGCTAGCATATACTACTCGGCGTAAACACATGAGACATGGGGAGGGAGAGAGAGAGCTAGGGAGGTCTGCCCCAAGAAATGGCGTGTGGCTGACCATGACCGCAGCGAATCGGATCAAGCGAGTCACCGGATCTCCAAAAGCTGGAGGCCCAGAGCTCGAAAGGAGAAGGGTTGGTTTCACGTGACGCGTGTCGGTCAAACCGTCAAGGCAGCGGGTCAGGTAGGTGGCGTGGTGGCTGTGGCCGCGAACCGGCATCATGTGCTCGCCATGACGCCGGCCGAGGAGAGACGAGAGAGGGGCTATTTGTTTTGTGCCTCCGATGCGCATTGCATTTGCGTGTCAGGTGCCGAGGTGCCGATGCGCATTGCATTTGCGTGTCAGCTGCGTGAGTCAAAAATCACCGTGGCGGCGCATGGCAGCTTGGATGACTCCACCTACATCGCCATGGCACCCTTAATAATCTGTGATATGAGCAATTATATACTTCCTCACTACTAAAAAAACCTGACGTTTTGGACACAATTGCGGTAGCTAAGAAATAATTAATTAGGAGATATTTTTTCTTGTATGCCCCTATTAAATAGGGTTGATAGTGCACTATAAGCAAGAAAGGTTCGTAGTTGAGGTGGCGAGTGCATTGAGGCATTGGCCGTGAGGTTGTGGGTTTAATTCATTGCTTGGTGAGTGCCTGCTGCAAAGAGGATGATGGGACGTGTCACGCGTGTGTTTTTTTTGGCTGCCACGGCCAGCGTCTGCTGCAGAGAGGACGACGGGACGCGGTGCGCTCAGCGGCTCCATTTTTTTTGGTCACGAGTGTTTTTTTGGCTTGCAAGGTGGGTTCGGCGCTGTTGTAGAGACGACGATGGAACACCACGCGTGTTTTTTATTTGGCTAGGCAAGGTGAGCATGTTGTAGAGAGGATGATGTGACGTGTCACACGTGTTTTTTTGGGCTCAACGCCTGCTGCAGAGAGGACGATGGGACGCGGTGCGCTCATCGGCTCCATTTTTTGGTCACGCGTGTTTTTCTTTGGCTGGGCGAGGTGGGTTCAACGCTGCTGTAGAGAGGACGATGGAACGCGGTGCGCTCGCTGCAGGAGGACGATGTGACGCGCGTGCGGCAGCCTTGCGATCGCGCAAGAGCTGAGCGGCGACGAGTACCGAGGCATCGAATCATTAATGGTGAGAAGGAAACAGGACGCGAAGCAGGGGTAGGCCGCACGAACATGGAACGTTAAGTTTTTCGATTTCGCGTTGAGAGCCCAAGACATCTAGTTTTTTGAATGGAGGGAGTAGTGGGTGAATAGGCTACTAGCTACCCAGTCCATTGAAAAACCTTATCGACCTAGACAATCATTGAGTGATCACCATAGTTCACACGGTCCTCCGCCAAATTATAGGTTGTTCACCTAGTCACTAGGACAAAATCACCTCTACCCTATAAACCATATTAATGGGCAATTTGCCAAGGTCAACCATATACATGCTCTGAAGTTGTTTCTCTACCAATCTAACTTATTTGATATCCTCGACTTAAAACCATCTGGCCCACCTTCCACCGTCAGATTTGATTGGAGAGTTAGCCTCTTTGTGCATTCACATGCTTTCGCTTTGACTCTCTCATGGAACGCTTTGGATCCCTCCTAATAGTAAGATAAAAAGAAAAAACAAAGCCCTAGTACACACAACTACCCAATGTCCCCATGTACATAACTATTACATTCACTCTACAATGCCCTTAGTTTTCACAAATATACTTTGCGTCATACTTTGATCGACCACCAAGCCTAAGGACCTAGACACTTGTGGCCATTCTGATCGTTAGTAAGTTAATTGGGTTAAACACATAAAAAATACATTAATCACAATACCTGTGCTCATGAATCACTAAAACCTGTAATGGGGTCTAGATGTGTTCATCGTCATAGTCCAAGATTCCCCGAGTTACAAAACTAGGCAAAATGTCTCCCTCAGACTCCCAAGGTTGTATAAGTTGCCTCTCTAGTCCAGTTTAAAGTGGTTTCTAGTCTTGTATTTTTTTAACTATAGAAGGATCCTATAAACACTTAATAACTATTTAAAACACAAGAAAATATATCTAGGTTTTATTTTTTTAAAAAAAATCTTGCACATAGATTGGGACATGAGAAACCCAAACAAAACATGAAAACACAAAAACATATACATAATTTTCCAAAAAATAGATTTTACTCTAACAAAATGGAAAATATATCCACAAAAAATGAAATGTTCCCAAAACATTATAATCAATATCTAACCTTGGTTTAGAAACTTTCTTGAACAAAAAATAAGATGTGACTAGCATGAATACAACATTCATTAATGTTGAATTCATTCCTTCATGCTGGTTACAACTCATGTCGCTGTTATATATGGAAAAAATTAAGCAAGTTTAGAAATTGATTATAACTTTTGAGAAATTTTTAGATTTTTCTGGAGCTTGCCGTTTCCCTAGACCCAACCCTTATTTCTCGAAGCTTCTAGATATGATGTTCACGAGCTCTAAATATTTTATTTGCTTTTATAGTATCGAAATCCATCTCTAGAACTTTTATATTCTTATAAATAATGTTGTGATTTAGAAAATTTATCAGATATCTATGAAACGTTTTTCATTGAAAAATAACAGATCCACAGGAAAGGTAAGTTAAATGGCTTTGAGAGTTGGAGGATGTAGTTTAGTTCAACGAGAAAATTTGGACTATGAGATAGTCCATGTGATAAAAAGAAAAGGATTTTTCCTGCATCCTAAAACCTGAGTCTCGAGGACCGTTGTTGGGCTTGGCCCTGTAACTAAAGTGGCGTATACGACGGCTTGGGCACGGCCCATTCCATGGCAGAATAGGCGCGGTTGGCGAATTGCTCCAGGCCCAGCACGGGGAGCAAGGCCTTGTTTAGTTGAGAAAAAATTTTGGTTTTAGCTATTGAAGCAGTTTCATTTGTATTTTGTAATTATTGTCTAATTATAGACTAATTAAGTTTAAAAAAATTTATCTCACAAATTACAGATGAATTGTGCAGTTGGTTATTTTTTATCTTTATTTAATGTTTCATGTATTTGTCCAGAAATTTAATGTAACGAGAAATCTTAAAATTTTTGTAAACTAAACCAGACCTAAATGCAGGTGGCAAAGACCGCTACACCCACAGGCTGAGCACACGATTCCAGTGCGGCAGTGCGCTTCCGCTTTCGACGCGACGCTCGAAACAAACAAATGCAGTCGGCATCGGCACCATACGGTTCTGCTGCGGCCCTTACACGGCCCATGCAGCACACGCTGTCGAACGACGAAATCATTACAGTCCCCTGCAAAATGTGTAGCGGTACGTACGGTAGCCCATATCGCGGTGCCTATCCATCATTCCGTCCATGGCCGACTTGTGTGAATAAATGCTACACTGTACAGTCGTATACGTACGGCACGTCGGCAGCCCCCGTTGGAGGAGGCCCCGAATCCCCGATGCGAGGCGAGGCCGGCACGCGAGTACTACGGCGTAGTACTACGTGTACGTGATCCAGTGCTGACGACAGCCACAGGGATCGGATCTGCTGCTGCCTGCGTGTGCAATGTCGTCCGTAGGCCGTGGTCCGTGGCAACGCAAAAACGTAAGGGGACCGCTGCTGCGGCTGTACGTAACGAGCAGGCAGCCAGCCAGCGATCCAGCCAGCTTGAGCTTTGGCCTTTGGGTGTGGCGTGCGGCTTCCGCGGCACGTCCGTCCAAGACCGCGATTGGCGAATGGCGATTACGATACGACCGGACCAGCTAGGAGCTAGCCGTACGTCCGGTTGTGGCCATCGTCGGTTTATTGATCCAGAGCGGCGTGAGCTGTCGTGATTTGGATGTGCAATGCGTTAACGATACTGGCAGTTGTCATCAGCTGTGGGTCTGCTGCTGCGGCTTTCAAGTTTGAACTGTCATCTCGACCGCTGCCGCCCCCGCGATCGATCGCGCGCACGCATCGTTTTCTCCGTGATCAAGCAACAATCCGCATGCGTGATTACTGGCGGGACGACTACAAATTAGGCTCGAACCCTTGTATAAACAATACACGATGGCACCCGGAGTCTACTGCACATTTCGGTTTCAGAAAAGAAAAATCATACGCCAGCGCTTGAGCTGTGCGTTCTATACTATGTCCAGATGGAAATGTACAAAAAATTATCATACGCCACGCTCGTGCATTCTACTATGTCCAGATGGAAATGTACAAAATAAAATTATCATACGCCACGCTCTGATGGCTGCACTGATTTGGCTACAACAGCTGCCGCTGCAAAAATCCAAAGTATTTGTCCTATAGACTAGTACTGCATGTCTGCATCAAACAAACACCTGCAACCAAAAGGAGCACAGCCAATCAAAAAATTGCCACATTTATGACCCTAAAAAAATGTTTTGAGGGTGATGAGCACCTGCCGCGATTTTATAAATATGCCCAAGCATTACATGAAACTGCTACAAAAATTTAGAGAGAAAAAAACAACCGGAAAGAAAATACATTACGTCTTAAATAGTATTTAGGTTTTGTTTAAATATCATCGGATTCTCCTCAATCCACGTGTGTTAAGGTGGATTAAGGTGAAATATAATTTAGTTTAAGGTTTTAAGGGGTTGTATGGTTGTTAGCCACAGTTTTGCACACTTCGTCTTAGACAAGTTTGAGTAAATTGACAAATATTTGACCGGTGACTAACCTTAAACAAGATTTTGTTAGGCTCCAAATGTTATAGAGTAAGAAAAGTGCGATAAAATTCTCTTAGGCATTACAAAGTGTACCTTCTAATTTTAAATAATATTTTTTATTGCTTGTCACACTTACTTAAAGTTAATTGTGGTAGATTAAGTCCCGGAACTAAATAATAATATCTAAATTCGTAGTAGGTGCGAAGGATACCTTTAGGTCAGCGACAGTGATTCCTGGGCATGGTTTAGGGAACAACATGGCTTCTGTTCGCTCGGCCTGCTGGAACAAGAAACAAGTTCATGGGGAAGGCCGGGCTGCGCACTCGGTTGCGAACAATGACCCCCATTGGCTTAAACTCTGAAAATGCAAAATTCCACTGAAGGTGAGAGTGTTCTGGTGGAAAGTATCTGATGATTTTATCCCTTGTTGAGCAAATCTCCATTGGAAGTACATCGAAGCAATAGGGATATGTGAGTTTTGCGGAAAGGAAGGAAGATGAAACTACCTTTCATGCCCTCACATAGTGCACTTTAGCTACAATTTTCTAGGAAAAGCTTCGGTCTCTTACGTGCATCAAATTTCCCTGATTATGCCAAAAACATGGACTGTTCAAGAAATTTTTTCTGCAAGTAAGAGGATGATAGAGTTGTAATTCTTTGTGGAATGTGGTCGCTATGGCTTAGCCAGATTGACTGAAGACACGGTAAGGTTCCCATTGATCCAGGCATAGCTGTGAAATGGGCTCTGGAGGCCTGTGCTCAGCTCTCCACCCCCATCTGCAGTAGCAAAGAGACACACAACAGGCTGTGAGATGGCTGCCACCGGAGTAAGATACCTTGAAACTAGCTTCTTGCAGCGGGAGCGACGGGGTGGTGTGCTACGGGGAGTGATGGACGCTTTCGGGCAGCTTCAGCTCTATGGATGAACTCGATATATAGGTTCAGCTCTCCGACGGAAGTAGATGCACTTAGGGACAGAGTGCAGCTAATACCAGAAGCTACACAAGAGAAGATCGTTATTGAATCTGATTCTTTGGAGCTGGTTTCGCCATGGCAAATTAGAAGGAACCAACGTTCAGAAATTGCTGCAACCTTCGACGATGTCCAGCAGCTAGTGTCGGTTTTCACTTCTTTTGAAATTCGGCATGTTAATAGATTGACAAACTATGCGGCTCATATCTGCGCGCAGCATGCTTCTTCCTCTTGCATTGTCTGATCCTCCTAGCTTCTTGCAGCGTTGCCTGCATTGAGATTGTAACGACTCTATTTGAGCCATGACTGGAAGTACTGTTCGCTAGTTTGTTGCGAGAGAAAAACAATGCTGAATAACCGACGGATTCGGCAGATAAGCTCAAACGAATAGATGGCCTAAACCAAACCAAATATGGCGTAACTAGAAGTGAAACATCCGAGCCTGTTCGCTGGTCTGAAAAAACATGGCTCACAAGCGAACAAGAGCAAGCAAATGTGTGGATAGCTCGCTCGGGGCTCCGGTCTGCGGAGGATATGCTCACCAAAACTTTTTGAATTTCGCTATCGTAACACTTTCGTTTGTATTTGTTAATTAATATCTAATCATAAATTAAATAGGCTTAAAGACTTATCTCGCAATTATACGTAAACTATGTAATTAGTTATTTTTTATTAATATTTAATGTTTTATACATGTACCGTAAGATTTGATATAAAAAATTTTAGATTTTGGGTGAACTAAATAAGGCATGAGTGTGGAGAGATCGTCCGGGAGGGACGAGAAATGGCGGGGTCACAACATCTCAGAGGGAGAAAACGAGCATTTTGAAACGAATCTCAAGGCATCTTCGTTCCACTGTTGGAGTAGTACTCTGCGTTGGATTCCTTTTGGGTTTGCCCGGAGCGGGCGGACGGACCCAGCTCCACCGCAGCTGCGAATGCAAGCGGGCAGGCAGCGCAACGAAAAGGAGCGGAGCGACCATGCATAGCTGGTCGCCAATCCCAACAAACTCCCAGGTCCCAACACTAGAGGACTGGACTAGTCATCACTACTGGCGCCTGCCGCTGCCCGCACTCCACTCCCGCCTCGTCCTCGCGCGGGCGCGGCCCCACGGCCAGCCATGCCAACGGCGAGTGGTGGGCGTTGGGGCGCGCCCACTGCTGCTGCCCGGCTGCCCCTGCTGCCCAGCCCGCGCCGGAGGGGCAAGCCGACCCGCCGTGCTCCCCCACCACCCACCTCCCCCCTCTCTCTGCCCGCCTGCCTCCTCCCCGCCCATGCCTCCGCACAGCTCCTACTGTCCTTTGCCCTGCCTTTCACGCCCCCACCTTTTTTTTTCTCCTTTTGATTGAAATTTTTTGAGTCGATCCACTGCTCGATCTACTATTACCACTAACCTGTTTGCAGAGGCACTGTCGATCCAATCGAATGTGCACCCCAAAAAGCCTCGATTTCCCGGGCAAAACAAAACAGAGCATGAGCTAAGCTCATGGAGTGTACACGTACTGTAGTATAGAAGAAGCAGTGATGCGGATCACCGCGAGCACCAGCCTTTCTACCTTTGTAATCGTTGCTCAATGCTCAAGATCACAAATTTGGATTGAAAGAACTGGACGCAGAGAGAGTTCATGATCACAAATTGCTCTAAATTATGGAGCGATCCAAAAAAGAGGACACCCTACATGGCTAAAGCTTAGCAACCAACCAAAAAATCACACCGCACCACACTCAGCGCTCACGAAAAAAAAAGTAGGTGACCACGATCAACTAGACGATCACCAGCTCGAATCGAACTACTCCAACAAACTAGCGCACTCTAAAGCACAAATCTGCCTCAACTACTTTCTGTACAATTTGCTCGCGATTCGTTGTTGCCGCCGGTCCGATGGCCGATGGGTCACCGGAGTAGGTCAGCCCGCAGGTGCGAGAGTTCCTTCCTCAGCCGGTGGGAGAAGAGCCTGCACGCGTCCATGCTCAGGTCCACGGCCGCCGCGAGGGCCACGAATGCCGCCGCGTCCTCGGCGCACCCGATGTGCGCCACCCCGACCTCGACAGTCGGTTTGCTGCACCGGCCCTCGCCCTGGACCGCGGCGGACATGACGAAGCCGCGGTAGTTGCCCAGGGGCCAGTTGCTCAGGTCGCCGCTTCCTCTCGGGCTGCATCCTGGCGTGCCGCCGCGGCTGAGCGGCTGCGCGGCGGTCAGGTCGATGGCGAACTTGCCGCCCTTGGAGGAGGGGATGGAGGAGTCGGCGAGTGCGACGGCGTGGTCCGCGCCGGGGACGAGGAGGTCGAAGTGGTAGCCCAGGCTGTCGGACGCGCCGGCGCCGCCGCGCTCGCGCCAGCACTCGAGGCGCGCCCAGGGCTCCCAGGCGCCGTCGCCAGCGGGGCGGAGGATGAGCCACGCGCCCGGGTTGGAGCGGCTCACGCGGTCCGTGCCCGGCGACGGCACGAAAGGCGTGACCATGGACGCCATCGCCACGGGGGAGCCCTTCAGGTCGTGCACCGTCACCGACCACCCCTTGCGCTCCTTGGCCGACGCGCCGGCGTCACGCTCCGGCTGCATCCCGGGCCTGCGCAGGTCGCTGTTGCTGCGGCATCCGAACTTGCAGGTGAACATGGGCTGCTTCATGGCGCTGCCCACCTGCAGCACCTGCGGGCTACACTCCGGCTCCCCGTCGAACTCGAAGACAAATCGCGGGTCCGGCTCCGCGCGGACAGTGAGGCTGAGCTCCGTCGCCGCGGGGTTGCCCTTCCCTGCTCGCTTCCCGATGGAGATCCAGCCGCTGTGCAGCACGGCGGGCTTGGCCTCTGCGCCCTTGAGATCGAGCGGGATCGTAGCCTTCCCAAGCAGCCGCCCGGAACTGACGCCGCAGGTACTCCCCTTGCGGCCGGCGTAGACCGACACCTTCAGGCTGGCCTCCCCGCGCGACGAGAAGAGAGACGGCTTCCCGTTGAACCACTCCAGGTCAGCCTTGGACAGGTGGAACGCGGCGGCGAGGGCCCCCGACGCCGGCGTCTGCTCGCCGCCGTCGGAGACCACGAGCGGCGCCGGGACGCTCTGGACCGGCATCTTCCCGAGCCGGATCTTGCAGTAGCACGGCGACGTGGACGGGTGCACGCCGGCGCCGGCACCGGCGGCCGGCGGCGCCACCGGCATTCTGAGCGCGAGGTTGCCGACCAGCACCCGCACGAACGGGCACGGGTCCATGGCGGGCTTGCTGCTGCTCCTGTCACACCTCCACTCCCTCCCACAAGGCCTAAACTCCGCGCGAAATTGCGCTGAGATTTTGGCGGCGACGGGGGGCAATGCGGAGCGGGGGCGATGCGTGGTGAGGGAGATAAGGGGAGGGGACGAGTTGGTGTATAAGAATCGGGTGAGGAACGGCGGAGCCGTGGAGTGGGAGGAGCCAGGCTGGATCCTAGTGTGCCGTGGCTGTGAGACACCAGTCCGCACACGCCCCACTTGCGCTTGAGTTCGGGCGCGCGGGCCCGGTCGCCGAGGCCCCTGATGTCAGTGAAGGAGCGTGGGTTTCAGGTAGGCGTGGTAGGGGCCGTGGGGACGCGTGCGTGGGGAGGCGAGCTGGAGCCGAGACGGATCCGAACGGGCAGCGGCGGGGGCGCGCTGCGCTGTGGCCAGGTCCTGGCGGGGCCTGTGTGGCGTCGTGGTCGTGGGTTGCGGCTTCCTTTTTGGTTGGAGCTAGCTAGCGGCCTGGCTGCTGCTCGTACGTACGGCACGACCAAGACCAATGAGAGAGGTGGGCCCACGGGAACTGTGTTTCTGGACCCATATGTCAGTCGGAGGCTGTAGCTGTCGCGAAACTTCTCACTCTCTGAGTGCCTGGGCCTACTAGTACGTGGAGAGATCAGGCACCTGCCTGTTTTGCTGTAGTTTTTCCGTTTTGTAACGGTCCAGACTCCAGGTTTCATCTGCATGGCGAATAATAGGGCGCCACTTTTGTCATACAGTAGTTGCCACTTGTTGCATTGGATGGCGAATATCGGAATTTTTGACGGTGGCGGACCCAGGAATTAGGAGCAGGGTATGCCCATGGTAAAAAAAAAAGTTAGATGAACGATACAAAATATTTAGATCTGTTTAGATAAAAGATACATGTAGTTCAAATACATTGCATATCTATAAATTTTATTTTGCAATTGAAAATGACATTTAATAGAACCAACAAATGAAAAAGGAAAGGGATTTGAGTTTTATTACCTCTGAGTCCAAGCAAAGGGGGCGTCATGGCCGACTGGCCGCGCGGTGGCGCGGGGACGCCCGATGCCGGGGAGCGGAGCCGCCAAAGCGGCAGCGCAAGGATACGCCGGCAACGCGAGCGTCCGCACAGGCCGCAGCGCCTGCCTGCGGGTCAGTGGCGAATCGCGAGCGGCGGCGCGCGGTGAAAGCGGCGGCGAGCGGTCGAGAGTCGCGGAAGCGCCTACCTGCGCGTCAGTGCGCGGCTGCCCTACCCTTACGGACTAGGCTTGATGGTTTTGGGATTTTGGGGGAGTGGGGAAGTGAGTGGGAAGGTTAGATGAGTCATGGACCGTTTGCATTCGCGTGGCTTATAGCGCTGCTTTTGAGTTAAAGGGAATTGTTGAATAAAATGATCCAGAAACATAGAGAAACGTAGTTTTAACACCTTATGTTTATTATACATGTATATATCTCAAATACCTATTATTTTTTTCCAAAAATGTAGGGTATGCCAGGAATATCCGGACACAACCGTAGGTCCGTCCATGATTTTTGACCAGTTTGGTGGTAACAACTGTAACTTAAACAACTCATGATTAACCATCAAGAATATTATGCGGAATTTCTGTAGGTACTAAAGCTGTCCAGTTCCGAACAGGACCTGGAAACGAAACGCTTCATTTTTCACGGATCATAAGATTAGCAATGTTTTTTTCACGGATCACATGATTAGTGATCAGCAGCAGTATTCAGTAGTAAGATTTTTCGATAAAAACAGCAGTAGTAAGACTGGTAATTTGTAGGCATCCTGCGTAAGTATACTAGGGAGCACCTTTGTTTTTCAGCTGCGTCAGCACGTTGGTGTCTCAGGTGCCGTGGATTGTCGTTTCGGGCGACCCGTAGCAGCGAGCCCGCCGGAGGTGTCATGTGCAGGACAGCCAGCACCCACGGTGAGGTGCACGAGCGGAGGATGCCCGGAATGTTTTGAAGAATCCAATGCGCTAGCGTGGCAGGTCAGGGTCAGTCTCAGCTGGTGCCCTCATCCACTAATCCATCCCTTTGTTTAATACCCGAGGTAATCCAGGGTGGCCGAGGGTCGGACCGCCGGATCCGTCATGTGACAGCCCCGCTGCGGCCAACGATTTCTTTAAAAAGAAACGCACGGGTGGCCGAGGGGCAGGGGCGAGGGCTCGGCTGACTAGGCCTTGTTTAGTTCCAAAATTTTTGGCAAAATGTGTTCGTTTGTATTTGATAAATATTGTCCAATCATAGACTAACTAGGCTCAAAAGATTCGTCTCGTCAATTCCGACCAAACTGTGTAATTAGTTTTTATTTTCGTCTATATTTAATACTTCATGCATACCTCTAAAGATTCGATGTAACGGAGAATCTGAAAAATTTTGTAAAATTTTTTGGAAACTAAGCAAGGCCTCAGCGGAGAACAACACCGGGTGGGTCACTGCTGGCTGGACGATCAGTGAACAGTGCACACCCCATGGCGATGACTCATCGCTGATCTGAAAAATAAAAATTGTACTTTCATTTTTTAGAATACTGTACAAGACAACAGGAGAAAGAGGTTAAGGCTGATGCTGTGCTGTCCAGCAGTCGCAGGGGGGGCTGCACGTATCCATCCATCTCAATTATAAACGCCCTCATTATTCCATTCCCCCAGTTGCCATTAACTAATCCCGGTCGCCGATCAGCCAGCTCGCGCCCACAGAGACCTCACGCAACTTGCCTGTGACCCCACAGGGCAGCGAGACGGTCTGTTCGCAGGATAAGAGGCGTGCGCTGTTCTGCTTTTACACCGGAGTTCATGTCCGTCCGTCCAGGCTGGGAACAGCTATGGGCCGGGGCCCACGTGGGAGGCTGCGGCTCGGATTCCAGTTCGCTCCCAGAAAAAAATCGCCGCGGCGATTGGACGGATCGCGTCGGGCTGGCTGGCTGGCTGGCGCGCGTGCGCTGGAGCAGGCGAGCCGCGAGCGGCAGTGCGTGCGTGTGTGTGGTGTGTGCCAGGCCAGCCGAGCCGTGCAGGCGCAGCAAAGCGCATGCAGGGCCGCTCCAGCTGTCCCGGGCGCCCGGCCGCATCTGCGGGTCGCTGCGACGCGCGGAGAAGCTTCCAAGACACCTGTGCCGTGCTGTGCTGCGATCTGCGTTGCATTGCATGGACATGGCCCCTGGCCATGGATGGAGATCGGGGGTGCTGCTCTTCCTCTTTTATTGAGGTGGGGTGATTATCGGAGGAGGCAAAGGCCGATGGGCCAGCCATGTTCATTGTGCATGGCAGCGAAATCCGCCAATTTTTTGAAATTGGTGGAGCGCGGCTTGCCAGCGCATGCATGGCACGAATGTGTAGCGATTGGAATGCAATGGTCCTCCACACGGGCCACACCCGTGGCGATTAGCGAAGTAAGTTTTTTTTTTTTGCGGATCAAGTTTGAAAGGGTGCTAGAAGCTGCTCCTGGAATGGATTTCTTTTTCTACTACATTTCACATCTAGCATCTTCTTTCGAGCTTTCACACTTAAGAATTTGTAGAGAAGATCATAGAACTCTATGCTTCGAGTTGGGGTAGCGGAGCTCGCACCCATCCCGCCCCGGTGCTAGATACGTCTATGTCCACAGGGGTAACCCATACGGCCATACCTAATGTGAAGGTGCATACAGAACATGTTAGCAAATTGAAACACTCCCCTAGTCCACCGCGGTTCTGGTGCTCGGCACCCTGATGAGAACATTCAAACTAAGGCCCCGTTCGGTTACCATGTCCCCCGACCTGGTTTGGCCAGAAATGGTTCCTGCGCTATTCAATATAGTGAAGAAATAACGAGCCAGGAATGGTTCTGGGGCAGGATCGATGATAACCGAACGAGGCCTAACTGGGCCAATGCACTCGAAGACATTCAACACCTATTTAGAGGTGCTCCAGTGGCTTCGGCTCCGGGTATTGTGGAGGAGCCGCTGGATCCCTTGATCCCTAGCTCCTCTGGCTACTTCCTTTTCATAGTACACAAGCTGCTATAGGCCCGCACCGTGACGAGCCCGCGAAGCCAAACCAAACGAGTCCTCAAATTCACCTAGCCAATACTCCTTTTGTCTCTTAATAAATCAAGTTCCAGAGTTATCTTAAATTAAATATTTTTAAAATTAACCGAAACTGTTATTAAAAAAGCGTGAAGACTTATGTCACCAAATTAGTGTGAGTAGAAAATCATAATATATGCTCATTTGGTGTGATAAATATTTGTATTTTTCTTTAAATGTTTAAGACAAAAATATAAGAATTGATTTAAACCGAGAAAGTATTCCGATTTCAAAGCACCAATATATCTCCAGGCTTTCACTAAAGTCTACCGGACGCAATTGTCAGTTTTCTCACTATGCAACTTGGGCCGTAAAGGCAGGCCGAAAAATATTGAAGGAGCCCATGCTTGGACCGGCTAGGCCTAGGCCCACGCCCAAGCTGGGATACGACTGTCCACCGTAGTGTAGACCAAGCAACCAATGATACACACCCTAATCTGCTGCATCTAGGCCCTGAGCTCCTGACAGTCCAAACGGATCCGCATCAACGAGGAGTTTCCTAACGAAGGAACTCGAATTAAACAGAACTAGTAAATAGTATAAACCAAGCGGAAATGGACTGAGACTCACTCTCTAAAACACTTGACGAGAACTCGCCAGGTGCTGCTGTTCTGCGGAGAAGAATGCTGGGTCTGGTGTTTCAGTTTATCGAGCGATGTTGCACACGGTAACCAAACGCTTACAGGGCGTTTGGTTTGCCGGGTGACTCTGTCCGGATTCATCCGAATCAAAGACCGAACCTGCTGCGTTGTTTGTTACAGTGTTAGTTTGATCGGACGTCACGAGGACATTCCACGCAGGGCTTCCATAAAGCCAACGTCTTGGTGATTCTCAGAACGGGCATATTCCTAGAAAAACATCGGACGAGTTCAGGCCGGACGAGCTGGATTTGTGAATTGTAATGTACTTTTTTTTTTCCTGAAGCGATGCAACTTGTCACTCTTGGCATATTGAAACTTTTGATTTGAAATCCTTCAGGCCGGAGAACAGCCCAGCTTAGACCAAACTCAAATTTTCAACTAACCACTATGTTCTATTTGATGTTATGACAAGTCAGTAACAATCAATAATAATAAAAAGTATGTGTGCGATTTTGGCATGAATTGCGGTGTTTTTAAGCCCTGCTGACACGAAAAGGTCTGAATACAACGTAATTACTCCGTTGTGACGCAAAGGCCACCACCTAGTTGATTTAACTAAATTAAAACATACATGTGAGAGTGAATTAGGGTCAAAATCCATGTGGGCAAATTCATTGAAATCGAATCGGGACAAAAATCCGATTCCAATCCTGCCCCAATACAAAATGACTAATATCCAATCTACTTGCATGTATTTACTGTCACAAGTATTTGTATGTCAAAAGAAAAGACACTGTACTTGTTTTTTAATCCCAAACAAATTCATCCAGTATGGTATTTACATCATTCATCGCTTACAAGTTACAACCATACGATAGGGATCATGCCTCACAATCGGTATCGGACAGATCCAACTGGATTTAGGATTATCCAAATCCATACCAACCTCCACATACAATCAATCAAAGCAAAGCTGAGAAGATATGGGACTAAATCACTCCATATGAAGCAATAAAAAAAAACAGCATGAACAACAGAACAATATCAACAAGACACTTGTAACAATGATACTGTATTGTCTGATCATAGTGGTTCGACATGCTCAACTAGCAGGAAGTATTAGAGTAGCATTGAGAAATGAGAATACACCAACTTCATCCACTCAAAGCCAAACAATTCATTACATAGTATTATAATAAGAGTACAATCTATCTTTTAGGTTCCCATCCATGCCTCCATTTTTGTCATGCTTTGGAGCTCCTCAAGCTTCAGCGGTACTGCATAATAAGAATGCACATTGTGAGCCTCAAAATAAAAACAATTATACGCCTTAACTAGAATTGCTAAACATCACTTAAATATATATACAATGAACTAGAAACAACTCACTATTTACAAGAAATGCCTCAAAGCTTGTGCCAGTGTACAAAGCACAGATATGAGACTTACAGGCTTAATTTTATGACAGAAGACTTTACATTCCAAATTGCTGATCCAACTTTTCAGAATCAGAAGCCACAGCACAATTGTCTACCTACAACTAAAATGTACCTAACATCTTCATCGTAGAAGAGGCATTTGAAAGCTCTAGATCATAAGAAACACTGGCTAGATATAGAAACAACCATGCTTCAGAGGTTATTCACAAGTGGAGCAGTAAGAATATGTCAACTATAGACCAGCTCTTACAACAAGAAACTTCACAGGTTCCAAATTGCTAATGCCAAAATCTGAGATCCACAGTCTTGCTAGTATCTTCATATTGCAAATTAAAGAATTAAGCTGTTACCTCACTAGCCAGTCTAAACTACTAATTAAAAAATTGGGCCAATCACAACAGTTTACAAGGTCCACTAGAGATGACACTCTGTAATTCAGCAAGACTCTTATTCGAATGCAAACAACTACACAGCTAGACTAAGAGCTACACTACCAAACAGGATAAGAAATTATGCAAAATCCAAGCAAGTTTTGACAGCGGCCATGAGCGCAACAATATGGGCATCATGGGCATTGCTTCCACTTGTAAGAAACCATGTAACAGACTAATTAAACTGGCACCAGCTGGACCAACACAGATACATCATGGCGAGGCATACTATGGGTTATGGCATGGCAAATGGCATAGCAGAATAAATCGTACGCTTATGGATTACCCACCCAATCAGGGAAACCGGTAACCACTACTAACGCAGGCCTACGTTTCAGGGAAGCGAGCAGAGGCCGGAAGATTTTGGCGCGTACCTTGATGAAGCCGATGTCCTTGGCGTTGCTGCGGAAGCACTGCCTGCAGCACATGAGCCCGTACTTCCGGATCAGGCCGTGGGGGTTAGCGCACACACGGCTGCAATCACACACCACGACATCCATTAGCAATCATCATCACCGAGTACGAAGTATATATATAAATATAATAAGAACAAGCATAAGGTCAAGCAAATTTGGTTGGCCTCGGAAGCACCAAAATCTAACTACAAGCTCATGCCACGAATCTGACGGATTAAACAGAAACATGTATAACACAAATGACATCGGCGATTAGGTGGGCTAATGAACTAGAGGATTACCAGACTCTGGATCCAGGGCCGTAGTTCTTGGGGTGCGAGTTCCACACGTTGGAGTGTCCCATGGAGGCGGCGGCGGCGGCGGCAGGGGGAGCAGGAGGCCTCACGAGTAAACCCTAACCTTGTCTGACTCTTGCGATTGTGAGCGGTGGCCAGAACGTTCGGCTTCTTCTATAGGAGACGGATGTCATCGCTTCACTGGGCTTTTCATTGGACCAGCCCAACAAAGATGACAAGATGGCCTGGTCCATTTTGGTGCTTGAATTGGAGCCAAACTAGGCCAGGTCTGTCATCTTTTTCTATTCTTCCAGAACGCCAAAGTTCATTTTACCAACCACGATCGAAAAACTAAATGCATCCGAAAACCCAAAACTTTACAAGATTCTCCATCACCTCGAATCTTACGGCACATGCATGGAGCATTAAATATAGATAAAAATAAAAACTAATTGTACAGTTTATCTGTAAATCGCAAGACAAATCTTTTAAGCTTAGTTACTCCATGATTGGACAATGTTTGTCAAATAAAAACGAAAGTGCTACAGTGTCAAAATCCAAAAAGTTTTTGGATCTAAACAAGCCCTAAGGCCATGTTTAGATTGGAGATAAAAAAATTTTAGGTGTCACATCAGATGTGTCGGAACGAGAGGGTTTTTAAGAACTAATAAAAAAATACATAGCTCGTCTGGAAACTGCAAAACAAAACTATTAAGCATAGTTAATCTGTCATTAGCACATGTGGGTTACTGTAGCACTTAAGGCTAATCATGGACTAACTAGGCTTAAAAGATTCGTCTCGCGATTTTCAACCAAATTGTGTAATTATTTTATTTTTTTTATTTATATTTAATGTTTCATACATGTGTTCAAAAATTCGATGGGATTGATGAAAAAATTTTGGATGGGAAACTAAACAGGGCCTAAGTTGGGAGGGGGGGGGGGGTTCATTCATCTTTGGAAACCATTGATTTTTCTCTCTAGACGGTTTAGACAGCATTTTGGCTGATCTGGTGTGAACTGTTTAGGAGATAAAATTTTAAAACTATCGAAATGTCTCCTCTTAAAGGTTGTACCGTACATCTTAAATATGATATAATATTAGCTTTTAGCCTAACTAAAAATATGAAATCAGATTTGGATTTTTATAAAACGATGTTCTATCCTATGGTATCTGTCTTGGTATTATTTAAATTGTATATGGTCTTTTTTTGTTATAATGTTATTGCAGATGCTCTTTTTTTTGTTATAATTAGTTCACGTTTGCGGTACATTCATGCATAGAATATATAGGAGTTCAAGCGATTTAGATGACAACAAAAATGTCGTGTAACTACTGACCACCTTGTCCTTCTCCTTTCACTTAGGAGGTGTTTAGTTCCCCATAGAATTTAAAATACAAAATGCCAACTACTTTGGAGTGATGAAATGCAAAATGCCAAAATTTTCAAGGTCATGTTTAGTTCCATCCAAAATACAGAATTTATTGTTCTCATAAAGCCTCTTGAGGGTCATGTTGGGGTTTTTTTTGTCTCTTGAGGTCAAAATCTAAAATGGAGAATAATTATCTTTTTGCCAAAATTTTTGCATGATGTTTAGTTCCATTTTACAAAATGATGGGCCAAAATTCAAAATTTTTTGGAAAAAAATGGGAACTAAACACCCCCTTAATTACTCAGTACAAAAGAGGACGATGGATGTGAGAATTTTATTGCGCGCTCACTCTATGCTAAAGACTGGCAAGGAATGAAATTTATTAGTCACACCAGAAAACTAATCAAGAGAATAAAGTAATCATAGATATTTATAGCCGTTGATGCAAGAAAGAAAAGAGATTAGGAAAATGTCATGCAAAGAACCGATATTTATGAGAAAAAAATAAAATTTTAATCGACTATGCAATGAAAGTAGCAGGTCGAAAGAGTTTAGTTAAAAACCGTGCATTGAAAACTAAAGCGTACAGTGCCCTAAACAAAAATCACGTGGTATACGGCTCCTTCCTGTGCATGTATGGTGTCAACAAAGTTGCATTTCAAGTTGTATGTGGGGAGGGTTTGCGTTGTATTATATAATTTAAAAAACTTGTACAAAGACTATAATAATTTTCTTTTTTCTTATTTTTTTTCTCTAAATACTTGTTGGACTAGCAACTAGGTCTTGTTTAGATCCAAAAAATTTTTAGCTTTTGAAACATAGAGTATTAAGCTTAAGGGCACTCACAATGCAGACTTTATCATAGAGTCTAAAATTATTTATTACCTCGAACAATGTGGACTTAGAGTCTAAATAAGACTTGGAGTCTTATTTTTTCTACCTCTTTCTTCAATAAATATGCTGCCACATCAACAAAAAGCCATAAATAATGTGTAATTAATTATCTTAGATTCTGTGATAGAGTCTTGCATTGTGAGTGTCCTAAAAATTCCATCTCACGATTTACAGACAAATTGTATAATTAGTTTTTGTTTTTATTTATATTTAATGCTCCATGCATATGCCAGAAGATTCGATGTGACAGATAATCTTGAAATTTTTTAGTTTTGGAATAAACTAAACAAGGCCCAAGCTAGAGTAGCCCACTCCAAACATGTCCTTATTTTTTGACGGCGTAGATGATCAACGCAATAATGATGCCCCATATGACACAGCTGAGAATACCCACCTGCATACGAAAAGGAAAAGCGTGGTGTCAGCTGAGACGGATCTAAAGTATCAAATGCATGGACGGATCGATCGAGCGATCGATGGAGCTAGTACCATGCACATACCGCGCACTTGCCGCACGGGGTGTCCTCGCAGGACGGGTCGTCCGTCGTCGAGGGCGGCGGCACGTCGACGCGCACAGCGTCGTGTCTGGCGTTGTCGCTGTAGGACCTGCTGCTGCCAGAGACGAAGCCAGAAAAAAATTTAGGAAGGGCTGAACAAAAGTTCTACATCAACTTAGCTCTACTATTACTCCTTGTAAATATAGATTAATGATGAAATTCACAAAGTATATCTAAAAAATAAAGTATTCAGCCCACCCTACCTTATAAAATTGTGTCTAAAATTAGAAGGAGAGCACTAAAAATTCTACTGGGCCAGCAGCGGTAGGGGGGGCTGGAGCCTCCCTAGCCCCACTGTTGGCTTCGTCGCTGGCTGCTGCTGGTAGTGGCGGTGGCAGTCGTCGGCCATGAGAACATCGTCGTGGGCCCGAGGTACATTGGTGGCGCGACGTCGTCGGTGTGGCAGTGGTGCGCCGGGGGACAGGGACAGTCATGGTGATGCATCTGGCCGCCGGGGGATTATTGTACTAGCTGAAGGCAGCGAAGCTGGCCGGGAACACGGCCGGATATTGGTTGCGCCGTCGTCACGTACTACCTGGAGCCTATGCGAGGTGTATATATCGAACGATGGCTGGCAGAGTCCGTGCCGTGCCCGGAAAGGTTTCATTCATGCGCAATGTGTAGTAATAATTTAGGAAGGAGTCATGAGTGTCATCAGAGATGCCGGTAAAGAAGATTTTGTCTCAAACATGGGAGTCTGAGGCGGGGGCCAACGTGACGGGGGTCGCTGCGGTGGACACGGACTTGGAAACTTTGGAGTGGGAGAGGCTCTGCGGATTGGGCTAGCCGGGCCGCAAGCCACATGCGAGACGCCAATTGGTAGCCCAAAAGGCCCAGGTAACAAAACAGAGGCGCAGATGCTGCGCTGCGGTTTGCGTTGCCTGCCTGACAGCCTGCGCGGTGCTTCAGTTTAGTCCCACCTCGGAGGGGCTTTGAGTGGGCGGGGGCAGAGGAAGTTTATAAAATGAGACGCGGGGCAACGAAGCAACTGATACCTTTCTCGTTTTTTTTTTTGGCTAAGATCAAGTGTGATATCTGTTCTTATCAGTTTAATATCTGATATCTGAGCTATGTGTCCACTTTGATATTAAATTAATTTTTTTGGGAGGAGTGTCTATCATATTGGCTTGCCACTGGGGCCCTCACGTGTCAAATCGAAATGAAATTTGTGTTCGGCTTTGACTCGATTAAAAGCCCTGTTAGTTGAATCCTCAGTATATTAACCAATGTTGCTTGTATTATATGTGTTACCGCTGGTTAATCAGCCGTAGATGTAATCTTCCGCTAACCCCCAAATATACCCAACCCCGTAGATGTATCGTGCCCACAATAATCAGCCGTAGATGTAATCGTGCCCACAAATGATGAAGTAAATTTGTCTGTCATTAGCTGCTAGGTGAAAGTCAGCAACTGCAATCGACTAAATTACTATTCTTATATATTAGCTAATTTGTTTACACAGACAGAAATGGTCCCATGGTCTAGTGGTTAGGACATTGGACTCTGAATCCAGTAACCCGAGTTCAAATCTCGGTGGGACCTATTATTTTGTTTTGATTTTTGTAGCAATTCTCATCCACTATTTTATTTCTATATCGTTTTTTTGGAAGTTCATCCCACCAATATAAAACAGTTCTTATTTGTAGATTTTTTTTTGATTTTTTTTGGCAGTTCTCATCCACTATTTTGTTTCTATATCGTTTTTTTGGAAGTTCATCCCACCAATATAAAACAGTTCTTATAAAACGAAAACAGAGGGCAGCTGTTCGCCAAGCTTCCACGCTTAGGCTTGACTCCCACTGTCCATATGGATTTTTTTTTTAACTACTGTCCATATGGATTGAGTGGGAAACAAACTGTTTTTTGTCTCCCAGTCCCTCTCTTGGAGTGTTTATTTTCTCCCCCCGAAGAGGCCCTACACCCAATCTGTGAATACAGCGCCAGATCTGTTTGGTATTTGGATAACTGTAGCTAGTAAGCAAGTGATCGGCCGTCTCGCGGGTAGTGCTGGCTGCCAGGAACTCCTATCGGTTGTCGCCGATCAGCAGCCCAAGGTCCACACTCTGTTGCCGCCGATCTCCATAAAGTTCAGATTGCTTGTTTTGTCAGTTCTTAAACTCACCAATTACGCCAAAAAAGAAGTTTTCAAACTCACTAGAAGCTTACAACAGATCATGGAGGTACCCTCCATTTCGTCTTCGGTGTTCAAGCTCACCAGATGAAACTGCAGCTGCAGATGAATGCTCCATCACACTCAGCACGCACCGGTGGCTATACTCAAAAGTTTTCAGCTGCAGAAATATGATCTCATTCAATCCAATGATCAGGATCACATCCCGAGTTAGGATCAAACTGCTCTGCAGCTAACCACTGCAGCTCACTTTCAGAACTCCAACCTGAAAGTCCACAGCAGGATCAAACCACTATAATTTCAGATTCAAGAGTTTGGAATGGCAAATGGCTCTATCTGAAAATTTTACTGGCTTGCATTTCAAGGATCGCACACCCAGTGCGCCATTTATTCTATTTCAAATGACTGAGACAGGGAGGGAAAGAGAAAGAAAAAAGAAAGATCTATTCTGTATACACAACTTTTCACCTAGAGGCATCAAAGAGATGCACACTAAGTATAGCTAATCTGCGGGTACTCCTACACAACAACACTTTCTTCAAACTCTATGGGATCTGGGAAATTTTCCCGTGAAGCCCTCTTGAATGAGAATGAATTCTCTTCGTCCTCGTCACTTGCCTCGGTTCCCTGAGACTTCGCTGTATTTTTCCCAGCAAGTGCCTGCCCCGACGCTGGCATGACCTCCCAGCCATGGTACTTGTTCCCATGGAAGGCAAAACGCCAAGACCCCTGAGATGGGGTACTTCTGAGATGAGATGCGTTGGATTGGAGCTCTTCCTGCTCACGCACCACCCTTAGTGGGTTCTCCAGTGCTTTCAAGATGTAACGAGCGAGTGGACGCCTAGAGGGCTTTGGATTCAGGCATGTCTTTGCGACGATGGCCACTGCCCATACTTCTTCTAGGTGGTCTTCATCCACAACAAGGGTAGGATCTACAATACCCGAGACACCCTCCTTTTCATTGGCATTGATGTAACCTAATGTTCTTGCTAACCAATCTTCTGAATCTGCATCAGTTGAGCCACTCGCACCAAAGTTTCCGGTGATTAGCTCTAGTAGCACCTTCCCAAAACAGTAAACATCATATGAGCAGCTAGCTGGTGGACCTGTAAATTGAGAACCAGAAATCAGAATGTCAACTTTATTTTGCACAACAAGCTCTTTTAGTTGCATGAATGTATATATAGAGATTGCAAATATTGAACAAAAGAGAGCTGATGAGTGCTTTACACACCTGATATGTTCTTGTCAAGGGACCTGCCAGAAAGAAACAAATACTACTGTCAGCAAAGGACCCTCATATAGCCTGCATAAATCTAAATAGAACTCAAAGATGTAAAGTAGGTGTGTTGCTTGGCAGTACATTTTCTTAGGGGAAATGGTTGAAGTTAACCTACCTTACAGGAACACCAATATATGTTAAGATAGGCAAAAGGCCAGGTGTTTAACCAGGTTCACCGATGTCTTATCAATGTGGTTCAGGGACATAATATTATAATTTGCAAGTGTGATACTAAAGAACCTCTTATGAGGATTTTCTAGATACTAAGAATTAAGCTACACATTCTTGGTGGCAGGAACTTTTATAGCCTTGTAGTTGTAGCATGTAGGTATATAAATGGAGCTAAAGCGTGGCATCTCTTTGCATTGACCGAAAAATACTTAGCTTGCCTTTTCTGCTAACGCACTAATGCAGACCATTTAGGTGATCAGACATACTAGTTTTTTCCTTCTAAAAGGAGCATGTTCATTAAATCAGTTCTGGGGCAAGAATGGTTCTACACCCATGCAGATCTGAGGCCCATAAAAGCATATAGGATGGTTTAGAAATCTCACCTTGATGATCTTAGAATCCTAGAGAAGAAACTCTGGCTTCCTGCACTTTGTTGAGCGCATATTTGACCCAGACTCCCAAGACGCACTTCAAATTTGTCATCAAGAAGCACACTGCTAGCTTGGATATCTCTATATTTACAATGAAGACATAAGTCGGAAATAATAATGCATGCACTAACAGTAACAGTTATCAAGATATCAAAAGAACTTGAACAACTTGCAGATATTCAGAATTAAAAATGACTGCCATAGAAAGATAAGGCAAGCAAGATGAGAAACTGCAATTAAAAATGACTGCCATAAAGAACATGAAAACTTAAAATTACAAATGTAGAGTTTCTTAGAATGACTGGCCATACCATGAATAGACATGTTATAAAAAACAATAACTTCAGTACCATGATGGGGACATGATACTTTCACAAAACAATCAATCTATTTCATTGCCAAAATATGTTAGGATTTACTGTTGACAAGGAACCAATGCATTTAAGCTTAAATGTATCTTCGTTTATTTTCAACTTTGAGATTTGATGTCCTCACATGTAAGCTTGCACATGCTATTTTCCTTTAAGCTATGGTTCTTGGAAATACTTAGTGTGCCAATTGATGCAGGACCACAAGGGACCATGTAGAGGACCCCCACCAAAATGTGCAACCACTAATTATTTTAAATGTACAAGTACCTTCTATCACTATCCCACTTGTCACCTCTTGTGGAATTTAATTATTTCATAAATAGCAGGAATCTGTTGATCTTAGCTACGTGTAATTTCCACTACCTGTTCCATCATGTTAATTTTGGAAGCAGCCATATACTTTATGCAACAAATTATTTTTCGAAACTACCATACATCAACTAACAGGTAATGGAATACATTAGCAAATGATTGAACAAGAGAAGATTGCTTAGCATACCTGTGAACCAACGGAGGACTGCATTCGTCATGAAGGAAGCACAAGGCCTCAGCCACACCAATTGCAATCTTGAGCCTTGTTATCCAATCCAATGAGCGCAACCCCTGTTCAACGTCGACTGACTTCTTGTGCAGTGCAGTTGTGAGGTCACCTTTTGCCATGTACTTGTAGACCAGCAATTCCTCCTCATCCTTAGCCAAATGGCCCAGCAATGGAACGATTCTCCCATGGCTATGCTTTGTAAGAAAGCTCAACTCGCCCTGGCACTTCTTACTGCTTTTCAGGTCAATCTTTTTTATGACAACTTGAAAGCCGCTCTCCAGGACACCATGGTACATGTCACCAGAGTGCCCATGCTTGACAAGGTTATCATCCCCAAAGCCCCCTGCAGCATGGTGCAACTGCTCATAGGTGAATTCATCTACGATAATAGGGAGGCCCTTTAGTGAACCACTGGCTCCGGGGGATGCCATGGGTGACATTGTGACGGGATTCACACTACTACTTCTCCGCCCAGACCGAATGCCCTCCTCAGTCTGCTCCACTCCTCTTCCTCTCGGTCTCCTTCCTCTTCTTCTCAACAAGCAAACCACCAGCGCGCTAAGGCCAAGTAGTACCACAATTGCAGCACCTCCAAGGACCCCGGTCAATACAAACTTCCATTTGCTCCCTCTCTTGCTCGTTGATGGCATCGGTCGCACCAGTGGTGGCCGTGGCTCCGGCAATGGCGATGGTGGCTTGGGGTCCAAAACTAGCCTCACCCCGTTCCTCGTGTAGAACGCCTCACAGTCCCCACGGGTGCGCTGGCTTGCTGCACCAGACAAGCAGTTCCTTCTGAAATCCGCTACACCATCGGTCCCATTCTGAAACCCAGCTCCAAGCACCTGATCGAAGTAATTGTCCGAGACATCAACAACCCAGAACCTCTTCCTGAGGGACCCAGTGGCATCACCGATAGCGCCGTACAAGGAATTACCAGAGGCGTTGAACAAAACTCCAGCTCCACCACTGCCAGAGTAGGACACGTTGGGCAACGGGCCGGTGAGGTTGTTGGCGGAGAGATCGAGAACGCGGAGACCAGGGATTGAGAAGAGCGACGGCGGGATAGAGCCCGAGAGGCTGTTACCGGAGAGAACAAGGGTGGTCAGGTTCCCGGACACGCCGAGATCGGGCGGGAGCTCGCCATTGACGTGTGCGGAGCGGAGGTCGAGGACGGCGAGCGACGGCGGCAGGCCGCGGCCGAACCATGATGGGATCCGGCCGGGGAGCGGGAACCCCGAGGCGTTGAACGACTCAAGCGCGGTGAGGCGCTGGAGCTGGTCGACAGCGAAGGCCGCGCGCCGGGCGCCCGCGTGGGTGCGGCGGAGCCCGGAGAGGCGGAGCTCCGCGACGCGGCCAGCGCGGCAGGTGACGCCCGACCAGAAGACGCAGGGGTCGGCCCGGTCGGGCCAGTCGCTGGCGCGCACGCCGAGCGACGCGCGCAGGCCGTGGAGCGCGGCGACGTCCTGCCGCGCGAGCGCGAGCGCGGCCTGGGCGCCCGCGTGCTGGTGCAGGTGCAGGTGCAGCAGGAGGAGGAGCACGGCGAGGCAGAAGGCACCCGGGCGGCGGTGGTGGTGGCAGCGAGGAAGCATGGGGTGGAGGTGGTGGCGGGTGAGGGTGAGGCGGAGCGGAGTGGAGCGGTGGGGGTGTGAGCGCGTGAAGCGGGGCGAGGCGTCATTGCGTGGCCATGGCAATGGCAGCCGAGGTGGTGGTGCGCGCAGGGTGCTCGCTTTTTTGGGTGGCCTGCCTCTGCCTGCCTGCCTATTTCGGCCCCCCTCGCGGTCGTCGCTGGAGAGGCAGCGAGTTGACCACGGGGAACGCGGGTGCGGGACGAGAGTGGGGTGGAAGAAAGCCCCACAGCGCCAGCGGCGGATGCAGATGCGTGGAGACGTCGCTCACTTCCGCTTCCGCGGGTGGCGGGCCCCGCGCGGCAGTGGCGGCGCGAGTGGATTCTGACCCCCCGCCGAACGCGATTACGCGAGTGCTTTGTGCAAGCTTTGCTGTAACTGTACCACCGTACCAATGGCTTCGTGCCGCTGACATGTGGGTCGGAGAGAGCGATTAGTAGATGGCCCTTTTCGCCCGTGCGTGTATGGAATGTTCCCACCCGGACCATGTTGGGTGGCTGTCGTTTTCGCATCTCGCAAAGCAAACGAAAGGTTGCGTCGCCGTCGGTTCCTGTGTTAACAGTGCAACGATGAACAGCGCCGTGTGGGAACAGTACAACGTGCATCGTGTGTGTGGACGTGTGGTGTTAGGATTATTTTTCGTGAATAGACTGCAAAAATGTTGATTAATAAGTTTAGCCTTTTACGTTAGAGACGATACTCAAATAGAAAGGCTAAACTTCTTGGCTGCTTGTTCGTCTCTAACGTAATCAACATTTTTGCTTGTGGACCGGTCAAAGCTGCTTGTTCGTGAGAAAGTATCGATAAATGACAAATGCTTGTGGAATAAGTGTGGAAGAAGGAGCTGGCAGACGATGCTCCAGTGCCCTCAGGTTTCTTGCTAATTTCTTGGCTGTTTTGTAGTCTATGCATCCTTGCAGTTGCAGGTTGATGCGTGAATGATTTGATACGTCGTGTCGGCGAATAATCCATGCTGCCGACTCGCCGGCCGCCGGGTCCAAGTCTCCGGGTGTGTCGTTTGGGTCTTGTAGAACGACGACTGACGATGATCGGTCATTCCAGATTGTGACGCTTGGGCCTTGTTTAGTTCTAAAAATTTTTGCAAAATAGACACCGTAACATTTTTGTTTGTATTTGACAAATATTGTCCAATCATGGACTAATTAGACTTAAAAGATTCGTCTCATCAATTTCGACCAAACTGTGTAATTAGTTTTTATTTTTGTCTATATTTAATACTCCATGTATACGTCTAAAGATTTGATGTGACGGGGAATCTGAAAAATTTTGCAAAATTTTTTGGAAACTAAACAAGGCCTAGGAAAGTTCAGTCATGCGTGCTGTCGACGAGATGAGAAACTAGCCAAGTTCGGATTCCATATTAGCTCTGATTGGTCCCAAATTCACATTATTAGCAAAGGTCACAAGTTCAAAGTTGATTCTGATTAGAATTGAATCCGCAGTCACAGCAAAACTGATCATAGTAGGCAGTTCTAGACTACATAACAGTTCCCTGAATGCATGCTTCTCCCATTTAACGACATATATATATGCTCGGGCTAATCAGATGCTCTCTAAAAGTAGTTTAATGGGAGTGTAGGTATCCGACAGAAGATTGAGTATCACTAGTTAGTGGCTGAAAATTAAAGTCCTCAACTTGATCGTCCTCTAGCTCTCTAGAATATAATTTTCACCCAAGCACTACGATCTCAGGGTGAGTTGTGTTCGTGCCCTCTGCCCTGATCAACCTTCAAGATTGATCAGGTTGAGGCTAAGGCTCTAAGCTCGTCAACGACGGTTAACCCGTCATCCTAGAGATAACCAACGACGATATGGGTACCGCAGCACCAGCAGTCCAGCACGTCACGTCGCGGCGGCTCCGCCACGCATCATCCAGCTGTTAGCTACGGAGTAGGATACTAGTTCGATTATCCGATTTAGACCTTGTTTAGTTGGTGAAAAAAATAGCTTTAATTAATATAGTATTTTTATTTGTATTTGATAATTATTGTTTGTTTAATTATGGACTAACTAGACTCAACATATTCATCTCGTAAATCATAGACAAACTATGTAATTAGTTATATTGTTATCTATTATCTAAAGATTCGAAGTGACGAGTAAACAATGCCTTAGAACTAGAATATGGGATAGTTGTTTACAACAACCGTGAAGATGGTCGCCGCAGCTCGCCCCCATCAACCTGCTAACAACCAAATTAAGTTTGATAAATCAGTATATTTGTCCAGTAGTTGTTTACAACAGCCGCGAAGATGGTCACCGCAGCTCGACGCCATCATCAACCTGCTAACAAACAAATTAAGTTTGATAAATCAGTATATTTGTCCAGCCCTCCTATGTCCTATTCATTTAGATGATAATCCATGACTAAAAAAGTATCGTTCATTGATTTATTATAAAAAAATATTATTAGATGTAGCAACACACGACTATGCTCGCGTCGCGGGAGATACGCACGGACGTACGAGCCCATGCTATGGGACAGCGTTTCTGCAGGCATCATAGTGTCGATTTGGTAAAGTTTATTTAATTCGCTTTAAAAAGTATGCACAACAATATCCTACACCGTGGATATATAGAAAAAATATATTATAATTAGATATAATATATATTTTATTTTAAGAAGTCAAAAAGTTTCAACTTTAATTAAAATTATACGAAAATCTACTAACACTCCCTAGACAAGATAAGTATCTCTAGGTTAGTTATAAAACATATTAAATTTATTTTAAGACATAAATCTAATACTATTTAGTATAAACTTGATTAAAGCTAGACTAGTTTGACTGGCACACTTTTTATAATTGCATTTTTTAAATATAGGGAGCATATATCTATGGAAAATAGCAAATCAAAACTCTTAACATCTTCTAGTTTTGAAATAGAGAGAGTGTACAACGTGGAATCACTGTGAAAAATAATATCCAAATAGACCCTGACTAATTGGATTCTGTACTATGGGCCAGTCTTGTCTATAATCATGCATGTGTTTTCTGTCGCCGTCGTGTGTACATCAGGCAAGTGGAAAGTGTACCTGTCGAACTGTGAGGCCTTGTAAAATTTTTTTAAGATTTTTTACATCGAATCTTTTAAGCCCAGTCAGTCCATAATTTAACAATAATTATTAAATACAAACGAAATTGCTATAGTACCTAACCCAATTTTTTTTCTTCAACTAAACAAGGCCTAAACGTGATTGGTGATTTATAGCCGTTTTGTAAGGTCTCTCCGTCACGTATAAAAGGTGCATAAGCCGATAAGCGAGCAGTGCGCTTCCGAGTTCCGACACAGCGAGTGATCAAGAATCAATAGTTAAACCTGTGCGCTCTACTGCGCTGAGTTTTTGTTTTCCTAATGAAGGACTGCGCTGGATTTTTATATTTGATCGAGAATAAGAAAATTACGGCACGGAGAAAAGGCACCTTCGTTCGTTTCATTTTGGAGGCCCAACAAGTTGAGCCCACCAAGAGTTTTGGAGCTTCCTTCCGTATTTGGTTCTGATCCACTGTTCCAGCCCGCCGCCTGCTGGGCGTGTGAGCGCCGTGGAGGAAGCCGCATAACGTTTTGATGACTGATGTGATGAGCGCCGTGGAGAAGAGGAGCCGAGAGGACAGACGCTGAATCGCTGATGACTGATGAGCTGGGCTGTGGGCTCTAGTCTCGCGTTTCTCCGAACACAAGCAACGTTGGATGACAGAGCAAGTAAAGTTGGACAGGACAAGTAGTGCTCAGCGCCGGAGAGCCGTGTCCAAAACACAGTGTAAGAGCTGGTGGACCGCTTGCTGTACATGTTCGAAGCACGAAAACCTGCTATACACGGCCTTCCTCACCGTACCGCGCGCGCGTCCGGCCCGATCCGATGCCGGCACGCAGAGGGGGGTATGTGTATCTTGCTCGCACGTACCCAACTTAACGGCCCCCGTTTTATTAGCTCGATCGTAGGAATACTGTACGTACGTGCGTTGCGTCCTTGGTCCGCGCTCGCTTGAGTGCCACGCTTCCGCTTCAATAGCCGCCGCTCTCGGCGTAAATCCCAGAGGCCCCTCGAGCCGGCTGCAGCCGAGACCCCTATCCTATCTGTAGACTGGGGGGAGTGAGGAACGAGAACGAGCAGTGGCGGCTGGTGCGTGGTCGCGCGGCTCGGACGAGGGGACGGGACGGGCCGTGTTGGTGCCAAACTGCCAACCCCTCGTGGGACATCACGGCACGCGAGCTGCGGGGCGGCGACAGGCAGCGACCTGCTGGGCCGTGCGGTGGGCGGGATGGACCGTGACGCTGTCCGGAGCCCGGGCTGGCCTATGAAATCCCGGGTCGATCGTGCACGGCGGCCCAACTGCCGGATCCCGAATGGAAGAGCAGAAGAGGGGCCGGAATCATTCTTGTGCCGGTGGCCGGTGGGTACCGTATCGGCCATCCATCTCGGGTACCCCGTACCCCGACGATGCGGCGAATCCGAGTGAGATCGCCGTGGGTGTACGGTCGCCATAACAAAACCTGAGAAAAATTGCTAGCAAGATCCCGAACGAGCCACTGGGAGACGCTGGTGCCGGACGTGTCCAAGTCCAACTCACCGGATGTACCTTCCTCGCGCAATCGGGGCCAGGCGGTGGCAGCACGAGCACAGGCACACCGCATCTGCTGCCGTGCTGATCTCGGCAGGTCCAAGTTGCTCCATTTGTTTACTCGCCCGTGGACGATCCTGTCGTGAGCTTGCTCCCGCGCTACCGCGCCGCGTGTGCTGTCCCTGTCCTGTCGTGTGCTCTCGCCCTCGCTCGCCGGCTCACAGCCTCTAGGCCGTCCCGGTTCGCCGCCTCCTCCTCCCGTGACCGGAGTAACGCACCTCAGGCCGGCACGGTCGCCGGTCGGCGCCCGTGAGTTGACGGATGCCAGGAAGACGAAGGGGTCCTGTACTCCTGAGAGTCTGTGACCTGTCCCCGAGCGGTTGCGTGGCGGATCAGCGGGTAACCACGCAGGCAGGCACGGAAACACAGGCGTGCGCGATGCTTTACTGCCGCCGCTCACCGCCTGACCACGGGACGGCGAGGCGACGGATGGAGAATATACGGGCAAGTGGGCATCCGACCGTGCCCACCGCGGTGGCGCCGACAAACATGGATCATGGATGTGGATGTGCCCGTACACCGTCGCGGTCGCGGCGGCACGCGGCAGGCAGTAAAATATATGTAGCGGTGGGCAGAAAGCGGCGTCCGCTAGATTCCATCCCAGCACGCACCGCTGCCACCATCGGCGTCATGATTCGGCTGTGATTAGATGAGCGTGAGCACGGCGTGGGCGAAACTCGAAAGCTCCCTGTGTCTGCCTGTGGCGATGATTGTTTTTTGTTGGGCCTGTTGGCGATTACGCTTAGCGGAATATAATAACGGAACAGTGCCGTGGGAGGAGGCTGTCTGGTGCCAAAGGAGGCGTCCGCGTCAACCACCGGGGTGGCAGCTTTCCGTTTGGCGCTTTGGTGGCCTCCCCTCCCCGTGATTGATTATTGCATGCGCGGGCTGGGGTCCTTCCTGGGGCTAGGCCGCGGGATCCGTACCGTACGTGCACACGAGCCAACTCCGTTGTCGCATGGGCATCGTACTAGCACCACCTACTCATCACTTGTTACAGTCCTACTACGCTGCTCACCCGCCCGATGTGCACGAATATTGACGTGGAGTGTCGTGGCATGAGGTCAGCATGTAGTGCAGATCAAATTATGTAAGGCCTTGTTTAGTTCATCCTAAAAACCAAAATCTTTTCAAGATTCTCTGTCACATCGAATCTTGCGGTACATGCATGAAGTATTAAATATAGACGAAAATAAAAACTAATTACACAGTTTACCTGTAAATCACGAGATGAATCTTTTAAGTCTAGTTACTCCATGATTGGATAATGTTTGTCAAATAAAAACGAAAATGTTACAGTTCCGAAAACTGAAAAGTTTTCAAAACTAAACAAGGCCTAAGACAGTAAGACTGACTCTAACAATTGAAACACAAAATGAAGACCCTTAACGGAGCCGTTGTTGGAGTGAGAGTGCGACGATGGTGTGCTCTGTCCATGGACTCCAGTGGCTAGGCGCGATGCGGCGTGAGGCAGACAGTGCGCGGAAGAAGGGGCCGTGTCACGTCGTGAGGGAGAGATGATGCGTATTTGTGTTTCCTCTCCTCTCTTACGCAAAATGTGTGCTTCCTTTACGTCTCGCATTGGAGTCCGATTTTGGAACGCAAAACACTATAGAGTACATATTATACATTTGGGTTACGTTTTACCTTCTTTGTTGGAGATAGTTTAACCACGCATGAAATGGATTGAAGCTTGGAATCTTAAACTTTCAGGGAGATGGAGGCATTTCAAAATCCCGGGTCGAGTTTAATTCAAAACTCAACGTGCTCGACTCGCTGTTGGCTACTTAGCTCCAAGCACATTTGACTTTCGAATTTCGATGTCTGCCAGCCATGTTGACGCCTTCAGCATCTGAATTCTGAAAACATGAACATGATTGACCACGGGTCCAGTTTGTAGTTGGACGCTTAACTTTTCTTCACGGGTGTTTTAAAAAAGATTTGATCAATTCGAGTTCAAGTCCAGAAGGCGGGCTGTCAGGTACAGGCGTACAGCGCGCTGGCCGCTGGGGCATCCGCTAGCTCATCAAGTGGGTCGGAACAGAGCGTGCACGTGTACTGCACAGTTGCATCGCGCCTCGTCACCAGAAAAAAGGTCATGTTCGTGTTGTTAGGTGCACTATAATGCATGCAACATTCTTTTATTCAAAATAAACTACCGCGAGGAGATAGTATCAGGTAGTTTATTTCAAAAATCAAAATGCTCTTGAAAAAAAAAACCAAATTGACATTACTAGCTTTTGGTCACTTTTACAGGTCGCACGAACATAGTAATTTATTCGGCTAATCAGCCTCGTCGCTGAGGTCCACGAAATTAGCGTGTAGGCGTACTACCTAGCAGTACTGGCAGGCAGTTAAACGTCGAGATGGACATGGTAATCAACACTTAATAAGAGTGAATAAAATTAGGGCACGATGAATTGCTGGTGCAGTGGTGCACCATCAGCTCCGAACATTTTCATCGAGCGGCGGCCAATCAGCGCCTGCATTGCAGAGTGTTAAAGTGTGTACGGATGGACGCAACTACACATGCATGGATGGACATGGCAACATGACACCAACGGTTAATAATGTCTTAATGACCTTAGCAAATTTCTTCCGCTCAATTACTACGTTACTACGGCTGGTTTTTATTGCCGCTAATGTTAGTACCCGCACGCTAAAACGTTCAGGTTCGTGGTTATGTTGAAGCAATAAGGTCTGTTAATGGTCGCTTACGGGAGAGGTATTTGTGTTGTGCGTTTCAATACATTCGACAACCGTATAGAGTGAGTACAGCGTAACGGAAATGTAGCGTAATACGGTATATACTCCCGTACTTAATACTGTAGCATCCAATTCCGGATTTACCCTTACGTACATGAAGGCGACGGGAGAGACCAGACCAGCGAGTAGAGACGAGACGGCCCGCGAGGCGAGACCTGGCAGTGGCAGGGGATCACCGCAGAATGGCAGCGCAGGCTCGCCGTCGCCGGGGGCGTCGTCGTGTACCGGAGGCGCAGATGGCCGTTGGCGCTGGCGGGCCCGGGCCGGGACTGGTCCCACCCCTACCTCGCGGCTCGCCCCCCTTGGCCCCTTCCCGTTCCGTGTCGCCTTCTCCCCCGCGGGCCGCGGCCGCGGCCGCGACAGCTGCCGCCAATTAATTATTCGCCCACCATTAAAACACCTCCGCCCCCTTCGCGACCTCCTCAGTCCTCCTCCCCAACTCCTCTCCATATCTCCACCCTCCGTCTTCCTCCCTTGCCTCCCTCGTCTCATCTACTCCCGCTCCAGTATATCCGTACCTTCCCCTTCCTCGCCGTCGTGACACCCACCAAACCACACCTGAACTGCCCATTTTCCTTTTTTTCCCCTCGCGTGAGGCGTAACCGGTGTGTCGTGGTCGTGGGGGGCGGTTTCGGCCGGGGGAAGCGCGGCGGAACCGGGAGCGTTTCAGAATTCAGACCGGCCGACTGGTTCCTGGTGCCACGGGGACGGCGCCGCGAGATCGCATTGTGGCGGACGCGGCCGGGTCGCCGCGGCATTTTGCTCTTGCGGTCGGGTCCGTGGCTGCTCGAGGCGTTTGCTTGTTTGTTTCTCTTCTCTCTTGTGGGCGGGCGGCGAGCGGGGCTCGAGGTTGGTGGCCAGCCAAGCGCAGCTCCTCCTTTTCGCGGTCGCCTTTGCTGGTGACTGGTGGGGAAGGGATGCGCCTTGCCTTTCCGCCGCCTCGGCGTGGCGTGATTCCGAAGCGTTGCCGGGATTGTACTGGTTTCTTCTGGTAGATATAGAAAAACACCGCATCCTTTTGGAGGCCTCGTCCCAGCTGACACGAAGGTTCCTCCCGGACAATGCCGAGCATACGAGCTCCGGCGTCCAAGCAGACGGCCACGCTACAGGTACGCCATTCCCATTCTCCTGTGGGACGGACTAGTTCCTGGGAAACTGCATTCCGCTGCTTAATTGTAATCATGATGATGCATTCCAATTGCAGGTGGCTGTCAAGTGCAGGCCATTGACCGACACCGAGCAGCGGCGCTCGCGGCATATCATACAGGTCATTGATGACAAGGTACCCCGCGCCTCTGGCGTGTTGATGCGCTTGCTCTTTGCAATTGGTGGTGGCAATGTGATGGTTTACACGCGTTTCTCTCCTAGACTGTGGTTGTGCTGGACCCTGATCTGTCAAAGGACTACCTGGACCTCATCCAGAACCGGACCAAGGAAAGGAGATATACCTTCGATCATGTGTACGCGCCTGGATGCTCCAATTCGGTATGTGATAGTGAAGTTTGATCTGCTCTCATCAGTAATTGCTTGGCCTGCTTTTGACATTGCGCTCAGTCGCTCAGATGCTCAACATAGCAACTTTTCGAAATCTTCATCTCAGCTTGGATTCTTCCCTAGACCCTAACTTCTCATTTCTTGCTTCCCTAGAAATGATGCTCTGAAAGACCAAACCACCAACTAATTTTATTATGAATTGCTTCAATAGGAGTGTCTCGTGCTTTGGACAGTTGTTAAAACAATGCTACGGAGTACTTGACATATACAAACTACTGGTAGCTGGTACTAGCCTAGTAGGGATACTGGCATCTAAAGGGCCAATGAGCAGCTTTTGTTCAGTCTGTACTATAGCTAACCCGTGATGTAGACTTACTGTTAGGTCTAATGCAGATGTCTTCAAAGCAGTAGTTTTGTTGTACTATTGAATTTTGAATTATTGATCACTATGACCCTTGAACTTCAATTCAGATGTTTCTTCGACCGAATGTATACCAGGACTGGAAGCATGTGTTAAACTGACCCAACAAATCAGTTGCTTGAACTTTTGTTAATCTTCTAGGTTTACGAATTAATTATATTTTTTTGTGAGGACAGAATATTACAAGGAATATAAATAAATTGCTTATTCCTATAGTATAAAATGTAGGCTAATCCTACTCTGGGTGATTACACACTTGTGCTTGCCAGCTAATTACTGGGACACGTCACATGTTCTTGTACTTTACACACATCACATTTTCATTATTGTGATCTTATTCATGTTCAGGACGTGTATAGGAATATATCCTCTACAATTGCTGGTGTAGTCCAAGGCCTCAATGCGACAGTCTTTGCTTATGGTTCTACTGGAAGGTATCAGTTAACTGTATTGTGTTGCTTGCTGTCTGCTTAACAATGTGTGATGTACTGATATGCTGCTTAGCAGTTCAGAATTTTTTCTATGTTACTATTATTAATTACCATGTTGCACATTTGAAATTGCAAATCTCTATAAAAAGTATAGAGTTTTGTATGGAATTTCAATCTGATATGCCCATTGAAGTTTAGCACATTATACTAGTTTCTTGTGTTTGTAACTACTACTTTGTGGTAATGTTATGCATGGGCTTGCACTGTATTTATTGAAATTTCATCAATGTAATCAAAATAATCATGGCTGACCACATATCTGTCTTAGAATGCATTCACATTACATTGGTTATGTTTATTTAAATCTATAACCTAATCCTGTTCAATGTTAACTAAATTAGCTTGTTGTTACTGATATTTTTTCAGTTGACTTATATATTAAGTTTCTATCCTCCTCTTCATCATAATATAGTTTAAACTATGGCAGTGCTACTCTTTGAAACTTTCATCACTGAAAAATAGCTAAACCATATGTCCACATTCATCAATGGGATGCAGATAGTTTATTTCTTCCTGATCTTCTGTTGTACTCCCTCGAATAATAAGCGTATTTTAACCATGGAAAAGTCATAGAAAGTAGATTTTGACCTTTAATTTCTCTTAAAATATGTTGTTAATTTCTAAAAAAAATCAATATCATCTGAAAGACAATTTGAACACAAATCAGTTAATGCAAGTTTGACCAATCTTTGGTCAAAATTTATAAAATTTGACGCTGTTTTGAACAAAATATGCTTATCATTCACGGACGAAGGAAGTACCTCTTTGGTACTGGTTAAATGTCCATGATAATGTTTTGTTTGATATATATATATTTATTTTTGTGGTTGTACAGTGGCAAAACTTACACTATGGTTGGAACCCATAGCGATCCTGGCCTGATGGTTCTTAGCTTTCGTACAATTTTTGAGCTGATAAAAAAGAACGACAGTAAGGATACATTTGAAGTTTCATGTTCATATCTGGAAGTGTACAATGAGGTATTCCCTCTGTTCCTTTTGTATGGTGTATTAGGATTTGAAAGAGTTACAATTGATTCTATTTCATAATTCTAGCATAGTGACATGACATTGATTTTGAAGCAATTGGTTATACACTGTAAGAGAAAACGACAGTCAGCGTACATTTCTAAAGACATTTCCATATCCTAATATGCCTTAAAGGAAAGAAACAGATGGAGTAGGTGCCTAGGCACTAGACGGTACTGCACTGCTCGCCTAGCAGGCTAGCACCTAGGCATTTTGTCTAGGCTATTTTCCTCTTTAGAGATGTTTTCAGCTTGATGTATGCACAAAACTGGGACAAAATAGAGATGAAGAAAGATAAACTATGATCATATTACTTATGGATGCATGATAACTGTTTGTTCTTTTCTAGTATGCTAAATTTCCTTTATTTTGATTAGCGTTACTCTAACAGGCCATAAAAAGCACAAGCGGCTAGCAACGGCTAGGCACACGGTTAGCCATTTATAACTGCACAGTGCACACCTTTCTGAAATAGTACCATTGGTATTTTCCTGAATTCTAGGTTATCTATGATTTGCTTGAGAGATCCTCTGGACACCTGGAGCTTCGAGAAGATCCTGAGCATGGCATAATAGTTGCTGGATTGAGAAGCATTAAGGTATTTCAATACTTTTGTTTTCTGTTAACTTTTCATGTTAATGACAATTAAATACCGTCTGCTAGTGGAAGTTGTCTGTCTTTCTACTTTTTAACTTTTTGTATCTACTTTATTTTAACACCTAAATTTATCGGCATCTTTTCTATGGCTGGAATATTGTCACTGCATCTAAGTGGCTGACAGAGAGGACCTGAACCCTTCATAAACATATTGTACTTGTAATATGTGATATATAATTTTCTGTCTTTAAGAAATTAATGTTTTGCCAAGACAGCCTCATAATTTTTTCTTTAAAAGAACTATTTGATCGTACCTTTCATTTGTGCAATGATGTGTTTTCCCATTTTCTGTCATTGTTCAGTTATATAAATATACAGTATACACACCATGCTGTACTGTAAAAATGAATACACCACTTTCATTTTTTCTTCAATATCAAAGCATGATCGAACTTCAATCTTATTTTGTTGCTAGGTTCACTCTGCAGATAGGATTCTTGAGCTGTTGAACATAGGCAACAGTAGGCGCAAGACAGAGAGTACAGAAGCAAATGCCACTTCTTCACGGTATTTAATAATTTTCAAATCTTCTTTCTTTTCTAAATGTCCATGCCTTCATTACTTATCTATTTGAAGGATTTATTGATATCTTGTGTGCCAGAACTTCTTCCTGCTAGGTTGTTCCCACAACAGTATGAGGCATAGAAATTCCAATGATAATCTGTAAGAATAGAAAAGCAATCCTAGAAATTGTAACATTGGAAAAAAAAAGAAGGATGTACACACTATGATGTTAGTGCCTCCAGATCAGAGCAAATTATACAAATATTGATGGATATAGTTCTGTAACAAGTATGGAAATTTTTGAATCATAGATATTGGATATAACCACATCTATTGTAATATCTAGCAATGTGATTCTAGTCATTTATTCTTTTTTTTTTCATTTGTCAAGGTCACATGCTGTGCTTGAGATTACCGTAAAGCGAAAGCAGAAAGGTCAATATGGTAACCAAGTTCTTCGTGGAAAACTTGCCTTGGTTGATCTTGCGGGCAGGTAACAGAAATTTTGTTTCATTGCTAGTCTAATTCATTCTTGTGGAGAAAGCAAGTTGTAACGCTACATTCTTTGAGCAGTGAGAGGGCCACCGAAACAAACAACTTTGGGCAAAAGCTTAGAGATGGAGCCAACATCAATCGGTCACTCCTAGCATTAGCAAACTGCATCAATGCCCTAGGCAAGCAAAACAAGAAAGGTCTTGCCTATGTTCCCTATCGCAACAGGTATGTTTCAAGTATTGAATTTAATCAAATGGGACTTTTTTTATTTACGTGGTAGCTAATGGCAGCTATTTGCAGTAAATTAACTCGAATTCTAAAGGATGGGCTATCTGGTAATTCTCGAACTGTTATGGTTGCTACAATATCACCAGCTGATGATCAGTATCATCACACAACAAATACACTCAAGTACGCAGACCGTGCTAAAGAGATAAAAACACATGTCCATGTAAGTGTTCATTTTTTGGTTGAATCATAGGTTTAGAAGATTCAAATTAAGAGGTCAAACAACAGTTTTTACGCCTATTGCTTAATCATAAGCATTGTCCAAATCCAATAGAACTTCTGAGTATCATCTATTTTGTTCTTTTGTAGAAAAATATTGGAACACTTGACACTCATGTTGAAGACTATCAGAGGATGATCGACAATCTTCAGGTTTGCCATAATGAGAAACAAATGATCTAACTTAAATTTTATCATAGTTAAATGTGTCACATGATTTTGTAGGTTGAGGTTTCTCAGTTGAAAAAGGAATTAGCTGAGAAGGAGCATCAATTAAGTGTAAAGCCTACTGAAAAAGCTGCAGATAGTGAGCTATCTTGGTTAAATGTGTTGAGCCAGGAAACTGGTGAGAATGTTCAAGAACGCATAAATCTTCAGAAGGCTCTGTTTGAACTCGAAGAAACCAATAAGCGCAACCGAATGGAACTCCAACATCTTGACGATTCTATTGCAAGGCATCAGGTTGGTGATCAGTTTCAAATAAGTTCCTATTCTGCAGATCTTAATACAACAAAAAGCACCTCTAATGTGCTATTCCCAACCACTTTGGAGACCTTTCCGTTCCCCTTTCTTTCTCCAGTAAACCATGTGGTTTATAGGACATCCCAAGCTATTGCTATCTTTTGCCCTTCCAAACAGACTGCCAAGGCAGTGGTTTGAAATCTACAGCATCATATAATGGAGTAACAGTAGATACCTTTTGTATATCATTGTAGACAACAGTCTTGCAACAGAACACTGAGAATTTTGTGTACAGGTGAAAGAAATGGACTCTGCAGTTCTCCAAGCTTTAACATCAAGGAGACAAGTCATTCTTGACAACATCCGTGATAATGATGAAGCTGGTTCTGGATATAGAAAGGTGTTAATCTTATTCTGTTTCCTTCTGTTTTAGTTGCCCGAATGCCAAACTTATATGGATATTTTTTCCCCGTTAGGACATTGAAATGAATGAGAGTCGCAGGCGAGAACTCCAGGATATGATTGAAGAAGCCGTCAGTAACAATGGCAATAAAACCTACCTGCACATTCTCAGCCAGTACAGACTACTTGTAAGTAACTCAAGCTTTTTAGTCTTTCCCGATTTAAACAATAAGAATGTGACATCTCACATGTTATCTATATGTAATTTACTCTTTAGGGAATGACTAATGCTGAGCTTCAAATTGAAATGGCTATGCGGGATCAAGTTATACATAATCAGAGGGAAGCTCTAAGGAGCCTGTGGAACATTCTCTATGGAACGGGGCTAAACCAGAAGCAGATTCTAAAATTGGCTGCAAAGCAAGGGTTAACCGTAGAAGGATGTCCTTTGCCTAGCTCAAGCCCAGATGTTACCACGCCACCTTCCTTTTCACCTCATAGGCGGTTTCCATCGTTTATGTCATTTCCTAGTCCGCAGTCAGAGTCTTACTCTCCGTCTGCTTGCTTTTTCCAACATGGTTTCAGCACTATGTCTTTGCTGAAAAATCAGCATGAGACACCCACCATATGTAGGCAGGAGCACCTCAGTTCTTACTACATGATGTCTGGCTGCTCGCCTTACTCTGGTGATGGAAAACAGTGGTCAAGTGGAAGACCTATGACATTCTTTTCTACACCAGAAAAACCTAAGGAAGTGAGCAGTGTATACCGGGAAACAGAGAATGCACAGTCCCAACACAAGAAGGAACATTCTGGCAGTCATGATTTCAGTGTGCATAGAAAGGTAAACTGTTTCCTTTACACGAGCTGCTAAAAAAAGTGTCATAATGCATATCACGCCATGTAAACATAGTTCATCTATCAAGAATCCAAAGGGAAAAAGAAAACAAGAAAAGGTGACATCTCCTTACTATTATTTGCCTAGTATTCCTTTCAGATTGCTTAATTTCTTCACTTTCTGCATTGTATCTAAGCCTATTTTCCTCCATTGTGCAGCAGTCCTCAGAATACACATACTGATTAATGTTGCTCCCAAGTTAAACACGTGTTACCAAACATGGAATGATCCCAGCTTTCTATCTAAATTTGGAGAATCTAATACTGGACTTGCCATATTTGTTACTTTGTTAGTCCCTCCATAGCACTAATGGACTACAATGAAAAAATGGCTTGCAAAGATTTACCATATAAATCACGTTTATGACACTATGCTTTATGACTACTAATTTGTAGATACCAGAATATTCACGCATATTGAGATAAAAAAAAACAATATTCACACTTGTTCCTTTAGTGTCAAAACTGCAAGTCGTTCTATGCAACCTACTAATTTATCATGTAGAACAAGTGACCACAGAATATGATGCTTGCGGACGTAGCTCATAATAAAATAGATTTGCCTTAGAAATGTAAAGATTGTTTGACCCTTTGCATGAACTGACCAAAGATTTTTCTTGCTGTGCAGGATCTGTGGTCCATGGAAAGGAAATGACGGGCCTCGAGATCCTTCTGGTACACAAACATCTGTGATGGCTACAATGTGGCCCTGTCTGATGTTCCTAACCTTGGTCGCTGTGTGCACCATCTTCTGTCTACCACCGACGTTTCCCGGGGTTCCTGAGATCTGAAGAGATGTTAGTAGTAGATTTCGCCGGAGCTGTTGCCTTGCCCACGGCCATTTTGATTGATCCTGCTGACATTGCTCACTCCACCCTGTACAGTAGTAGATGCTAGTCCTCTCCTCAAGATATCTGTCTCCGTCTTCCTTTGTAAAGTGGTTGCTGGGGGGTGAATCTGATTTTTGGACCAAGAACTCTGTAAATTTGCCGCGGTTCTCTCCCTTCTTCAGTAAATCCAATGAGAAAAGCTTTCAGATTGGTCTTCAGGTTCAGTATACTAATAATCCTCTACATGCTGGTATGACAAGCTGCCTGATGCCAAATCTGCCGGGTGATTATCAGGATAGAGTTGGGTGATTGATGAACAGGCAAGAGCTACAGTAGCATGTGGTGGGAATAATAGGATCTCATCTCCCCTCTCCAGATCATTGAATAAGCCCTGCTGACGCTCACCTGCCCTGGAGACCACATTCAAGCAGGAGCAGCGCTGGGCATGGTCCTCCTCTCTCATTCATGTTTCCTGCACAACAGTTGCGCTGAATGCTACGCTGGAGCGGCGGCAGGCAGAGGCAGCCGAGGCCGCACGGCGCGCACATCGCAGTCGCATTACACATTCCACATGCCTGGCTTGTAGCTTGTCACCGGCGCAACCAAAGGGCTGGCCCTGACTGACATTCCGTTCCGGTGGCTTTGAGATATTGCAAGATTGCGATTGCAAAGGTGGTGTGACAGTGACACATCCTTCATCCTTGTATAGATTAGCACAGTTGCTCAGCAGGTTTATTACTGTGGTAAGATGATAGTGAGACAGGGATTACCGCAAAACACGAGCGAGTGGAGTGGAGTACTGGAGTAGCCATGCGTTGTATTGTAGAGACAGTGACAGTGACACATCCTTCATCCTTGTAGAGACTGTAGGCTGTGGGATCTGGCAGGCAAACTAGCCTGGCCCATTGGCCATGGCGTCTGTAGGCGTGCGGTGCTGAACAGCTGCATCGGTGGTGGGTGAGGGCGTCAGGTTCAGGCCCGTGGTGAAAGGCTGAACAGAAGAAGGCGTGCAAGCCGTGACCTACAGACCTCAGACCTGCAACTGCATACGGGGGCAGAGGCCAATGCTTTCCTGCCCTGCCGGAGTCTACAGGACTGCACTGACAGCTCGTGGGCTACGGCAACTCGCAGCGTTTTTATTATCTGCTGCTAATGCTAATGGTACTACTTCAACTGTCACTGGAGGAGGTCGTCATGGTTTTCACGTGAGGGAATGCATGTATCTACAGGCCATAGCATGGTGTGTTAACCTGTTCCTAAGACTTTTCGTAGTGGACTTGTTCGTGCCTGATTACACATGGTCCAAAGACCAAAAAACAACCTGCAACCTAGTGGTAGTGGAGCTCTCCGATACGCAAAATACTCCCTCTATCTACGAATAATTGTCGTTTTTGTTTTTTAAGAAATAACTTTAACTATATATATTATATTATATTTTTATTACAATATTTATTATTAGATAGATTATTAAATATATTTTTATATTAAATCTATTTTTATAATAAATTTATTCAAATATACAAATATTGCACATATTTTTCATAAAGCTAGTCATACTTACATTATCGTAACAAAAAAAGACAATTACTTAGAAATAGAGAGAGTATATGGGTATGGCTAGCCAGGTCAGACGGGCATGCAATTAAGGATGGAGATGGCTCTCCAAATAGATACTTGCGATTCTTCTCTAATCTAACTAAATAAATTAAATAAAAAAATTAAGAAAAAAATATCTATTTAGTTTATTAAATTAGACTAAAGAAAGATCGTAAGTACCAGCACCGTCCCATCTTTACGGGCAATCAAGGCTGCTGCATGCTCTACCCTCTGTCTGTGCAGCTGTTGCATGCTGTGGCTGTATGTGCGTGTCTTTGTCCAAACGATGCTACTAGCGATTAGCAAGCGTGTGAAGGATGAACGAAGAAGAAGCCATGCAAGGCAGCGATTTGATCGAGAGGCGTAGACGAAGACGAAGGTTTCGTGTAAGCGCGAGCCCCTGTGTTGATTTGGATGCATGCTTTCGTCCTCGTGTCGTGTCAACCTTCAACTGACGTAACATAAGTACGTAACATTATAGAGTAGTAGTTTTACGTGAATAAACTTACATGCAGAGAAAGTAAAACAAATTACAAAAAGGAGGGCAAACTATATACTATATACTATGTACTACTGGTTCATGGAAGAAGTACAGATATTTTCCGTAGACGAGACAAATCTTAGGTCCAAAACATGATGGCTATCCTCGTGCATCTCGTGTGTCTGATGATATACTACGTACTCGTACAGTCGTACTACAAGTAAACGTGAGAGGGGACAGAATGCACCCCACTCGGGACGTGCAATGCAAGTGGCGCCGGCCCTTACGCCGAGCGAAGCCAAAGACTCTTTTACTAATTCATTCAGGCCTATGCATGCTTAGCAGCTAGCGTAGCGCTACTAGATGTTTACGCTACGATCAAACACTACGCTACCACACCATTGTTTACGTCCCTCTAGGACCTACAGGCTCTCTGATAATCAGCACCCTAACCTAGGCCGTGCAATTCATCAATTCGTTGAAAAACGTTGGCCAAGCCAAACACTAATCTACTACTATTAGTCAATCACCAAAATTTACTCGTGTCACAGCCACAAATTTCGCTTGCTAGCATGCTGCTGAAAGAAACTGCATGCATCGATGATCGATCATTTGCTGTCCTGCTAGCTGAAGGGCGGCCGATCGAAGCGGCCCGCCCGCGGACCGCCTCATGAGTCGCGCTGAGCACGAGCAGACCGTCAAAATTTCGATGGACGCGACGTGGTTGTGACCACCAATTTAGGACGCTTTGGAACCACCCGCTTTTTTTCCACGGTCGCCTAGCACAGGAGCAGCGAGAATCTCTCCTCTCCTTTCACCGCACCAGTCTCAAGGCAGGCAGGAGGAACCGAGGAAACTCGTCACATGGGGCGCGTGTGGGGGCAAAGGGCCTTGGCTTGGCCCTTTCCACCGGTCCAGTCCAGATCGAGGCCTCAGAATTGCATCACGATTCGCACTCACACTCTGATCACGGATCGCCTTCCTCTCTGCCGAACTCGTGCAAGGTTTTTAGGATTTGATCGAGATTTGATCCCGACGAGCTTTTGTGCTTTTGTGCCTTTGTTGTGTTAGGCCCGGTTTCTTTATGCTCCATCCAGAGGTCCAGGGCTTTCACTAGCTAGCTCTCACCGTCACCGGACACCGGCGCCTGCAGCCGCAGGTGCAGTGTGCCTATACGGCAGCAATAGGGTTTCATGTTCATGTGCTCCTGTCCTGTCTAGCCTAGCCGTAGTGTCTACCCTGCCCTGCCCGAGCCGGTGATCAAAATGTGTCTTCACATTCACCAGCTTAACAATCGATTAGCAACGGAGAAAGTTGAGCTTCTTTTTGGTGTCGCTACTAGTGTAGCTCTCCTTTTTGCTACTGTGACAATGATCAGTGTGTGTGTGTGTGTGTGTGTGTGTGTGTGTGTGTGTTCCTTTTCTCTTTGTTTAGGCGAGAAAAAATAGAAAGGTGTGTTGTTTGGTGAGTGTGGGTGCAGCTGATGCAAGGTTGCAAACACAGAAAAGGTGGATGATTCCCGTCTAGTAGCGAGTAGACTGACGATGATATTGCGTCTCGCCCCTGTCATCAGACATTCAGCTCCATTGGAACACAGGAATAAGAAAAGAAAAACAGGAATATGTTACATGAAAGCAGTTGCAAAATGGAGAATTAGAAGAAAAAAACCCAGGAATTTTAGACGAAGATCATTTGGATAGACCACAGTAAAATATAGGATTTTTACCAAGCAGCTTGAGTGCGTGCTATATTTCACATAGTTTTTTTTCCCCCTCTAGAATAGTTGTCAAAGAAAATTCTTCTACACTATTCATTACCACGACCCATTCCGCCTGCAAACCAAAGGCATGGTCAGTAGCAATTTTTCCCCCTCTATTTTTCCTATCAACCGAGGCCTTGGTCTTGTTTAGTTCCGAAAAATGAAAAGTTTTCGGTACTGTAGCACTTTCGTTTATTTGTGACAAATATTATCCAATCGTGGACTAACTATGATCAAAAGATTCGTCTCGTGATTTGCAGCTAAACTGTGTAATTAGTTTATGTTTTCGTCTATATTTAATGTTTCATGCATGTGTCACAAGATTCGATGTGACGGGGAATCTTAAAAACTTTTTGGTTTTCAGGGTGAGCTAAACAAGGCCCTTGTTTAGATCACCCAAAAATCCAAAAACTTTTCAAGATTTTTCGTCACATCGAATTTTGCGACATATACATGGAGCACTAAATATAAATAAAAATAAAAACTAATTACACAGTTTATCTGTAATCTACGAGACGAATCTTTTGAGCATAGAACGTCAAATACAACAAAAGTGCTACAATGTCAAAATCTAAAAACTTTTCACAACTAAACAAGGCCCAAATTAAGCAGGCCTCAAGAGAGGGCAAGATGCATATTCGTGTTCTCATCACTCCAAGAGTCCAAGTCTCCTACTGGCAACTGCAATTGCAATGCCAAGAACATAATAAGTATTGTACGGAGTATTGTTTTTAACACTAGTTAAACTGCAGTCTGAATACCTGACGCTGAAAGCATATACGGCAGTCGAAAACAGTCTTTTACACTGACCGCTAGTAGTAGTAGCAGTGGCAGTTTCCCTCTCCCACTACGAGGCGCATAATTAAGCTCCGACGAGAATAGAACAGCGAGTAATCTTGGAGCGACGCGCGGAAGAAGAAGGGTACGGGTACGGCTTCCGGCGGGCTGTCCGGCTGTGCTCCACCGCTTCGGCGATTTGACCGTCCTCTAGCGTCACAAGTAAGCAGTTGGGGCCCACACTGCCAGTCAGAGGTGGAACTACCCCTACCCTACAAGGGCTACAATGATGATGTGTCGTCGCTTTGTTTGCCGAGCGCGCGACGGGGAGCAAGCGTGCTCGAGTACTGCTGCAAGAAAACCCTGCCAAACGAAACAGCGCTGAGGAAACGAATGATCACCACCTGGCCGAATGTCCCAAACCGTACTTAACCAAGACGTGACCGTGATTAGCATGCAAGATCGACCCTGGTGCAGTGCACGCGCCATCATCGACCCACTTGCATGGTCGTGCATCGGTGCATGCATGCATGCATGCATGCAACAAGTTGACTGGTGCCGCGTCAGGGGGAAATTCATGCAACGTGGGCCGGAGGGAGCGACGCAGCAGAGCTGAACGGCCACGTACAGTACGGCGTTTCACTCACGTCTCGCGCCCGCCGCTGCTTCCCGCGAGTCAACATTGTTGGTGAGGCTATAAGATTGCTGCTGTTAATGTACCCTTGTTACGGTATGATATGGATTTATGCACTTTAAACGCAGGCGCGTAATAAAAAGGCTGAGAAAAATACAAGCAGTCGGACAAGACCGGTACTGTACCGCGGAAAGATCTCGAGCTGCAGGGTCAAGTTTGCAGGTGAGCCATGAAGCGTAGCTCTGAATGCACCACCCGTATACAATGCACCGACGGTCGCCGTATGGCTGGTAGCATACGCTGACGCCGCTACGCTGCTGGAGTGCAAGCCACTGCATTGCATATATGTACCAGCAGCACAGTGTCGATACTCGTGGACTGTAGCGCGCACGCAGTCGTAGCGATACGTATCGGTGCCGTGGACGGGCCGGCGGACGGAGGAGTTGGGATCCTGTCCTGGGAGGAGTCAGAGTTATTGGTGAGGTTTTTGAAGGCCGGCCGCCGTGAATGCGATGCGATTTGCCTCGCCGTCCCGTATTGAAAAACGCAGGCGATGAGGCGAACGAGCTCGCGCGCGCGCGCCACGTTCGCCGGCGGGGAATCGCAGCGCCACGCCACTGCAATCGCGGATCGGCGAGTGCTGCTGGCTGGACCAGGACCACGCGAGGACGGACGACCCATCACCCACGCACGCGCGTAGGATGTGTGGGATGGCCGGCTGGGTGGGACTCCTACTCGTATTCGTATGGAATCCTATTCATAATATACATTTTATGATTCGATAATATTTGTCAAATAAAAACAAAAATACTATAGTAAAAAAAAAACCAAAGTTTCAAAAACTGAACAAGACCTTGTCTCAGCAAGTCGCGGTTGCGGCGCCCATTTCATGTTTCAAAAACACGGAAGCGGACGGTAAAGCCTGTTAACTAGAGTATTTGTGCTTCCGTATTTGCTCATGGAAAAAGAAACCAAGTCGAAGGATCGATGGGATGCATAACAAGGATAATTTACAGGTTAACCTTACATTTCTTGATGCGCGGAGGCCTTGTCATTTATTTAGGTCTTGTTTAGTTCCCACCAAAATCTAAAATTTTTTCAATATTTCCTGTCACATATCTTGCGGCACATGCATGCAGCACTAAATGTAGATGAAAAAAATACTAATTACACAGTTTACGTGTAAATCGCGAGACGAATATTTTGAATCTAGTTAGTATATAATTGAATAATATTTGCCATATACAAACAAAAGTGTCACAATAGCGAAATCTAAAAAGTTTTCATAACTAAACAAGGCCTCAGATGGAGGCATCAATGATGATAAAGAGCCTAGATAATATTAACATTTTTCGAATGCGCGGCTGGTGCCTAAGGACGTATTGTACCCGATAGTACGAACGTCGGTACAACAGACTTGCTAAATTATAGGTGACTGATTTTTGCATTCTATTCAGGTGACAAACATCATTTATCTAATCTAAATCCATCGATCACTACTCATTTACCTATTGACATCTCTAATTATGCCCTCACTCGACGTTACCTAGGTTTGCCCTAACATGAAGGGATAAGTGAGAATACTAAAAATCTGAAACAAACAAATATAGATGAAAACCGAAAAATCTAAGCTAACATCATGGGTCATGACAAAGCTTAGTGTACCTACTCTATATGTTAAAAGTTGTTAAAGTATCTCATGAGTTTCTCGGTGCTCCTCAGGAGGATTTTCTATTTTTATTTTTTTTATAAATACTAGTTTTCATAACAAATGCTAAAACTTATCTTGAATTCGTAAATACAATATGAATATAGCTCTATTTTGACTAAAAGCGATCCCACAAAATAGAGGAAATACACCCTTCTTATTTCTATATTTGTTCTAAATACAGAAACATATATTCAAGAAGAAAATTACACTCTTCATTTTAAATTATAATATACTAGGTTTGTAGGTAAATTTTGTTATATACATATGTAGACATACATTATATATAGGATGCATTTCCCTATATAAATTGATGTATCACAACTTCTTACAGTTTAAAATGAAAAAATTTGGAACTACTACGAGAGTACGAGTACACTACTACTAGCACTCCATGAGTACTGCAATGGATTAATCGTTAGCCAAAAGTCAAAACTGCCCATGCCCATCCATCCGTTCGATACCGAAAGACCCCAAGATCACGTTATAAAAGCAGCCCAATCCCCCAGAAGGAAACCCACACACAGCCCCAAAAGAACCAAAAAAATTCAATTTTTTTCCTCTTGATTGATCGATATCCTATAGTTTAGCGAGAGCCGTTCAAACGCAGAGTGTCAGTGTGAGCCCAGCCCCAGCAGCACCCCTCTCGCCACGCTCTTGTCCGCACTCTTCCTCGCCGAGAGTGTGAGCCCAGCCGCCTCTCGCCCCCTCTTCTCCTCCCTCTCCACTCCACCGCCGCCGCGCCCGAGAAAAGAGAAACCCAATGCGTCTCCTCCCGCTGCTCCTGCTCCTGGCCCTCGCCGCGGGCGCGGCCGGCGCGGCGGGCGGCGGCACAGACTCGGACGCGGACGCGGACGCGCTGCTCGCCGCGAAGGCGGCGCTATCCGACCCCACCGGCGCGCTCGCGTCATGGGGCGTCGCCTCCTCCGACCACTGCGCGTGGGCGGGGGTCACCTGCGCGCCCCGCGGGTCCGGCGGCGTCGTCGTCGGGCTCGACGTCTCCGGGCTCAACCTGTCCGGCGCGCTCCCGCCGGCGCTGTCGCGGCTCCGCGGCCTGCAGCGCCTCTCCGTCGCCGCCAACGGCTTCTACGGGCCCATCCCGCCGTCGCTTGCGCGCCTGCAGCTCCTCGTCCACCTCAACCTCTCCAACAACGCCTTCAACGGCTCCTTCCCGCCTGCGCTCGCGCGGCTCCGCGCCCTCCGGGTGCTCGACCTCTACAACAACAACCTCACCAGCGCTACGCTGCCGCTCGAGGTCACGCACATGCCCATGCTCCGCCACCTGCACCTCGGTGGCAACTTCTTCTCCGGGGAGATACCGCCGGAGTACGGCCGGTGGCCCAGGCTGCAGTACCTTGCGGTTTCCGGGAACGAACTCTCCGGCAAGATACCGCCCGAGCTGGGGAACCTCACCAGCCTCAGGGAGCTCTACATTGGCTACTACAACAGTTACACCGGTGGTCTTCCGCCGGAGCTGGGGAACCTGACCGAGCTCGTCCGCCTCGACGCCGCCAACTGTGGGCTCTCCGGCGAAATCCCACCGGAGCTCGGGAGGCTGCAGAATCTGGATACACTCTTCTTGCAGGTGAACGGCCTCACCGGCAGCATACCGTCGGAGCTGGGCTACCTCAAGAGCCTCAGTTCTTTGGACCTGTCGAACAACGCGCTCACCGGTGAGATACCGGCGAGTTTCTCCGAGCTCAAGAACCTGACGCTGCTCAACCTGTTCCGGAACAAGCTGCGCGGTGACATCCCCGACTTCGTCGGCGACCTTCCCAGCCTCGAGGTCCTGCAGCTGTGGGAGAACAACTTCACCGGCGGTGTGCCACGAAGCCTCGGCCGCAACGGCCGCCTCCAGCTGCTCGACCTCTCGTCCAACAAGCTCACCGGCACGCTGCCGCCGGAGCTCTGTGCGGGGGGCAAGCTGCAGACGCTCATCGCACTCGGCAACTTCTTGTTCGGTGCCATCCCGGACTCACTCGGCCAGTGCAAGTCCTTGAGCCGCGTCCGTCTCGGGGAGAACTACCTGAATGGCTCAATTCCGAAGGGGCTATTCGAATTGCCGAAGCTGACTCAAGTTGAGTTGCAAGATAACCTTCTCACTGGTAATTTCCCGGCTGTGATCGGTGCTGCGGCTCCTAACCTTGGCGAGATCAGCCTGTCCAACAACCAGCTTACCGGCGCATTGCCTGCATCTCTTGGGAACTTCTCTGGTGTTCAGAAGCTGCTTCTTGATCAGAACGCGTTCTCTGGTGCCATACCTCCGGAGATTGGGCGGCTGCAGCAGCTCTCCAAGGCTGACCTTAGCAGCAACAAGTTTGAGGGAGGTGTGCCACCGGAGATCGGGAAATGTCGGCTTCTCACTTACTTGGACATGAGCCAAAACAACCTCTCTGGGAAGATACCTCCGGCCATCTCTGGAATGCGAATACTGAACTACCTCAACCTGTCCAGGAACCACCTTGATGGAGAGATACCTCCATCCATTGCAACGATGCAGAGCTTGACGGCGGTCGACTTCTCGTATAACAACTTGTCTGGGCTCGTGCCAGGGACTGGTCAGTTCAGCTACTTCAATGCCACATCCTTCGTTGGCAACCCAGGCCTGTGTGGACCATACCTCGGTCCATGCGGTGCAGGCATCACTGGTGCTGGCCAGACTGCCCATGGCCATGGTGGGCTGACCAATACAGTCAAGCTGCTCATTGTCCTCGGCTTGTTGATTTGCTCCATTGCATTTGCTGCGGCGGCGATTTTGAAGGCTCGGTCATTGAAGAAAGCTAGTGAAGCGCGAGTATGGAAACTCACTGCATTCCAGCGCCTGGACTTCACCAGTGATGATGTGCTGGATTGCTTGAAAGAGGAGAACATTATTGGCAAAGGTGGTGCTGGGATTGTGTATAAGGGGGCAATGCCGAATGGTGAACTTGTGGCTGTGAAGAGACTCCCAGCAATGGGCCGTGGCTCATCACATGATCATGGGTTCTCGGCAGAGATACAAACACTTGGTAGAATTCGACACCGTCATATTGTGCGCCTGCTAGGCTTCTGCTCAAACAACGAGACTAACCTGCTGGTTTATGAGTATATGCCCAATGGCAGCCTTGGGGAGATGCTCCATGGCAAGAAGGGTGGACACCTGCACTGGGATACTCGGTACAGCATTGCTATTGAGGCAGCCAAAGGGCTTTGCTACTTGCACCATGATTGTTCACCTTTGATACTTCACCGGGATGTCAAGTCAAATAACATACTTCTTGACTCCAACTTTGAAGCTCATGTGGCCGACTTTGGGCTAGCAAAATTCTTGCAGGACTCGGGGGCATCTGAATGCATGTCTGCCATCGCTGGCTCATATGGCTACATAGCGCCAGGTAAAAATCAACCCTTCCTGATCCAGTTCAATCTGAATAGAGTACTCATCTGAATATATCGGGATGCATCATAAGTTTAGAATGCTTATAGTTATTACATTGTTCAAGCTATAAAACTTCATTGTTATACTGTTTGATGAATATTAGTGCTTGTCCACATGGTTTCTGTTATAATATTCTCTCTACTAGTTCTTGTTAACATTTACTGAAGATCAGTTTACTTCATTGTTGTACCTTCTGTGGAATCTTTATGATGTCTGATTACACCTTCAGGATTGTAATGTTCAATGGGTTTTTATGTGTATCTTCTGTTGTATTTCTCTCTACATCTATGTCATTGCTTTTGGTTTACAAAATGTTTGGCTATTGGCTTCTAAATTCTATTTTTCCAATTGATTGACCTTGCTCTTCGTTGTCCGTAACTATCCAGAATATGCATACACACTGAAGGTCGATGAGAAGAGTGATGTCTATAGCTTTGGCGTTGTGCTTCTTGAGCTTGTCACTGGAAGGAAGCCTGTAGGTGAGTTTGGTGATGGTGTTGACATTGTCCAGTGGGCAAAGATGATGACAAACTCAAGCAAAGAACAAGTGATGAAGATCCTGGACCCAAGGCTCTCAACTGTTCCGCTGCAAGAGGTGATGCATGTCTTCTATGTTGCATTGCTCTGCACTGAGGAGCAAAGCGTGCAGCGCCCTACAATGAGGGAGGTTGTGCAGATCCTGAGTGAGCTTCCAAAGCCAGCTAACAAGCAAGGAGAGGATGTTCCAAATTCCGGTGACGGCTCTGCATCCAGTCCTCTACATCCAGCACCAGTTGAGACCAATGAAGCACCAACGGTCGAAGCGAGAGATCAGCAGCAGCAAACAAGCTCTCCGTCATCACCACCTCCAGATCTCATCAGCATCTGAGTGACCAAAATTGAAAAGAATTTTACCATTCCTTGCAAAATCTGCACTTCAATCTCTCAAGCTTAGGTCGTAATTTAGGATGCAGTAAGTTTGGCTCCTGTGCTGTACATATTCAAGTTTGTTGGCTGGTTGTTTCCAGTTTGCCATGGTTCATTTGCTGCTGCAATGTAGTATGAGTCTGTAGCGTGTTGAGTTACATTGCTAGAGCCTTTCATTTCCCTTCTCTAATATTAGTAGGCACTGAATTATCAAGTGCACTCTCTGTCAAATTTAGCGCCAGAATCTTTGTTGTGGAACTAAGATCTTTTAAGTGCTTTCTGCTTCTATGTAAACACTGGAAGTGGGCCATAACTAAAGGCCTTGAAGTCAGATCTTAAGCTACATTGGTCCCAAAGAAAAAGCCTGTTTACAAGATGAATTGATAGATACCCTACCACAGCATCTGATTGCTGCTTTCTCTCACTTTTTTTATCGTCTTTTGTTGTTGCACAAAAGAAGCTAATCTGCATCTCTTCAAAGCAGATGTCTGGGCCAGAATTTCAAAGGAGTGCATGAAAGAAACGGCTCGGTAACCAGATGCTTTGCCCTCTGCGTAACGTCAACAGCAGGTGCAGATTAGCAGTTAGCAGATGCTTCCGTCCGTGTTAAGTGAAAGCGAGTGAAGCATTTGTTCAAAGAGAACGAACCTGATCACCTCATCAAGTACTACTGTACTAGTGCACTAGCTTACTGAGATGATGCAACTAGTTCGTACATAGGTCTGTCCATATCCTATTGTTAGGTGATCAAGAGTGACTATCAGGTTCAGGAATCAATCAACGTTCAGCATTTCAAATTGCAAAATAAACACCCTTTTCTTCTCGCTCTCACCACACATTCATTCAATTGCAGCAATGGCTAATGATCTTCTGAAAAAAAAAAACCTTTGTTTTTTAAACACACCATAAAGCAGATGACAAAAGGCAAACGAAAAAGAATTCTTTGCAAAGAAAAAGTAAGGAAAATAAAGAGAGAAAAAAGGGAATCATTTGATCTGAACAATGGCCCCTCCTGCGATTTCTGCGTGCGCTGTCGCTGTTTCTCCAGAGCAGTGTAGGCCCTAGTTTTGGCTAAGTGGTTGGCCACCTCATTGAGAGAAGAAACGAGGCCCGCCAAGCCCCTACCACCACGTGAGCGCGCGAATCCACTGCCAAAGCCGCGCTCGTCGTGTCGTCCCTGCCGCCGGGGTGGACAACGCTTCCTTCGCCCTCACTTCACCGGGCCTCAGCCTCACTTTGATCGGTGCCTGCCATTGCTCTGTCCAAAACACGGCTAGCTTGGACCACGCACGGCCGAATTCTCCCTGGGCAGCAGCACCACCAGCACTACACTACTTACTGCTGCCTCAGAATCTGAAAAAAAAAAGTACTTTGAGAGGGGTGCAAATGGCGAGATCAGTGCAGCACATGGGAGGAGTCTTCGGAGTTGGTGTGTGTTCAAAATGCTTCAGCGAAGCGTTAATGCAAGGATCCAAGGCAGTGTTGGTGTGTAGTTTGGGCTCTCCAGCAGGAGTTCCAGGAGGGAGGCTGGCTTGCAATCCGGCAAGCCAAGGCAGTGTTGAACTGATGATGGGCAGTTCAGAGCTCCTTGTGAATCCGGCAATTCCCATGACCATGAATCGAGTGTCAAGCTGTTTTATTAGTGCGTGGGTGGAGAAGACAAGGAGCAGGAAAAGGCGGAAATGTTTTGGCAGGAAGCTGGAAGCCTGGAAGTGGTGGAAAATGGTAGTACTGTGTGGCTTTTGTACCTGTGGTAAACGTCGGCTGTGCGGTAAACAGTGAAAGGGCAGGTAGGGTGTTTGGTCTGATGCCATCCATGGACCATGGTACCTCTTACCAGCCACCACCCAAACTCCCAAAGACCACAGCTTCACTGGAGCACTGTTGCGTCGAAATAATGGCGGTAGGGCTGCTTGCTCCACGGAAGACCAACCATGGGCCTTGTTTAGTTCCGAAAAGATTTCGGATTTCGGTACTGTAGCACTTTCGTTTGTTTGTGACAAATATTATCCAATTATAGACTAACTAGGATCAAAAGATTCGTCTCACGATTTCCAGCTAAACTGTGTAATTAGTTTTTGCGTTCGTCTATATTTAATGCTTCATGCATGTGCCGCAAGATTCGATGTGACGCAAATCTTGAAAACTTGTTGCTTTTTGGGGTGAACTAAATCTTGAAAGCTCTCTAGGCATGAGAGGTTTTGATCGTTCATACTATTCCTGGTTCATTTTTGTACTACCACATGGGTCAAACCTGGCACTGGCAGTAACACAAGACGCTCCTGCAGATATACAGCGGTAAAAATAATTATCATCGGCGATTTGAGTGCAAACGTTATGCAAATGGCCATATGGGTGAAATGGGCAATGGCACCGTCTAACTTCACTATACTTCCTTCATATCGGATTTAAAAGTCGTTTTACATAATGACATGGTCTCTAAAACATAACTTTGACCTCTTATTTTTATAAAAATATTTAGAAAAAATGATATATGTATACTTAAATGAACGTATTTTTCAACACAAATCTATTCATATAATTTTCAAATTTGCAAACTAAATAATTTAAAAGTTATTAATAATTTATATTTTTTGTTTGACCTAAACTTTATCCAAAATGACTTATAATCTGACGTAGAGGGAGTATAAATTAAAAGAGAGTGGTCAACGTCGCCGTAACTGCTCCTGTTATGACTACTTCCATCGGTCCAAATTTGAACGCATTTCTCACTTTTTGATAAATCAATGTTTTTAAGTTTAATTAAATATATAAAAAATTAACATTATGATATAAAAAAATTATTAGATTAATCATAAAATATATCAAAATAAATATATAATCATGTTTCCTCGACGTGGCCTTGTTGGCTGATTTGTTGTGAGAGAAAAATACTGTTGAATGACTGATAGATTCAAGCGAACAAGACATTATTCTTCAGTCTATGCAGCATCAATATAAATAAATTGTGGCCAACAGATGTTAATCTAATGGCTAGTAATTGTAGCTTGAAAATAAGTTAGATTTGAGGCACCTGAAAAATAGTATATCCTATTAGTTTTAATAATTTAGTTACAATTAAGAAAGTTTAACTTAATCTAAACCTAATTGTAAAAATTTGTTAACTTAATCAAATAACCTTTTTTAATACATGTAGAGATGGGGTAGTAATTATACAATACTTAGAGCATCTCCAACAATTTGCTAAAAATTATTTGTCATATTTTAAGTTTTGGCAACTTGTTAAAAAATTTGGCAAGTAAAAAAAATGAGTATCTTCAATAGTTTGTCATTTGAACTTGCCAAATTAAAAAAAAAACTCACACCCAACTACCCGTACATCTCCAATAGGCGGCTGCTGCAAGACATGTCTCGCCGGTCCCGCGTCGACAGCACCATGGAGTTCATCGGCGGCCTCCTGTTCGGCTCGGAGGCGGCCTCCTGTTTGGCTCGGAGGAGGGCCCTAGGGTGCTCGGCGCCGTGCGGCCGGCGGAGTAGCCCCTTGCCGATGACTAGGACTGCCTCAAGTCCATGGTGCGTGCGTACGAGCGCCGCTGCGGGCCGCTCGGCTGTACGGGATGAAGCACATGCGGTCCTTGGCCAACATCTGCAACGCCCGCGTCGGGGAGGACGCCATGGCCAAGGTGGCGTCCCAGGCCTGCGCCACCGTCGCCCCTTTCGACTGGCCAGCCCACCCACCGTCGCCTTGTCTTGTTCCGCGGCCCCTGTCGCCCTGCTGCTGCTGCTGCTGCTGCCTGGACGACGAGGTGGAACAGAAGTTGAGCAGGACGTTGGCGCCGAGCATGGAGTAGGCGGAGCGGCGCCCAGATGCGCATGCCGTGGCGGCTCGAGTCGCGGCATGGGAGGAGATGCGCGAAGGAGTACGCGCGTGTAGGAATACGCACGCGGCACCTGGTTTTGGCAACCGGAGATTTTTG